>Ga0185342_1000080_pt1 | contig 58865 bp, 52 predicted proteins | sample ConPoolayeEmetaG_FD_128045 | JGI IMG/M metagenome (GOLD analysis project Ga0185342, IMG submission 128045) | Hot spring microbial mat communities from California, USA to study Microbial Dark Matter (Phase II) - Cone Pool mat layer E metaG... ... | reverse complement strand
CAGCGCTATATTGACCTCCATCTGGTGATGCCCAGAGATATCAGCCTGGACAAAGCCCACCAGATGACTGACCACCTTGAGCAGGACATCAAAAGCAAGCTGGCTTCAACGAGCGTGACCATTCACGTTGAGCCGTGCGGGGAAGAATGTGAAAAGTGCCCCATCGGCGATAAGAAGGGAAAACATAAGACGAAACAGCTACGCTAGCTTATGCACTTTCCGGATAGCTTGAAGCATGGGCGCAATATCAAATGGCGTGTGTCGTTGCGGCGGCGGACCGATGGTATCGTCAATTTTCTCTTTGCCCAGAAGGACATCAAAGGTTGCCTTCACTGATTCAGCCAGCGCCTTCAGGTTATAACCGCCTTCCAGAGTGAACACCACTTTGCCATCGCAGAGTGTTTCCGCCAGCCCTTTAATTGTGCCCACGATAGTGCTAAAGCCGGTCACCGTCATCTGCATCATGGCAAGCTCATCTGCCCAGTGGGAATCATAACCCGCCGAGACCATGATGAGCTGTGGTTTGAAGCGTTTAGCCACAGGCACGAGCACCTGCTCACAGGCGAGGGCGTATTCCCTGTCACCACAGCCGGGCGGCAGGGGGATATTGACGATATTGCCCTTTTCTCCCACCTCCTCAATCACCCCCGTGCCGGGATAATGCGGGTACTGGTGGGCGGAGACATAGACCACACGCGGGTCATCATAGAAGGCTTCCTGTGTGCCATTGCCGTGGTGCACGTCAAAATCAAAAATCAGGATGCGCTGGAGTTTAGCAATATCAAGGGCATGCCTGGCGGCGATGGCGATATTATTGAAAAGGCAGAAGCCCATGGCGCGGTCGCGGGTGGCATGATGTCCCGGCGGTCTCACCAAGGCAAAAACGCTGTTAAGCTTCCCTGATAGTACCGCATCAACTGCCTCAATGGCACCGCCGGCGGCGCAGAGAGCGGCATCATAGGAATCAGCGGACATGAGGGTATCCATTTCAATCCACCCGCCGCCCCTCAGCGCAAACTCCTGGACATGGGTCACATGCTGGCGGTGGTGGACGCGGAGCAGTTCCTCCAGTGTCGCCGGGCGAGCCTTCACCAGAGCAAGCTCTTTCTTCAGTCCACTGGTCTCCATTAGAGAAAGGATGGCTTCCAGTCTCTTGAAGTTTTCTACATGCGTGCCGGTGTCATGCATCAGGTAGACGGGGTCATAGACGTAACCAACCTTCATGACTTCCTTCCCATGACCTTTCTCCGCAAGATGAAATCTCCTTGCGATGATACCAGATATAGCCTAAAGTAAGCAATAGCGGTACCAGTTTCTTACTAACCTTTGCCCGTTTTCCCCGTTATATTAACCAGAGAAAAGGTGACACCGTGAAAAGAGAGGTGGAAACCATGAAGCAGAAAAACTCCCTCGTCACAGGCGTGGTAGTGGCGCTACTTGCCGGCGCCCTTATTTTTGCGGCTGGCTGTGCGCCCCAATCTGCGCCAGCACCCGCAGTGGCGCCAGCGCCAGCTACTCCGGTGGCTTCAACACCCAGCCCAGTGTCACCGCCATCAAATCCTGTCAGCGAGAGTGAACCGGCCGAACTCACGCTCACCATCAATACGCCGGAGGACAATGCCATTGTCGCCACAAATAAGATTGCGGTGGCGGGCAATACCAGCCCGGATGCCGTGGTCAGCATCAACGAAGAAATTTTGGTGGCTGATAGCAACGGCAATTTCAGCACCACCATCACCCTGGCAGAGGGACCAAACATCATTCAAATCATCGCGTCTGATGACGCTGGCAACACCGCTGAAGCTATGATTATCGTTACCTATGAGAAAGGAGGATAACACATGAAACGTCTGGTAATTATTTCCGGTCTCCTGGTCTGTCTGATTCTCGGGATGGCACTGCCGGCATTCGCCGCGAGTGACTCTACCAGAGCTGAACCATCTGTCCTCTTCCAGATGGAAAAAGAAAAGAGAAAGCCGCCTGAACTCAGCCCGGTGATACCCCGGATGAAGGTCATCAAGGGTGAGGTGACCGCTGTCAGCAACATATCAATCACCATCGGCGATACGGAAGTCTTTGTGGATGAAAACACGAGGTATCACATCCCTGCCCTCAACAAGCCGACCACAGCCGCAGGTATCAAGGGAGGTACCCTTGCCGATATACAGGTGGGGATGCTCGTCACCGCCATGGTGGTGGAAAAAGACGGCAAACCCTACGCCCGCCAGATAGTGGTGCTTCCATCAAGACCGGTGCTGAAACATCATGTAGGCAAGGTCACAGAATACAGTTATGACCCCGCCACCGGTGGCTCAATCACTATTGAGGATAAGGACGGAGAGAGCTTTACCTTTGAAATTCTGGCGGGCAAGTTCAAGATTCTCCCGCCCGGGGCTGAGGTGAAGGTGGGCGAAACGGTAACGGTCATCAGCCGCCGTGACCCGGCTCAGAGCAAGCTCATTGCTGATGGCGTCGTCGTACAGAAACCCATAACCACCCCCAAGCCGACACCGCGCCCCAAGATGGAGCGCGTCTCTGGTGAAATCACCGCCATTGATGAGACGGCAAAGACCATCACCATCGGCGATAAAGTTCTCACCTATGATGCGGAGACTCTCTTTGTCCTGCGCGGCAGTCTGGCAGTAGCCGCCGGACAGAGTGCGCTCGCTTACTATGTAGAAAAGGATGGGACGCTCCTGGTGCAGAAGGTGCTCATCGGCGTTGATATCACCCGGGTGCAAGCCGCGCTAGGCAACACTGCGGGGGAAGATAACTGAACACGCCTGACGGCTTGACACCTGTTGCGTTTGCCCCTCCCCATGTAGAAGGGAGGGGCAACTTTTTTAGCTGAAGAATGGGCGCACCCCGGAAATGAAGAACCACACCCCAAACCCCACCAGCAGAAGGCTACAGGCAATAAAAACCCACTCCTGGAATTTCCTCCCCCATAGCGCGCGGGTGCGGTAAACCAGCAGGGAGACAAACGTCAGCCAGACGAGGTCACACAGCCAGTGCACCAGGGTAAAAGCAGTCAAACCCATAATGCCGAAGCCCGTGATGCGCATAATGAGCATACTGCCGATGGTCGCCCACCAGAGCAGGAAAAAGGGGTTCAGACCGCTCATCATGATGCCGGCGGTAAAAGCGCTGTAAGGCAGGTCTTTCCCCTTGGTGACCACTTCCCGCCGACTGCGGAACATGCTGATGCCCAGCCAGAGAATCATGGCACTCCCCAGCACGCTCAAAATCAGCTGGACGGTGGCGTTCTTAAAGAATGGCGCAAAGCCAAAGTAGATGAGCAAAATCAGCGGCACCTCTATCACGGCGTGCCCGAGTGAAATGTGAACCCCCGCCCACTGAGATTTATAGCTTTTGGCGAGCGTCACGGCAAACATCGGACCGGGCATCATCACCCCGGAAAAAGATATAACAATAACGCTGAGCAAAATCGCCAGCATAAAGACTAGCATAGCACAGGTCAGCCAAAAGATGTAATTCAAACGAGCGGATAGCCTCACTTTAGGATAGCCGAGCATAACTTCTTTTTACTCCCACTTAAGTCCTATTGCCACATTGGCGAGAATTGCAGTGGATTTGCCTATAGCACTCCTGTTTGACAACGCAGGCACAGATACTGTGTAATGACTATAGAATTTTCAGCGTCATTTATTAATAAGATGCCAGTGCCAAAAGAAGGTTGCATACCTGACGATCAGCGAGTGGTAGTCACGGGCATGGGCGTGGTCTGCCCGGTTGGGAACAGCATAGATGATATGTGGCAGGCGCTCATCGCCGGACGGTCAGGCATTGACTATATCTCAAGTTTTGACGCCGCACCTTTTGACGCCAAATTCGCCGGTGAGGTAAAAGGGTTTGATGTTAGCCAGTATGTCGGGCGGAAACAGGCACGTCACATGGACCGGTTCACCCAGTTCGCCGCGGCCGCCAGCCTTCAGGCGATGGAGTCAGCCAGGCTAACCATCAAGCCAGAGAACGCTGAAGAAGCCGGGGTCATCATTGGCAACAGCGTCTGCGGGCTCCTCTCCGTCAGCGAGCAATTAAGAATTCTGAATGAAAAAGGACCGGGACGGGTCAGCCCTGTCCTGGCGCCCACCATGACCGGAGATGCCGCCTCAGTCCAGGTCTCACTGCTCCTGGGAACTAAAGGGGTAAACTATGCCCCCTCATCAGCATGTTCCAGCGGCAGTGACGCCATCGGTCAGGGCTATGAGCTAATCCGCTGGGGCAATGCCAAAATCGTGGTCGCCGGTGGCACTGAAGCGCCGGTAATACCACTGGTGCTGGCTGCCTTCTGCGCCATACGGGCGCTGTCAACAAGAAACGGCAATCCCCAGGAAGCGTGCCGTCCCTTTGATGCGGAGCGGGACGGCTTTGTGCTCAGTGAAGGCGCCGCAGTAATGGTTCTTGAAGACGCGGTACATGCCCTTGAGCGCGGCGCTCCCATCCTGGCGGAGCTTGTCAGCTACGGAGCTTCCAGCGATGCGTTTCATCTCACCCAGCCCTCACCTGATGGCAAAGGAGCGATGAACGCCGTGGAGATGGCTTTGAAGAAAGCCGCTATCCGCCATGATGAGATTGACTATATCCAGGCGCACGGCACTGCCACTCTGCTCAACGACCGCACTGAGACTGCAGTCATCAAGAAAGTCTTCAAGGAAAAAGCCAGAACAATTCCCATTTCGGCAAGCAAATCCATGCTGGGACACCTTCTGGGGGCGGCGGGAAGCATCGGGGCGGTCATCACCGTTCTGGCGCTGAAAAACGGTATCGTGCCGCCGACCATTAACCTCACCCACCCCGACCCCGAGTGCGACCTGGATTACGTTCCGCATCAGGCAAGAAAAGTCCAAATCAAGACCGCCATGTGCAACTCTTTCGGCTTTGGCGGGCACAACTCCGTGCTTATCTTCCGTCAGTTCCGGAAGGGCTCATTGTAGCGCCGGCGGTACGCTGAAGCAGCGACAACCACCTCTACAGGAATGCCGGCGGCTCTCTCTGTCTTCCGGGCAATCTCTTTCAGCTTCTCTTCCGGCACCTCAATCAGTGAAGTTTCCGCAGGAGGGCGGTGGAGAGAGTAAATCTGCGCTTTGATGGGGCGTATTTCCTTCACCCGCTCAATCCAGTCGCTTATCTCTTTTTCACCGATGTTCTGAATCCTTCCGTCAACGAACATCGTCTGGAGGGTTACGTTTTCCAGCTTCTTCAACCCCTCCACCAGCGCCCGGTAGTCCACTCCGGCATGGCAGACATTGATGCGCCGGAACACCTGCTCATTGCCGGCATCCAGCTTCATGATGCGGAAGTCCAGCTTCGCCAGCGCTTTCCGCACTGCCTCCAGATGCACCATTGAAGAGTTTGAAAGGATGCCCAGCCTGGCTTGAGGAAAATACTTCTTCTGCAGTTCGCGGGCAATGTCCACCATCTCAGCAAACTCTGGATGGAGGGTGGCTTCACCGTTGCCGGAGAAGGTGATATGGTCAATCTCCCGGCTTCTTTTCAGCGCCGCCTCAAGCGCTTCCCTGAACTCTCCCGGCGCGGGCACATCTTTAAGTTGCGGGGTGATATCATCCGTGATGACATCCGTCCAGCCGTACTGGCAGTAAACGCAGTTGAATGAGCAGAGCTTATATGTCACCGGCATGATATTGAGACCGAGCGACCAGCCCAGACGGCGTGTTCTCACCGGACCATAAATGATTTCAGATTGAAGTGGAATGGGCACCTAGTGTACCTCTTCACCCTTCTGATACTTAGCCGCCAGCGCCGCGTCATAGCGCGCTCTCCTGCCGATACAGTGCTCCCGCTGGCAGAGCTGACAGCTCTCAAACTTTACCTCGGTAGGGAAAAAGAGACCGGAGACTGACTTGATGGGCACCATGAGGCAGTTTTCTGTTAACCTGACGCCGATCAGCTTCTCCACATCGCCGAAGAGAGAGAAAAGAAGTCTCTGCTGGGTAAGCGGCCAGTCATCAATTGAGCCTGAGCCCGGCGCCATGCGGGACATTTGTCCCAGGGCATATCTCCTGGTCAGGTAATCCGTCAGGTAGGCAACGGCGTTGCGCACCGCCATCTCTTTGATGGCATCCAGGCAATAGACCTTGATGAGGTCCTCTGCGGGGACGGTTACCGCGTCCAGCTCCCGCCCGCAGGTAGCCACGTAAGGGAAGACCCTCTCCACCTTGTCCAGGTTGACGCGCAGGACACGGCTGGTGAAGGTGACACCGTCAATGACGATAGAGTCCTCTTTCTTACAATCAATGAAGGCGACCTTGTACACGGCTTTGGGCTTTGCCACCGGGCGCACCATGTCAATAAGCTCCTGTAGCGTCTCCACAAAACGTTTATTCTCCCGGGTGGCGCGCATCCTCTTCAGTATGGCGTCAATGTCCGGATTAAACGGTATGTTGTTAAGTATTTCCATTGTCAGCCTACCGCCGCATTGTCACTGTAAATCAACTATTTCTGTTGCTGTTTCTGCCGCTGGCGGAAGTCCTCAATGAAGCGCATGGCATACATATCCCGCCCCAGGACAAGGTCAGCCGCTCTTATGATTGGACGCACCTTTGCCACATCAATGATGGGACAGTTCACTCCGGCGGCAATGACGATTGCCAGAAAGACGCCGTTAATCAGTCCGCGGTCCGGCAGACCGAAGGAGACATTGCTGACCCCCAGCGTCTGGTTCACCCCCAGCTCTTCTTTCACCTTCATAATGGCATTGATGGTGACGCTCCCCGCCCGGTTATCCGCACCCACCGTCATGGCGAGACAGTCAATGATGATGTCTTCACGGGGAATGCCCACCTTCTCCGCCTCAGCGACTATCTTTTTAGCAATCTCCACCCGCCTCTTGTAGTCGGTGGGAATACCGGTATCATCCATCGCAAGCCCAATCACTGCTGTCTTATACTCCTTGACCAGAGGCAAAACTTCTTTAAGCAGATGCTCCTGACCGGTCACTGAGCTCACCAGCGCTTTGCCTTTGTACACCTTGAGCGCCGCTTCCAGGGCTTTGGGGTTGGAGCTATCAAGGCACAGGGGCAAGTCCACTGCTTCTGCCACCACTTTGACTGCTTCCGGGAGCAGGGCTACCTCATCAACATTGGCACTGCCCACGTTGACATCAAGGACGTCTGCCCCGGCCTGTGCCTGAGCGATAGCCTCCTGCCGCACGATGTCCAGATTGCCCGCCTGCAGTGCCGCGGCAAGCTTGGGTTTGCCCGTGGGATTTATCCTCTCTCCGATGAGTACCGTGGGCAATTTGTCACTTATTATTACCTCTTTTTTGGCGCTGGAAATCTTCGTTTCCATCTATGAACCTCCTTTACTTTCACGCCCGAGATATATTGCCTCAACAAATGTGTTCATAAATGCCGGAACTGCGGCGAGCTCAATGTAATCCACCCGGTCCGCTATCTCCTGCGCTTCCATTCTTTTCTTGCACGATATCAGGGCAAGCCTGGCACCGGTGCCGGCGGCATTCCCGATTTGCCGGAACTTCTTCAGCGGTAAATCAGGTAACATGCCGATGGTGATGGCGCTTGACATGTCAATGTAACTGCCGAACGCCCCGGCAATGATAATCTGCTCTATTTCCTGCTCTTTGAGATTCTTTGCCTCCAGGAGCAGTTTGATGCCGGTGTAAATGGCGCCCTTTGCCAGTTGTAGTTCGCGGATATCCATCTGGCTGACAGTGACCGCTTTGCCGCCGTCTCTTTCTGCCTCACTCACGATGACAAACTCTTTTTTCCCTTTTGCCGTATGCACCCGCGGGTGCCTGTCCTCAATACGCCCTGTTCTGTCCACAATCCCCGCCCGGTACATCTGCGCCACGGCGTCAAGGATGCCTGACCCGCACAGGCCGACGGGAGGAGCGCTGTCAATCGTCTTGTATTCCAGCTTCTCGCCGACAAGTCGCAGGCGCTCAATGGCGCCGCTGGCGGCGCGCATGCCGCATTGAATATGAGCGCCTTCAAACGCCGGACCGGAGGCACAGGAAACGCTCGTCATCTCGCCATCGCTGATGAGGCAGACCTCAGTATTCGTGCCAATGTCAATATAAAGGACTGTTCCCTTTACTCTCAGGGCATCAATCGCCAGCAGACCGGCGACCAGGTCAGCGCCGACAAACCCGGCGATATTGGGCAACAGGTGCACATAAGCACCGGGGGCAATGGTTAAACCTACCTCGTGCGCTTTGATGTCCAGCGCCCTGCTCACTGCAGGCACATAAGGAGCAAGCCCAAGCTGTGCCACCGGCAGTCTGGCGAAGAGGTGGTGCATCGCCGTGTTGCCGACGACGACCGCCTCAACCACTTCTTCAGTTTTGGCTCCTGCCCGACTGCAGAGGTCAATGACAATCTGGTTCAGGGCGGTGACCACCAGCTCCTGCATTTTGGCGGCTTCCGCCGACGAGCTTTTTGCCCTGCCGATGCGGGTAATCACGTCCTCACCATAGCTCACCTGCGGGTTCATGATGCCGGCTGAGGCGAGCGTCCGGCCATCGGTCAAATCAACGAGGTAGCCTGCGATTTTGGTCGTCCCCACATCCACCGCCAGCCCCAGGTGACGGCTTTCCACGGAGTTCAGGGCAATCACTTCACCATCATGGACAAAGGCTTTTACCTGCCACTTAAGCGTCCTCAGCCGGGCGGAGAAATCTTGCAACACGCGGGTATCAATTTGCGCGCACTGCACCTTATGCTGTTCTTCCAGCGCCGTCAACAGCCGTTCATCATCAGCACGCAAGTCAGTGAGAGACGCCGGAGCCAGCGTAACCGCATAGGCGCGCACGCAGGGCTCAGGGGTGACCGTCACCGTCATGCCCTCCACCTGGGTCCTCTGCTGGGCAGTGATGGATTCCGGGGGCACGCGGATTTTACAATCGCTCTGCGGGTATGCCTGACAGGCAAGACGGTAGCCTTGCTCAAGCTCCTCAGCGGAGAAAACGTCTTTTTCAGCTGACGTCAGCGCTGACAACTCACCACCTATCATCTGGACCCGGCAACCGCCACACGTCCCGGCACCGCCACACAGGTTCACCAGGTCTACGCCCAGCTGGCGCGCGCAATCAAGGAGTGACTTACCTGCCGGGCAGTCTCCCCGCCGACCAATCGGCTCAAAATCTATGTGGTATGTCTTCATAAATGTTTTATGCTCACGAAAGTTAGATTGGGTCTCGCATCTGTCCCCACTTCTCCATGTAATTCTGCTTCACTTCAGGGTTGACGAGCGATTTAGGAAATTCACCATTCATCACCCGCCTGATTTCTTCCACCGGGCGGTGCCAGCGCTCCGCCTCAGCTTTGGGCGAAAAAAAGGCGGAGTGAGCGGTGATGATGACATTTTCCAGAGAGAGGAGCGGGTTCTGCAGTCCCGGTGGCTCGGGGTCAGTAACATCCAGCGCCGCCATGGCGATTTTTCCCTCTTTCAGCGCACGGTAGAGCGCCGCCTCATCCACCAGTCCGCCGCGGGCGGTGTTAATCACGCAGGCGTTCCGCTTCATCTTGCTGAAGGCAACTTCATTCAGGATTTTCTTTGTCTCCGGCGTCAGCGCCGAGTGAACTGAAATAAAATCTGCCTCTTTGAGAAGAGTATCAAAATCTACCAGTTCCACCCCCATCTTCTCTGCGGTCTCCTGTGACGCATACGGGTCGTAGGCAATCACTCTGAGCTGAAAGCCTTTCGCTTTGGGGGTGATAGCCCGGCTCACTTTGCCGAAGCCAATCAAGCCCAGTGTCTGCCCCTGAAGCCGGGACATCCCGGGCCAGATGCGCGTCTGGATTTCAATGCCATCGGCGGAGAGCCCCCACTGCCCTTTCTTGGCGGCAGTATTAAGCGCGACAATTTTCCGGGCGCAGGCGAGGAGCAATGCCATGGCATGGTCAGACACCTCTTCCACACAGTAGTCAGGCACATTGGTGACCAGGATGCCTTTCTCCGTCGCCGCGGCGATGTCAATGCTGTCATAGCCAATCTGGGTATTGCAGATGATGCGGCATTTCCGCAGTGCTTCTATTACTTTACGCGGCACCGGGCGGATACTGCCCACCGTGACAATAGCGTCCGCATCCTTTGCCAGGGCAATGAACTCGTCATCATTCTGACACAGCTTGCTGGTGAAGTCAGCGCCCAGTTTCCTGAATTTGTCGGGGTAAAGCTCTGACTCGCCACTCAAGGCTAGCGGCAAAACTACCTTGAATCTGTTTTGCTCCTTTGTCCTCATACTCCTTCGCTTTTCGGGATGCTGAATCGCGCTACTTGCGCAAATTTACTAATGATTATAACATATGAAGTTGGTTACTTCATAAGCCCAGAGGAGAGAACAGACAGATGATAGACATTCCCGCATTTTACAAAGCACTGCGCGCTATAGACGCTAACCAGACCCGGGCGCTGGTACAGGACTACCTGCAAAAGGGCTTCTCCGCCAGCCAGGTGCTCAATGAGGGACTCATCGGTGCGATGAACGTCATCGGCAAAGAGTTCAAAGCCAAAGACCTCTGGGTGCCGGATGTCCTCCTCGCCGCCCGCAACATGCACAGTGGCATTGCGCTCTTAAAACCCATCCTTCAAAAGGACAGGTCCTCCTCAAAGGGCACGCTCGTCCTCGGCACGGTGTTCGGGGATATCCATGACATCGGCAAAAACATTGTCGCCATCCTCGCTGAAGGCTCAGGTTTCACGGTGATAGACCTCGGCGTCAATGTCTCAGCAGAGGCCTTCGTTGATGCGGTAAACAAACACAAACCTTCTGTGGTAGGGCTTTCCGCTCTGCTCACGACGACGATGCTTGAGATGGGCAATATCATTAAAGCGATTCGTGGTAGCGCTGGTAACTGCGCACCAAAAATCATTGTGGGCGGGGCTCCGGTGACCAGGAAATTCGCGGAAGAAATCGGAGCAGATGGCTACGGAGAAGACGCCACCTCAGGAGTTGAGCTTGCCCTGAGCTTCGCCAGCAAATAGAGGAGGAGGCAACCGATGAGCGCTGAAAAAGAATTGACGCCACGCCGACGCTTTTTGTCCGGGCTGATGGGCGGCAGGAAAGGGAGGCGCATTTCTGTGGCTAACCCCACCTCAATCGCCTGCGTGGAGCTTATGGATAAGATGGGTGTCTATTTCCCGGAAGCCCATCTTGATGCCCGCCAGATGGCAGAGCTGGCGAGTGGCGGCTATGAAGTGCTCGGCTTTGATACCATCATGCCGGAGTTCAGCGTCCAGCAGGAAGCCGCCGCGCTAGGCTGTGAGGTGGACTGGGGCAACAAAAACATGATGCCTGATGCGAAAACCCACCCTGTGAAAAAGCTGGAAGATGTGGCTATCCCGGAAAATATCCTTGAGAAACCGTCTATGAAGGTAGTGCTGGATGCCATCTCTCTCCTGCGCAGGGAATACGGGGACCGCGTGGCTATATTGGGCAAAGTCATGGGACCGTGGACCATTTGCTATAACATGGTGGGGGTGCAGGACTTCCTCCTTATGGTCTATACTGACCCACAGACAGTAAAGGGCCTCCTTAAAGCCTATGAAGAGGTAACTATCGCCTTCGCCAATGCCCAGCTCAGGGCAGGGGCAGACGCCGTGGTGCTCCCTGACCATGCCACCGGTGACCTGGTCAGCCCGCAGACCTACCAGGAATTCCTGGTGCCCCTTCACCGTGAGATGCTCAGGCGGATTGGTGGTCCCACTATCCTTCATATCTGCGGCGACTGCTCTGACCGTCTCCACATTTTCGCAGAAGAAGATTATGACGCTTATCACTTTGAATGGCAGGTAGATGCTAAAAAGGCGGTGCCTATTTTTAAAGGCAAGATGTCACTCATTGGCAATATCAATAATGCCACCTGTCTGCTCCGCGGCACGCCGGAAGACGTCCATAAACAGGCGCGCTATGCCATTGAAGCCGGGGTGGATGTTCTGGCGCCGGAGTGTGCCGTTCCTCTTCAGACGCCGCTGGAGAACCTCAAAGCTATCGTCGCCGCCGCTGAAGAGTATTATTGAGCTAATTCAGCCACTCTGCTAAAATGATGAGATAGGAGGTGGACGCCATGCCGAAGGAGATAGTGAAAACCACTGGCTCCGTGTCCGGCATCCCCATTTCTGCGGCTACTAAAGCTGGACCTTTTATCTTTGTCTCGGGACAGGTGGGTGCTGTTGATGACGCTGGCAATCCCATCCCCGGCGTTGAAGGTCAGACAAGGCGTCTCCTCACCACTATAAAAAAGATACTGCAAGCCGCCGGCGCGTCAATGGAAGACGTGGTGAAAACGACTGTCTTCCTGGTGAACGCTGATGACTTTGCCGCAATGAACAGGGTGTATAAGGAGTTTTTTCCCAGCGAGCCTCCTGCGCGCTCAACGATTATCGTCGCCGCGCTGGCAAAGCCGGAGTGGCTGGTGGAGATTGAAGCTATCGCCTATCGTCCGTAAACATGCCTCAGCAGGTACCAGCATAAATATAGATAGAAAGCCCTGAAATTCCCCCCTTTTACCGGTACAGCCCGCAGGGGGAAACTCTGGCTTAAAAAGAAAAGGAGAGTTGCTGAATGAAAGGTACACCAACTAAGAATCCGGTCAGGATTACAGATTGCACCCTGCGTGACGGACACCAGTCCATCTTCGCCACCAGAATGCGCACTGAGGATATGGTGCCCATTGCCCCGGAGATGGATAAGGTGGGATTTTACTCCGTGGAAGTCTGGGGTGGCGCCACTTTTGATGTTGCCAGCCGCTTCCTCAATGAAGACCCCTGGGAGCGGCCCCGCATTCTGAAGAAACTGATGCCCAATACACCCCTTCAGATGCTCTTGCGGGGGCAGAACCTCGTCGGCTACCGCAATTATGCTGATGACGTGGTCACCGCATTTGTGCACCACGCCGCTGAATGTGGCATTGACATCTTCCGCATTTTTGACGCCCTCAATGATGAGCGCAACCTGGAGACCTCAACCAAAGCCGTCAAAGAGTGCGGTAAGCATGCCCAGCTTTCCATCTGCTACTCCCTCACCGAGCCCAAGATGGGCGGTCCCGTCTTTAATCTGGACTATTACATCGCCAAAGCTAAAATCCTGCAGGACATGGGCGCGGACAGCATCTGCATTAAGGACATGGCGGGCCTCATTGCCCCTGATGACGCTTATACCCTCATATCCGCCCTGAAAAAGGTGGTCAAAGTCCCCCTGCAACTGCATACCCATTACACCAGCGGCATGGGCGCCATGTCATTGCTCAAAGCCATTGAGGCTGGGGTGGACATCATTGATGCCAATATCGCCCCATTCGCCTTGCGCACCTCTGAGCCGGCGGTAGAACCAATCCTCGCCGCCCTGCGCGGCACACCCCGCGACCCCGGCATTGACCTGGAGCAACTGCTCAAGATTGGGGACTACCTGGAGTCCATTGCCCCCAAGTACCGTGACTTCCTTGACACCACCAGGCTGTCAGTCATTGATACCAATGTCCTCGTTCACCAGATTCCGGGCGGCATGATTTCAAACATGGTCTCCCAGCTCAAGCAGTCCAACGCCTTACACCGCATCAAGGAGGTTTATGAAGAGGTGCCCAGGGTGAGAAAAGAGCTGGGCTACCCGCCGCTGGTAACTCCCACCAGCCAGATTGTCGGCGTGCAGGCGGTGCAGAACGTCATTGCCGGCAGATACAAGCTGGTTTCAACTCAGGTGATGGACTACTGTTACGGGCTCTATGGCAAGCCGCCCGCACCCATTGACCCGGAAATCCAGAAAATCTGCCTGAAGTATTATAAGAAAGGGCAGACGCCGGTCACCGTCCGTCCTGCCGACCTAATAGAGCCGGAGCTGGACAAAGCCAGGGAGGCAGTCAAAAGCTTTACTCAGGATATCGGCGATATTCTGACGGCAGCCATCTATCCCATCACCGGCTTGCGCTTCCTGAAATGGAAATACGGACTGGAGAAACCGCCGGCTGAGGTCAGAGCCAAGACCATTGAAGATATCAGGCGTGAGGATGAACTGATTGCCAAAGCGAAAGCCGGCAAACTTGTGGAAAGACCCTCTAACTAGGCAGTCAAGGGGCTGGAGGAGGTGAGCCATGGAATGGCGGGAGCTGGTCATTGACGGGTACGTCAGGGTGCTTGACTCCCTGAAGGAATCACTGGCAGGACTGACTCCTGAAGAGCTGAACAAACAGCCCAAACCCGATTGTAACAGCATGGGCTGGCTCGCCTGGCACATCTCGCGCATCCAAGACGCAGAAATAGCCAACCTCATGGGAGCAGACCAGCTCTGGATAAGCCAGAAGTGGCACGCCAAATTTAACCGCCCGCCTGACCCGGATGATACTGGCACGGGACATACGAGCAAGCAGGTAGCCGCGTTCAAGTCTCCTGATGTTGAGACCCTGCTGGACTACTACTATGCGGTAGCGGAAAGGACAAAGAAATACATCCGCTCCCTCACTGGGGAAGAACTTGACCGGAAGCTGGATGAACCCTACCAGCCACCGCCAACGGTGGGCGTACGCCTGGTGAGCGTTCTGGCGGACAATCTCCAGCATGCCGGCGAAATCGCCTATGTGCATGGCTTGATTAAAGGCAAGGGGTGGCTGGGGTATTAGTCAGCCTCTTATCTATACCTTTCACACAGGGTGGCAGTAAACTTATGAGTTTTTATCTGGGAGTAGATATCGGCTCGGTCAATGCCAAGCTGGCGCTTGTTGCTGAGAGCGGGAACCTGGTTTGCCTGGACATTGAGCGGATAACGGCAAATCCCCGGACTGCGGTGAACTCTCTGCTCACGCGCCTCAGCCGGAAATTCCCCTTTGAGCAGATTAAAGGCGCCGGCGTCTCAGGCTCAGGGAAAGGCATCATCCCCCCAGATTTCAAATGGTCTGAGTACAGCAGTTCTCTCGCCATTGCTTACGGACTGCTCCAGCAATATGGCGCAGTGAAGACCGTTATCCAGATTGGCGGGCAGACATCTCTGGTCATCGTCCTTGAGGATGGGCTGACCAAGCCCTGGAAAGTTGCCTCCAATCCCCTCTGCGCCGCCGGCACCGGCAGGTTTCTGGAACAGCAGGCTTATAGACTTGGCATCAGCATGGCTGACTTCTCCAGGATTGCTCTCACCTGCCAGGGACCGGCACCCCGCATCGCCGCACGGTGCAGTGTCTTCGCCAAGAGTGACCTCATCCACCTCCAGCAGAAAGGAGCGCCGCTGGAAGCCATGCTCTACGCCCTCTGTGAAAGCATCGCCCGCATGGTGGCTTCCCTGCATAAAGGGACATTCGCCGAGCCGATTTATTTTGTGGGCGGCGTAGCGGCGAACGCCGCCATCGTGAAGGCGCTTAATGAAGCTATCTCCGCCCGCAACGGGTACCAGATGAATGTTACCGTCCCGGAGCATTTCCAGCATATAGAATCAATCGGCGCGGCACTGCTGTCGCGCGGCAAGGCATCTTCAGTAAATTTCTTGCCTGAGTCAGGTGCCCGCCAGCACTACTTTGAGACGCCGAAGCTGGAAACAGTCACAGTTCCGGGCAATGGCGGTAGTCCGGGCATTAAAGAGCCTTGCACCGGCTACCTGGGCGTGGATGTGGGCTCAACCAGCACTAAAGCAGTCATCATGGACGCCTCAGGCAAGACAATCCTGGCGAAGAACTACCTCATGACCGCCGGGCGGCCCATTGACGCGGTCAGGGAAGTCTTCCGCAACCTGCTCGCGCTGGGCGCAGACAAAGTGACCATCAAAGGTGTGGGGGTGACCGGCTCGGGGAGGTATCTGGTCGGCAGTTTCATCGGCGCTGACCTAATCAAAAATGAAATCACCGCCCAGACCCGCGCCGCCGCAGAGATTGACCCGGAGGCTGATATCATTGAAATCGGCGGGCAGGACTCAAAGCTGGTCATCAAGCGCAACGGCGTGGTGATTGACTACCAGATGAATAAAGCCTGCGCCGCTGGGACGGGGAGCTTCATTGATGAGCTGGCGGAGATGCTCAATGTCCCGGTGAAGAACGGCGAGTTTGCCAGGCTTGCCTTCAGGGCGCCTTACACCATTGACCTGGGCACGCGCTGTGCCGCCTTCATGGGGCAGGCAGTCCCATCTGCCCAGCAGGATGGCGTCCCGCTGGAAGTCATCACCGCCAGCCTTGCTAACTCCATTGCCCGGAACTACCTCTCCAAAGTGGTGGGAAACCGCAAGCTGGGCAACAAAGTCATCCTCACCGGCGCCGTGTTCTATAACCAGGCGGTGGTCTCCGCCTTCCAGCAACAGCTTAAAGGCAAAAAGCTGATTGTGGCGGAACACCGGGAGGTCAGCGGCGCCATCGGGGCGGCGCTCCTGGCAAAAGAGGCTTCTTCCGGTCAGACGTCAAAATTCAGGGGTTTTCAAACCGTAATTGACAGCGAATGCCGTCTCTCCACCTTTATCTGCAAAGGTTGCGATAACAACTGCACCATCACCCGTATGCAGACTGATGAAAACAGGTCCACCTTTTACGGTAGCAGGTGTGATAAATACGATAGCACCATCAGCCAGGAGCGGCGCGAGACGTTCTTTGATGAGAGAGAGAAACTCCTCTTCCGCAATTATCAAGAAGGAACCGGCACTGGGCTGGCAGTAGGCATCCCACGGGCTCTGCTCACCTATGATTACGCCCCGCTGCTCATCAGCTTCCTTAATACCCTCGGTGTGAAGACTGTCCTCTCCAGCAAAACGACCAAGGAAATTATGGAGCAGTCCGCAGAGCTGAGCTACACTGATAGCTGTTTCCCGTTGAAGCTTGTTCACGGGCACATTGCTTCACTGAAAAATAAAGCGGATTATATCCTTTATCCCAGCTTCATCAGGCTCGGCATGAAAGATGGTGATGAAAACCAGAAATATGCCTGCCCTCTGGTGCAGGCATCGCCGTTCATCGTGCGGCAGGTGCTGAATCTCGGCGAGAAACTGCTATCGCCCATCATTGACCTGAGCCGCGGCAGTGAAGAAACAGTCAGCAATCTGACTGACGTTGCCACCGCGCTGGGATTTAGCCGCAATCTGGGCAGACAGGCGGCACTAGCCGGACTGGAAGCACAACAAAGATTTGAAACTGACCGCGCCACGCTGGGGGATAAGCTTCTTAAAGAGTTGCACGCAAGCGGCAAGCTGGGCGTGGTTATCATCTCCCGCGCCTATATGTCCCAGGACTCCGGAGCTAACCTGGGCATCGCGGAAAAGCTGGCTCAGCTGGGCGTGGTGCCCATACCGCTTGACTTTTTGCCCCTCAACACCATCAACCCCAAAGAATATTCTGACCGCCCTTACTGGTCATACGAAAGCAAATTCATTGCCGCCGCCGCCATCACTGCCCGGGACCCGCAGTTGTATGCCCTTGCCCTCACTAACTTCGGCTGTGGACCAAACTCGTTTATTCTCAAACTGCTGACGGACATCATGGGCGGCAAACCAATGGGACAGCTGGAAATTGACGAGCACGCCGCTGAAGCGGGCATCGTCACCCGCCTGGAAGCGTTTGTTGATACCATTAAAGGCTTCTCCCGCGGGACTAAAACCGCGGAATTACCGCGTGAGAAAATATACCGCGGCGCGTCACCGGTCATTAATACCCAAAAGACCCTGTTCATCCCTTACATGGCACCTCATGCAGAAGCAGTGGCGGCGGCGGCTGAAGCCTGCGGGGTCAAAGCCGTGGCTCTTCCTGAGCCTGATGAGCGTGACCTGCTCTACAGCAATCAGGTAACTGAGGGCACAGAGTGCCTGCCTTACCGTGTTACGCTGGGCAGTTTCATGCGCCTCTACTATGAGAATGGCATTGACCTGAAGAATGCGGAGGCACTCATGACCGGCTCCTATGGTCCCTGCCGCCTGGGGAAATATGCCATTGAGCAGGGACGCATCCTGAGAGAGATTGGCTTTAACATACCAATCCGCACCACCGTATCCAATAACGCCTACCGCGATTTGAATCTGGGTCCGGCGTTTGAGCGGCTTTCCTGGAAGGGCATTGTGGCAGTGGACTACCTGGAAAAGCTCCTCTGGCGCACGCGCCCTTATGAAAAGCATAAGGGTGATGCTGACCGGCTGTTCAGCGAATACCTGAAGGACATCGTCAACTGCATCCGTAGGAAAGAGCGCCTCTCTGAAGTGCTGAGAAAAGCGGTCGCTGAATTTGATGCGCTCATTGACCGCACTCAGCCCAAACGCCCCCTCGTCGGCATTAACGGGGAGATTTTCCTCCGCTCAAATCGCTTCAGCAATAACAACCTGGTCAAGGTATGTGAAACGGCCGGGCTGGAGGTGGTCGTCTCGCCAATTAGCGAATGGATAAACTACACAGCATACCGCAATCTGGAGGACGCCGTTAAGTTCCGCGATGTGAAGAAAATGGTGCGGAGCTACATTAAAAAGCTCATCCAGCACCATGATGAGCATCAGATTAGCCGCTTCTACGGCGATTCTCTCAACAGCAGAGAGCCGTCCACCCCTGAACTGCTGGCGAAATCAGCAGAATACCTCTCCCCGCGCTGTGGCAGTGAAGCCGTCCTCAGCATCGGCAGCGGGGTGAAGTGGCTGGAATCACCAGAGTTTGCCGGGGTCATCTCAGTCATGCCCCACGGGTGTATGCCTGGCGGCATTGTGGCGGCGATGGCGGACAATTTCAGCGCCATCTATCACAAGCCCTGGATTAGCCTGACCTATGATGGCATCCTGGAGACCAATAACACCACCCGGGTGAATAACTTTGCGGAAATCATCAAGTTCTGCCGCCAGGAAACCAGGAAATAGCCTCTATTTTGGTGAAACATGAGCACTCCCTGGTATACCATTAGCCCTGATGAGACCCTGCAAATCCTGCAATCAAGACGTGCCGGACTGACGCAGAGTGAAGCCCAGGCGCGCCTGCTCCAGCACGGGCACAACGAGCTGAAAGGCAGAAAGAAAACCCCGCTGGTCATGGTATTCCTCAGGCAGTTCCTCAGCCCGCTCATTTACGTCCTCCTTGCCGCCGCTATTGTTTCCGCCACAATCCAGCACTTCATAGACGCTACGGTCATCATGGTCGCCGTTTTAGTAGGCGTGAGCATTGGTTTTGTTCAGGAGACCCGCGCAGAAAAGGCAATGGAGGCGCTGAGCAAGCTGGCGGCGCCCAAAGCCAAGGTGAGACGTGACGGCAAGACAATGATTATCCCCGCCCGGGACATTGTCCCCGGGGATGTTCTAATATTGGAGACAGGTGATAAAGTCCCCGCGGATGCCCGGCTCATTGAAGTTTCCAACTTCAAAGTGAATGAATCAATTCTGACCGGGGAATCTATGCCTGTTGACAAGCACACGGAACCGCTCCACGAAGAGGTGCCGGTAGCGGAGCGTAAGAACACGGTATTTATGAGCACGACAGTCACCTACGGCAGGGCCACTGCAGTCGCCGTCCGGACAGGCATGGCAACTGAGATAGGGCGTATCGCCTCTGCCATTCAGGAAATAAAAGTGGAGCAGACCCCACTCCAGAAAGGCATCGCCAAACTCAGCAGGTATCTCGTCATCGTTCTCCTCAGCATATGTGCTGTGCTCGCCATCATCGGCATATTCAGAGGGCTTGACCCGGTGGAAGTCTTTCTGCTCACCGTTGCTGCCGCCGTCTCAGCCATTCCTGAGGGCTTGCCAGCAGTGGTCACGCTTGTCCTGGCGATGGGCATGCGCATGATGGCACACCGCCATGCCCTCGTCCGCAAGCTGGTAGCGGTGGAGACCCTGGGGGCGGCGACAGTAATCTGCTCAGATAAGACCGGTACGCTGACCATGAATGAGATGACCGCCCAGCGCATTTATCTGGACGGCAGGATGATTGAAGTCTCCGGTCAGGGCTATGACCCCAGAGGAGAGTTCCGCCGGAATGGGGAGCCAGTAAATCCTTTGAACGACCCGTCATTAGTCCTGGCATTAAGGATAGGGGCGCTCTGCAATGATTCTCTGCTTACCTGTGAAGACGGTTTCTGCACCATCTTTGGTGACCCCACAGAAGGTGCTCTTGTGGTGCTGGCGACAAAAGCCGGGCTGAACAAAGAGAAAATGGAGAAGACCTATCCCCGCCTTGATGAAATACCTTTTCAGAGTGAAAAACAATACATGGCGACACTTCATCCACGTGACGGCGGCAGAGTTGCCTATGTCAAAGGCTCTGTGGAAAAACTGCTCTCAATGAGCAAATCAATCCTCAAAGATGGTCAAGTGCTACCGATGAGCGATGCCGACGCAGAAGCGATTATGGAGGCAAACCAATCCATGGCAAAGGAAGCGATGCGCGTCATCGCCCTGGCTTATGCTGACTTCCCGTCTGAGCTTGAAGACCTGAAAGATGAGGATATCAGGGGGAATTTGACCTTCGTGGGGATGGTGGGGATGGCAGACCAGCCGCGGGAAGAAGCCAGAGACGCCATCAGATTATGCCGGCAGGCAGGTATCAAAGTCATCATGATTACCGGCGACAATAAAATTACGGCAGAGGCAATCGCCAGCAAACTGGACCTGCCAGCAGGAAAAGCGGTTACCGGCATAGAACTGGCTAAGATGAGTGATGAAGAGCTTTCCCGTGAAATAGAGCACATCTCTGTTTTTGCCCGCATTGAGCCGCTTCACAAGCTGAGAATTGTCAATGCCCTCAAGAGTCACGGGCACATCGTGGCGATGACCGGAGATGGCGTCAATGACGCTCCCGCCCTGAAGTCAGCAAACATCGGTGTTGCCATGGGCATCACCGGCACGGACGTGGCCAAAGAAGCGAGCGACATGATTCTGACTGATGACAACTTCGTCTCAGTCGTTGCCGCAGTAGAAGAAGGGCGGGCAATCTTCAATCGGCTGAGAAATGTCCTGTTCTTTCTGCTCAGCACTAACATCGGGGAACTTATTGCGCTTATTGCCACCATCGCCGTCATCGGCAAGGCGCCGCTCCTCGCGGTCCAAATCCTGTGGAATAATCTGGTCACCGGCACCATGGTGACGGCACCACTGGGGCTTGAGCCCAAGTCTGGCGATGAGCTGAAACAGCCGCCACGGCACCCCGGGGTTGGTCTGCTCTACCGCGGTCTGCTTTACCGCATTGGCTTCCTGTCCACACTCATGGGCATCGGAATCTTCGCGGTATTTGCCTGGGCGCAGACCCATGTCAGCATTGAAGAAGCGCGCACCATGGCGTTCTGCACCATGGTCACCTTTGAATGGTTCCGTGCTTTTAACGCCCGCTCTGATGAATACACTGTTTTCAAGCTGGGACTCTTCCGTAACCGCTGGCTGGTGGCAGCCATCTCCCTGGCAATCATGCTCCAGCTTGCTGTCATCTATCTGCCTTTCTTCCAGACAGTTTTCAAAACCGTGCCCCTCAGCCCGGAGCGCTGGGGCATTGTCATTCTGGCGGGGGGCACTCTATTCACCGTGGAGGAACTGCGCAAGCTTCTGTTCCCCAAGCTCTTCTCCGCCGGCAAGTGGCGCCCGGTCAATAAAAAACAAATAAATAAGCGCTAACTGCGATAGCGTTCTTCTTTCCAGGGGTCGCCACGGCGGTGATAGCCGTATGACTCCCAGAAACCAAGCTTCTCCTCCGCCATGAACTCAATGCCGCTCACCCATTTGGCGCTCTTCCAGAAGTAAAGACGGGGCACCACGAGCCTCACCGGATAGCCATGCTCCGCCGTCAGGGGCTGACCATTATGCGTAACTGCAAAAAGAACATCCTCAGCAAAAAAATCTTCCACTGAAAGGTTGGTGGTGAACCCGCCTGCGGCGTGCACCATGATGAAGCGTGCGGCAGGGAGAATCCGGGTGAGTTTTTTGATTTCTTGCGTGCTGACGCCTTCCCAGACATTGTCCAGCCGCGACCAGCCGGTCACACAGTGAATGTCTGAGATGACCTTAACCCGCGGCAACTTCATGAACTCTTCATAAGTAAGCTTCTTCTGCGGGTCAACCAGACCGCTGATGGAAAAAGTCCACTTCTTGATGTCAATCACAGGTACTCCGCCATGCTGTAGCACCGGAAAGCGTTCCGTCAGCCTTTGTCCCGGTGGAACCCTTTCTTTACGATTTGTATCCGGGCTTCTGATTATATTCTGCTCTGACATATTACCTCTCAACACTATAAGGTTGCCAGCAACCTCTGTCAAGAATGAAAGAGAGGAAAACTCCTTGAAAGAGTCTTGACATAGCAGGGAGTGAGGCATGATGACAGGTGAGGTAAGCGGGTTATTACTGAGTGTGATGCAGAGTTGCTCACTTATTCCTCAAAAACAAATATACCATGCCCGCCGTACGCCGGCAATCCTTCGTTCCCCTTCTGCCTGTGCCCTCTTCCGTTTTGTAAAGGTGGACAGGTTTATGTTAATATGCTATCATCAACCTGCGAAGGGGGACGTTCCCTCCCAATGATGCATAAACGAGCCAATACCTCCGTGCGCCAGAAGCAAATAGTGGAAGCCGCCCGGAAGCTCATTATCAAATACGGTAGTGAACACCTGACCGTTAGCAGAATCGCTAAAGAAATACATATTTCAGAAGGCGCCATTTACCGCCATTTCAAGAGCAAGAAGGAAATCCTCGCCTTTCTCCTGGAGCACACTGAGACCAATCTTTTAAGCGATTTAGCCTCAGACCAGGTCAAACCCCCCGTTACTCTTACGACCATCAGTGACATCCTCAAAAACCATCTCGCCGCAATTGAGCAAAGACACGGTAGTTCCTTTCAAGTCATCGCCGAAATTGTCAGCTTCGGCGACCGCAAGCTGAACCGGAAAGCGCTGGAAATCATAAACAACTACTTGACCCAGCTTGAGAGCCTGCTGTCTGCCGGGGTAAAATCAGGAACGGTAAGAGGTGATATCAACCCGCGGGCAACCGCCGTGATTATCTTCGGCATGATGAGCAGTCTGGTCAACCTGTGGGCGCTGAGCGACTATAAATTCAAACTGCAGGATGAGTATCTGCCGCTCTGGAATAGCCTGCGCCGGGCGATAGAAAAGTAGCCTGAGGGCACTAAAGCTATGCCATTTATGCGCGCTTTCTTCACCAATATGTCAGCCCGGATGCCTCTCCGCCGCAAACTGTACCTTGTTTTCCGCAATAACATGATTAAGCTCATCAAGCACCAGAGCTGTTGCGGACATCCGGGGGAGCCGGGTTGCTGACAGTCTGCGCCCACACCTCCCGGTGCCGGAGGTGCTGAAAAAAGCAAATGAACTACTTTGCCTACGGTGCGAACCTGAATAAAAAGGTGATGCAGGAACACTGTCCGGACAGCAAACCGCTTTTCACCGCCGTCCTGCCCAATTACAAGCTCGTCTTCGTTGGCTGGTCACGCCAGTGGAAAGGCGGCATTGCCAGTATCAAAGCTTCACGCGGTGACCGCGTCCGCGGTGCCATTTACCAGATTACGGACAGGTGCCTGGCGCGGCTGGACCAGCATGAAGGTTACCCCAGCCAGTACAACCGGCTGAAAGTGATTGTCTTCGGGGAAGACAGCGAACCCATTGAAGCAATTACCTATATCAAAGCCGGTCAGATTGAGGAGAGCAAGCCGTCACCGGAATACCTGGCAATCATCCAGCAGGGCCTGCGCGATTGGAGATTGTTCTGATGACTGCCACCAGCGTCCTGCTCGCCCGCCACGGGCAGACTGATTCCAATATCAAAGGCTTTTACATGGGCTGGTCCAATGAAGGATTGAATGAAGCCGGACTCGCCCAGGCGCGCGAGCTGGCGCATAGACTAGCCACAGTGCAGATTGATGCCATCTATACCAGCCCACTCAAAAGAGCCTATACCACCGCCACTATCGCCGCTGAGGCGCATAAGCTTGAGGTGAACGTCATAAACGACCTTATTGAGGTGAAGCTGGGAGTATGGGAGGGACTGCATATTGATGAGATTGCCCGTGGCTGGCCCGAACTCTGGCGCGAGTGGCGCACCGACCCCACCAATGTGGTCATCCCGCAGGGAGAAAGCTTCAAGCAGGTCTATGAGCGGGCGGTGCACACGCTTACCTCTCTGGCTTCTGCCAATGAGGGAAAGCAGATTCTCATCGTCACTCATGAAATCATCGTCAAAATTGCCGCCATTTATGCGCTGGGCGCACCCACCAGCATCTACCGGCGCTTTGACCTGAGCAATGCCTCGCTCACCAGAGTCAATGTTACTGAAGGCAAAGCCCGCCTCATCATGCTAAATGACACCTCCCATCTGGAGCTTTAGCGCTGGTGTCAGGCAGGCAGATTGAAAAACAGCCGCGCATTGGCAGTAGTGATTTCCGCCAGCTGAGCTTCAGTTATCCCTTTAACGGCGGCGGCGCCGGCTAGCGTGCGCCGGAGGTGGGCAGGGCGGGATTCAAACTCGTGGTCTGTCCCGCGACCGTATACCACTGGCGCATCAGTCTCTAAAAGAAGTCTGTCCGGAGGGATTTCCTTCACCGCCCGCCGGTGCTCTGGGTGGTACTCCACCGCCGGCGTTGCCGAAATATAATAGCCCAGACCCACAATGTTTCTGAGCACGCTTGAGGTGCCGGCATACCAGTGAAAGACCGCCCTTTTTACCCGCGCCGTTTCCACCAGAGTGAGTGAGTCTTGCCAGGCATACCGCGAATGGACAAGGGCAGGTTTATCATGCGCCCTGGCGAGCTCCAGCAGTGCCCGCAAGACGTGCTTCTGGACATCTTTGTCCGCCCCCTCTCTCACCTTTTTATGGTAGTCCAGCCCGATTTCTCCGATGGCAACGGCTTCTGCGATATGAGAGCTTATGAATTCCAGATTGCTGTCAATCTCAGCCGGCTGAATATTGTAAGGATGATACCCCAGGGCGGGGTAAACATATCCCGGATACGCCTGCGCTATGGAGAGGATGCGCTCATTAGATTTCAGGTCAGACCCCACAGCGATAATCGCTACTACCCCTGCCGCCTTTGCTTCAGCAACCGCCCGGGATACATCGCTAATCTCTTCCATGTGGGCATGGGTATCAATCAGGGTATACATGTTTATCCTGCAATCCTTTACCACTCAGGTTACCCTTATCTTCTGCCTCTGTCAATAATCGCCCGCAAGACATTCTTACCGTCCCTGAGCTGGACGCCTTATTCATTGGTCGCCATGCCCTGTCATTAAACCTTGGTATTCCCGGGCAGGGTGATAATCCTGAAATTCAGCATGCCGTAGATAAGGCGATTAAAGAGGGCAAATCTGCCGGCAGGGCGGTGGGAGGCGGGGCAATCAATGCGGGAGACCCTGCCAGCGTCCGGGAGTTCATCAAGCAGGGAGCTCAGTTCTTCAGCCTGACCGCCACCTCACCGTTAAGAATTTAAGAAATGCCACGGCACGCCGAGCGAGATTAAGCAGGATTTGCCTGCATTGCCCAAAAAGTTTGGTACACCTGGAGCTATCGGACTTGAGGCGCCTGCCCGATGAGCTCAGGCCACAGCTCCTCAATGTGCGGCTTGAGCTCTGTCAGTGTATCTTCCACGGCTTTAACCGCAGTATTGATTTCCTTTTGGGTCATCGGCGTGGACATGACGTAAAGCCCGCGTGAAGCGGAGAAGATGCCTCTCTCCAGCATCGCCAGGTAGTAGAGGTGGAGCAGGTCTTTGTTCGCCTCACGTGCTGATTTGCCATCAATTACCGGCTTATCGCTGAAGTGGACGTTCTGGAGCGAGCCGATGCCGGTCACCTGCCCTTTGATGTTCAGCTTCCGGAAGACGCCGCGCACGCCCTCGGCAAAGGACTCGCCCAGCTTATTGATATAGTCAATGACCTCCGGGCTGAGCTGTTCCAGGGTCGCCACGCCAGCGGTGGCGGTGATGGGGTTGGCATTCAGAGTGCCAGCATGGTAGACCTTGCGCACCTGCGGTGAAAGCTGTTGCATGATTTCCTCACTGCCGCCAAACGCGCCGACAGGATAGCCGCCGCCGATGATTTTCGCCATAGTGGTGAGGTCTGGCTTTATCTTGTAGAGCGCGGCAACTCCGCCCCAGGCTAACCTGAGGCTGATGACCTCGTCAAGGATAAAAAGGACGCCGTGCTGGCTGGTTACCTTGCGCAGAAATTCAAGGTAGCCATCCCTGGGCGGAATCATGCCCCCCGCACCCATCGCCCCCTCCACAATCACCGCCGCCAGCTTGTCCTTGTGTTTCACTATCGCCTCTTCCGCCGCTGTTTTATCATTGAAGGGCACGATGATGGAGTCTTTCTGAGCACTCTTTGAGATGCCGGAGGCATTTGAGGGGAAAACCACCGGGTCATAGCTACCGTGGTAACAGCCGTCCGTCTTCAATATCAAATCTTTGCCGGTGATGCTGCGGGCAACCCGGATAGCCATCATCACCGCCTCCGTGCCGGAGTTGGTGAAGCGGACCTTATCAATGGATTTCACCATGTTGCAGACCAGTTCAGACCAGCGCACGACGGTGGGGATAAGCGCTCCCAGTGCGGTACCTCTGGCGCATTGTTCTCTCACTGCCGCCACCACTTTGGGATTGGCATGTCCCAGAATCATGGTGGTATAGCAATTGTGCATATCAAGGTACTGGTTGCCGTCAACGTCAGTAAAGTGGCAGCCTTTCGCTTCCTGAATCCAGAAAGGATAAGGTTCAAACCAGATGCTGGTGCGGGTGTCTCCGCCGGGCATGAACTTTTCCGCTTTCTTCAGCACCGCCAACGATTTCTTCGTCCTCTTGCGATAGGTGTCCTCATATTTTCTGGTCACCTCTGTCAGTAGCTTCTGCCTGTCCGTGCCTTTTAGTACCATCTTTATTGCTCCTTAATCTTCTTCCGCCATTATGCTGAGGTCTGCTCCATTATAGTCTTATAGCAGGCGGGTGACAAGTGCGTCATTGACAGGCAGTAGGGCGAAAGATTATCATGTTTTATCCTGAAATTATCACCGAGGAGGTTCCATGTTCAAAGACCTAGTCCTGAAAAATCGCAGTTACCGTCGCTTTTATGAAGAGTTTGCCATTAAGCCGGAAACACTCCGCGAGCTGGTTGACCTAGCGCGCCTCTCCGCCTCCGGAGCAAACCGCCAGCCGCTGAAGTATATCCTCTCCTCTGACCCGCAGAAAAATGCCCTCATCTTCCCCGCTCTGACCTGGGCTGCTCAGCTCAAGGACTGGGGCGGACCCAAAGAAGGGGAAAGACCCTCTGCCTACATCATCATCCTCGGGGACACAGAAATCAGCCCCACGGCTAACATTGACCATGGCATCGCCGCGCAGAGCATCATGCTGGGAGCAACGGAGAAAGGTCTGGGCGGCTGTATGATTGCGTCAATCAAGAAAGATATGCTGAGAGACGCACTGAAGATACCGTCACGCTACGAGATTCTGCTCGTGCTCGCCCTGGGGAAACCCAAGGAAAAAGTGGTCATTGAGCCGATCAAGCCAGATGGTGACACCAAGTACTGGCGTGATAGTGAGGGCGTCCACCACGTTCCCAAACGCGCCCTAGAAGATATTATCATCGGCTGAGGCTACAAGCCGATACGGTCAGCCACTTCACGCATCCCCATAATGGCATCGGTGATGAGGTCGGTCAGCGGGACGCCGAGCATGGCGGCGCCTTTTTCAATAATACCCCTATTGACCCCGGCGGCGAACGTTTTGTCCTTCCACTTTTTCATCACTGACTTCGTTTCAAGGTCTTTCACCGAGCGTGACGGGCGGACCAGAGCACAGGCAGTAATCAGCCCGGAAAGCTCATCCACAGTATAGAGGATTTTCTCCATGTCTGACTTTGGCTCAATGTCCGTGCAGATGCCCCACCCGTGTGAGGCGATGGCGTGAATATAGTCCTCGGGCCAGTCCCGCTGAGCTAAAATCTCTGGTGCTTTCTTGCAGTGCTGGTCAGGGAAACGTTCGTAGTCAATATCGTGTACCAGCCCGATGATGCCCCACTTTTCCTCATCCTCCCCCTTCTTGCGCGCCATATAGCGCATCACACCTTCTACGGCATAACCGTGTTTGCGCAGGCTCTCGCTCTGATTGAACTCATGGAAAAGCGCCAGTGCTTCTTCATACGTTGGCTGGTGTGGCATAGTTCCTCCTTTATAAAGACAGCAATCTGTCAATCGCCTTAGCACAGTTATCATCTGAGCCATCATCAATGACCCAATCCGCCGCCGCCTTCACCTCCTCCGGCGCATCTCCAAGGGCAATCGCCAGCCCCGCCCATTTGAACATGCTGACGTCATTGGGACCATCGCCGATGGCTACCGTCTCCTCTTGAGCAATGCCGAGAACGCCCGCCAGATACTTGAGGGCATTCCCTTTGCCTGATTCCGGACTGCCGATTTCACAGAACATAGAGTGCACCTCGGTCACCGTCAGACGGTCGCCGAAATAGCTCTTAAGGTGCGCGGCAACGCGGTCAATTTCCTCAGCCGTGCCGCGGGCGGCAATCTCAGTGGGCTGATAGCGGAGCACCTGAAACAGGTCTTTCACCAGGTTCAGCTTGACGAAGTTGCGGCTGGCATACCACTCATCTTTTTCATGTATTTCCTCAACATACATCTCGTCATTAATAAATACATACTTGTGCACGCCAATTTTCCGCACCTGCTCCACAACCTCTTTTGCCAGCGTTAACGGCAGAGGCTTATGCCAGAGAATCTTCTTCTCATGAGGCTCACGGATGAGGGCTCCCTGATAGCAGATGAGCGGCGCAGAAAGCCCCAGCTCCTGAGCAAACCGGTTGCTGGGACGGTACATCCGCCCCGTCGCCAGGGTAACCATCATCCCCTTTGCCATAGCGCGGGCGATTGCTTCTCTGGCGCTGGGGATAATCAGGCCGTCTTTATTGACCGCGGTGCCATCCAAATCAATGGCAACTAGTTTATATTTCATAGCTATTCTTCCACACCTTCCAGAAAACGGGCAAGTTCATCACGCTTGAACTTGGGCATGTTTCTGACCCTATCTCTGGAACGGATTTTAACACCCTCCTCTACCGGCACCACCCTGCCGATGACCGCCGCACTGATGCTTTCTTTACTCAGGGCAGAAAGAAGCCCGAGAGTGTCCTGGGGCGGCAGGGTAATGATAAGAGAACCTGAAGCTAAAAGACCCAGCGGGTTAAGACTGATGGCGTCACAAATCTCCCGGCTCTCCGGAACTACCGGAACCATGTCCTCTTCTATCAAAACGCCCACCTGCGCCGCTTCCGCGATTTCATAAAGACCCGTGGCAAGCCCTCCCTCAGTGGGGTCATGCATGGCGTGGACCTCAGCGCTGGCGCGAGCAATGAGCGCTTCCTTCAGCACGCTGATGCCTGGTTTGAAAAGGAACTCAGCGGCAGAAGCAATCACTTTCTTGCGGACTCCAGCATCCCGCAACTTTGCCCCGGCTTCACGGGCAAGCAGTGCCGTACCCTCAATGGCAATACCCTTGGTGAGTACAATGTCATCGCCCACCTTTGCTCCCGCCGAGGTGATGACCGGCACGTCCGCTTCTTCCGCCAGCATGCAGCCCACGACAATGGGGCGCACCAATCCGTAGCTGATTTCCGCATGTCCACCGACCAGGCTGATGCCCAGAGAACGGCAGGCATCATGTATCTGGTCAAAGATGGCCTCTGCCATCCTATCCGTGCACTTTTCCGGCAGGAGGACTGTGGCGAGAAACCAGCGCGGTCTCACGCCCATTGTCGCGATGTCATTGGCGTTCACATTGACCGCATACCAGCCGATAAGGTCAGCGGCCAGAGTTACCGGGTCAGTCTTCGCCACCAGCAGTTTCTTGCCCGAACGCATTACGGCGACATCTCTGCCGATTCCCGGCCCAATGACGATGCTCTTATCGCTTAGTTCTATTTTCCCGAGCAGTCTGCCCAGCAGGTCAGCGGGCAGTTTGCCCACGGGGAGTCTTTTTGCCATGTCCCCTTCCAGACACGCTGTCTAATAAGAACTATAGTCTGCCACAAGCCACGCTGTCAAACAGGCATTAACTTGCGCTTTGCTTCCTTTTGGTCTAGACTGGAGTGAAAAAACGGACATATTCAGCCATGAAAAACAGGAGCATCGTTCTCACTGGCATGGCGGGGGTGGGGAAATCAACCATCGGCAGGATACTGGCAAAGGAGCTCGGCTACAGATTCATTGACCTTGACCACTACATCCGGCATAAGGACGGCAGGACCGTCCAGCAGGTCATTGATGACGCCGGTGATGAAGCCCTGCTCCAGCTGGAAAAGGAGCGGATGCGGGAGATATGTCTTAAAGATGTCGTGGTGGCGCCCGGCGGCAGTATTATCTACCACCATGACCTGATGACCTACCTTAAAGAGAACAGCACCATCGTCTATCTGGAAGACTGCTTTGATAACATTGCAAGAAGGCTGAGCAAAAACCAGCACCGGCGTGGCATCGTCGGGCTGAAAAGCAAATCACTTAAGCAAATCTACGAGGAACGGAAGCCGCTCTACCCGCAGTATGCTGACATCACCATCCACTGCGCCGGCAAGAACACCGGGCAGATAGTTTCAGAAATAATCGCCCACTTCAGAGCCTGAGCTGTTCTGTTACCGCGCCACACTGGCGATAAGCTCTTCAACTAATGGCTCAGCTTCTTCTTCCGGCAGGCAATAGCGCATCTTGGTGAAGCCCTGCCTGAGCTCAACCGCCTCCTCGGCGACATTCTTTCCTTCAAGGACTACTCTGGCGATGAGCTCCGCCACTCTGGTGAAGTCCTTCTCTTTCATCCCGAAGCGCGTCATCTCCTGCACGCCCATCCTGATGCCACTGCTTGAGGTGAATGCTTCGTCATCGGGCAATCCCTGATAATTGACAATGATGTTGTTTTTCTCCAGGCGGTCTGCGGCGTCAATCGCCTTGGCATAGCCCACCCTCAGGAGCACCTGGTGGGTCTCCGTATAGCCAATGCTGGGGTCTCCTTCCACCTGGAGTCCCTGTTCCTTCAGGGCGAGGGCAAAGGCTTTCGCATTGGCGATGACCTGCTCCTGGTAATCCCTACCGTAGGTATTCATCTCATAAGTCGCCATGAGCAGTCCCAACAGCGTGCCGAGATGGTGATTGCTCACACTGCCCGGGAAAGCACGGCGTGTGATGCTCTGCCAGAGGTCATAGTAGTCAGTCCCCTCGCTCATGTTGCTCGCCACGATACCTCTCTGCGTGCCAAAGAAGGTCTTGTGGGTGGAGGCGGTAACAATATCAGCACCTTCTTTCAGCGGCTCCTGGAAATAAGGACCGAAAAGCCCCAGAACATGGGCGGCGTCATACATCAAAATTGGCTTCGGCTTCATGCCTGAAATCATGCGGGCGGTCTCCTTCACCGGCTCACGGTGTATTATCATGCTCTTGCCCAGCACGATAAGCTCCGGCTTGTAATGCTCAATAAGCTTAGCCGTCTCAGCTAAATCCGTCTGATATGGATTGTCCGCTCGCACCGGAAAGTTCACTACCGCCCAGCGCTCGGTGACGGGGTCTACCGCTACAAAGTCCCGCAGACCGCCCATCGGCTGGGCGCTCAGGTGCCCCCCTTTGCCGATATGGTGGTTCATGACACAGCACAGCCGCCGCGGCTCAATCTTGCGGTTAACCCGGTTGATATAATCCATGATGCCGCTGAAGGTGGTAACGTTCGCCATCTGCCCGCTGATTAGCCGCACCTCCACCTCAGAACAGCCGAGGAATTTCTTCAGTTCTTCCTTCAATGCCGCTTCCACCTCAGCAATGAAGCCGGTCCCCTGGTAATAGTAAGCCTCCACATCGCCCAGGGCTTTAAAGCGGCGGTGCTCAGCATACCTTCCTGACGGGTCAGCAATGGTAAGCAGTCTGACGATGGGAGAAGCGGTATTCTCTGAGGGAATGAGGTTTATGGTGCGCTCCTGCCGCCAGAGGGTATTCTGGCAGGCTTTCTTCACCAGGTCACGCGCCTTTACGGCAAACTCCTGCTCTTCCCTGGAGAATTCAATGGAGACAGCTTCCCCGGCAAGAAGCGGGTGGGCATAGGGCGCGGCTTCACTGGCGAGGTGCCGCTCTACAATAATGCCTTCTGCCGTTTTGTCCCGGACGATTATTTTTGTCTTCTGCCCCGCTTTCAGGTCGGCGTCAAGATACGCCAGACAGATTGCCCGCTTACCTGACTCAGCGCCGGGTCTGGACTTTATGCCAGCGCCTTCCGTCTTCCAATAAGGGACGACCGTGCCGCTGGTCACCGCACCCACCTTCTTGCCGTTGAGGTAGACTTCATTGCCGGCACGGGCGATGGTGCCGCCGGACACTGCCAGAGGCATTACCATACGCGGAACGAGGAGCTTATCCTTCGGCTTGTCCAGACAGCCCTGCTGGCGCGCTATCAGCTCTCTCAGCTGTTCCAGTAACGCCTCCCTGCCGATGAAGTCCCCCTTCACCCGGCTGAAGCTCAGCGCAAACCGCGCCACCGGCAGAGCAAGAATAGGGATTACCCTGCCATCCGCGTCTGTGCCCAGCTCATGACCGTAGAGCGGCAGACCAGCCTCAAGCCTAAGTGTATCCCGCGCTCCCAGCCCCACCGGCATAATGCCCTCTTTACTGCCGGTAGCCAGCAGGGCGCGCCACAGTTGCACCGCTATCTCAGCCGGTGGAAAAAGCTCAAACCCTACCGGCTCACCGGTGTAGCCCGTCCGCGCCACCGGGACATTGACGCCAGAAAATACTACTGTTGTCAGATGATTGCGCCCTGGGTCAGGGAGCTTTGCTCTGCCGATGACCGCCTGAAGCACCTCTTTGGTGTGTGGTCCCTGTAAGGCGAGCATGGCTATTTTCTGGGTTACATCTTCAAGGGAGACGTCCGCCAGGCGCGGACAGAAGTTCTGCAGCCACTGCCAGTCTTTCTCCGTGTTTGCGGCATTAACCACGAGGAGATATTCCGCTTCAGTCATCCGATACAGGTAGGCATCATCAATGGCACCGCCACGGTTATCCGGAATGATAGTGTACTGGGATTGCCCCGGCTCCAGCGCCGCCACATTGCTGGTGAGGACATACTGCAGGAAGGGCAGTGCGCCTTTCCCGGTCACCAAGAAGCGTCCCATGTGGGAAATGTCAAAAAGCCCGCCGTATTTCCGCGTCGCCAGATGCTCGGCGATAATGCCGGCGGGATAGTTCAGCGGCATTTCCCAGCCTGCAAACTCAACCATCTTGGCTCCCAGCTTTACATGCTCTTCGTACAGCGGTGTGCGTCTCATCGTTGCTCTCCCTCTCTATGATATTCAAATAAAGAGATTCACGTCTCCTGCCATTCTATTACCTTCGTGGTCCAGATGCGCTTCACCGCCTTTTCCAGCACCGGCTGACACGGCTCGGCAATGTCCAGTAAAGGTGATAGGGCGCGGTTACTGAACTGCTCCAGAAAAGGACAGCGTTTCTCCAGCAATAATAAAGCAGTCCGCGAACCACCGTAAACAATGTAATCAATGCCTTTAGCGTAAGCTTCCACGTGCTCTCGGATATGAGCGCAGACCCTGGTCAGGAAAGTCTCAATCTGCTTTTCACGGTGACGGCGGAAGCGAGATGATGAAGAACCGCCCTGCCTGTGCCGCTGATGCACCAGCCCCGTGCCAACCTTGCTCGTTAGCAGAGTTTCGCCACGACACACGCCGACGGCATACGCTCCCAGCCGCAACAGGACCAGTGCAATGGTGTAGTCTTTTTCCAGAAGCACCCGCAAAGGCTCAGCCAGGCATCCCTGACCACGGTAGCTACCTGCGAGTGGAAACGGCGGTAGCATGAGCAGCACCCTCGCGCTCCTCCAGAAAAGCGCCGCACCTGTTTTTGAGGTGGTGATGAGGTCCGGTAAGCCGGCAATCGCTGGCAGGCTGATTTCTTTCTTCAACAATTCCTCAATCTCTGCCTGAGAACGCCCGCCGGGGATATAACAGGAGCCGATGATGTCTCTTCCCCGCTCCATTTCCTCAAGGAAGCGGAAAATACTTTCCCGGCTCAAGTAAAACTCATGTGCGGTAAACACAGGTGGCTTGCTCCTACAGCTTGGCGATGGTTACCCCATCACCACCCTCACCCTGCCCCCCGGAGCGGAAGGAACTGACCAGCGGGTGCCCGGCAAGGGCTTCACGGACAATGCGGCGCACCGTGCCGGTGGCGGTGCCGTGAATGATGCGCACTTCTTTTAGCCCGGCAACTGAGGCGCTATTAAGGTAGCTCTCCAGCAACCATGCCGCCTCATCAGCGCGCTTACCCCGCAGGTCAAGCTCACGGGATACTGCCTTTCTTTCTGCAGTTTTCACCGCGGGGGTGAAGGTCTTTACGCCGCTTTCTTCCGGCGGCTTCGCTTTCTCCACGCTGTCAATCCCCAGCTTAAGTTTCAGCCTGCCTGACTGTACCTCAACTTCCTGCGTTTCCTCGGAAAATGACAGGACAGTCGCCCACAGGTGTGCATCCTTCAGCCAGACGGAGTCGCCCACCCTGATGCCGCCGTCTTCCGGTTTCTCCTCGGTCTTAACCTGCCACCTCTCTCCTTTCAGCTTCTCCTGAACTGCGGTAATAGAGGCTTTGGCTTTTTCCAGGGCTTCCTTCGTTTTCCGCCGCTTCAGCTCTGCTGACGCCTGGCGCAACTCGCGGTGAAGCTCTGCCACCTCGCGGACAATCTTATCCCGGTTTTCCTGGAGCAGTTTCTGCTCTTCATCTTTTAGCTCCTGAAGCCTCTTCTCCAGCTCTGCGTTGCGTTGCTTCCAGTCCAGTCTTTCACGCTCAATCTCTGCCTGTAGTGCCCGTAGCTTCTGTCTTTCAGCCGACAGGTTAATCAATAGCGCCTCAAGCTCCTGAGACCCTCTGCTGAGCATTTCACGCGCTCTGGCAACTATTTCCTCCGGCACCCCCAGCCGTGTCGCCGTTGCCAGGGCGTTACTGCCGCCGGGAATCCCAACAACCAGGTGATAGGTGGGCATCAGCGTCTCCGGGTCAAAGTCAAGCGATGCATTCTGCAATCCCGGCGTGGTATGTGCGAACGCTTTGAGGTCGCTGAAGTGCGTCGTCGCCACCGTCATCGTGCCCCGCGTGAGGAAGTGAAGCAGAATGGAGCGGGCGAGGGCAGAACCTTCTGAAGGGTCAGTGCTCGTCCCCAGTTCATCTAAGAGTACCAGGCTTTTTGCTGTGGCTTTCTCGGTGATGCGTTTGATATTGCCCATATGCCAGCTGAAGGTGGACAGGGTCTGCGCAATGCTCTGCTCATCACCAATATCAGCGAAGATTTCATCAAAGAAGGGAATCTGGCTCTGCGGAGCGGCGGGAATGGGTATGCCAGCGAGCGTCATGACGCTCAGCAAGCCGATGGTCTTGAGAGCCACCGTCTTGCCACCGGTATTCGGTCCGGTGATGACCAGAATAGAGTAATCCTTACCGATTTCTACCGTAAGCGGCACCGCTTTTCCGGTGAGCAGAGGGTGCCTCGCCTCAACCAGCTTCAGTACATGGTTCTGTTTTCCCGCTTTATCTCCGTCAAAACCGGTCAGGACAGGTTCAGAAGCCTGCATTTTCTGGGCGTAGCGCGCTTTTGCCAGTGCCAGGTCAAGCTCCGCCACGCGGGCGATGCTTCTGGCAATCTCCGTCACGTGGGCGCCCACCTGTGTGCTGAGGTCGCGCAGAATCCGCTCAATCTCACGCTGTTCCTCCACCACCAGCTCTTTGAGCCGGTTGCCCATATCCAGCGTAACCAGTGGTTCAATGAAGACGCTCGCGCCGGTATTGGAGATATCATGGACGATGCCTTTCACTTCATTTTGCATCTCAATTTTGACCGGGATGACATAGCGCCCGTCCCGCTCGGTGATGATTGGCTCCTGGACAATACGCCGGCCCCTCGGCGACCGCATCATGGTCCCCAGCCGGGCGAGCAACTGCTCGCGTGTTTCCCGCAACTGCTGTCTCACCCTTGCCAGCCCCGGTGAAGCACGGTCCAGCACCTCGGCACTGGGAGCAATGCAGGAGGCTATGTTCTTTTCCAGCGTGTTCATTTCAGCGATGCCCTCCGCAATCCGCCACAACAGGGGAAATTCGGTTGACAACCGCCTCAGGCGCATGCGGAGATGGCTCATGGCGGCGAGCGTCTGCTGAATCTCAAGCAGTGTGCGCGGCTCAAGAACCTTCCCGATTGTTGCCAGCCGGGCAGGCTCGCGGATGTCCATCACCCCGCCAATGGAAAAGCCGGGCTCAACGGCGAGGAGTTGCCGCGCCTCTGCGGACTGCTTCAAAAGCAGGGACACCGTCTCATAATCATCAAGGGGTAAAAGAGAAAGCGCCAGTTCCCGGCTCGCGGAAAACGCGGTGTGGCGGGCAAGTATCTCCTTTACCTGCGGGAATTCAAGCAGTTCCAGGCTTTTGGCGTCCATAACATTCACATTATAGTCAAATCAGCCCCATTAAGCCAATCATGTGCTACCCATCATGTGCTACAATAGAAAAGAGGGGCAATTTCACAGAGGAGGGAATGATGAAAGGACTCAAAAGCCTGGTGACACTGGAAGGGAAACCAATCACTCTCATGGGCACCCCAGTCAAGGTAGGACAGAAGGCGCCTGACTTCAAATTGATTACGCCTGAAATGAAAGAGGTGGATTTATCACAGAGCCGGGGTAAGGTCAGAGTATTAAGCGTAGTCCCATCTCTTGATACTCCTGTTTGTGACCTGCAAGCCCAAAGACTGGAAGAGGAAGCCAGCCGGTTTAAGGATGTAGTTATTTACACCATCAGCATGGACCTGCCCTTTGCCCAGGCGCGCTACCGCGCCGCCCGCAACATCAAGAAAATGCAGACCCTCTCCGACCACCGAGACGGTTCCTTCGGCAAAGCTTATGGCGTACTCATCAAAGAGTTGAGACTGCTCAGCCGCTCCATTTTCATCATTGACCGGGATGACACCGTGCGGTATGTGGAATATGTGAAAGAAATCACCCAGCATCCGGACTATGACAAGGCGATTGCGGCTCTGAAGACTGTCATTCAGCATAAGTAGAACTCAGCAGTCCCTTCAGAGGTCAGTTTTTTCATATTGACTAACCTTTGCGCCGGTTGTATCCTTAAAAGGAATCCGGGCAAAAGGCTATAGTGAGGTTTCTGCGATGCTCAGAAAGTTATTTTTAGCTATTACCCTGGCAATCGTTCTGCTGGCCGCCGGGTGCTCCAGCCTGCCTGATATGGGCGCTAACACCGCCTCTGACAGGTATCAAATCCTGAAAAAAGCAGAGCTTGGCAATAACTGGCAGATGTACCAGATGAAGATAGACCTTGCCGCCGAACAGGAACTTGATATCCTCCTCAGGCTGGCAAATGGTGATAAGGTTGACGGCTATTTCTTCCTTGAGGAGGGTGACACGGTAGCCTTTGAAATCGCCGGGAACTCCGTCTTCTATAAATCGGCAAATACTGACCAGAAGGGGAATATTAAGTCTGACCGATTCTCCTTTACCGCGAGCCAGGCTCAGGGCACCACGTACACGCTTACTTTTAAGAACGAGGAGGACAAAGACTCCAAGTCAGCCAGCGTAAGCGTGTTCTGTGAGGTCATTTTACCTGCAAGTGCGTCAATTTATATCCCCATAGAGCCAAAGAGCAAATAACCGGATAAGCATCCGCGTAACACCTGCGTAACGCCTGCGCATCTCCTCAATTACGCACCTTATCTTTTGCGCATTTGCTCTGTTCCGCAAAAAAGTATTGACGTAGTTACGCAGTTGCGCTATAATACCAGGAGATGCCAGTTATCTGCATTGCCAATCAGAAAGGCGGCGTGGGCAAGACCACCACTGCTGCCGCCCTCGCCCACGGTTTGAGCGAACACGGCAAAAGAGTCCTGCTTATTGACTGGGACCCGCAGGCAAGCCTTACCATCTCGCTTGGCTTCAATCCAGAACAGCTCCGGAAGACGGTCTACAACGCACTGGTGTCAGTGGTCAACGGCAATGACCCTCAATCCATACTTGATGTCCTCTCAGCAACAGCCAATCCCTCAGTTGACCTGATACCGGCAAACGTTGAACTTTCCCAAGCTCAGCTTGACCTGGTGAACGTACCCCAGCGGGAGCAGGTGCTGAAAAAGATAATCCAGCCGCTGCGCAGGCGGTACGCTTTTATCCTCATAGACTGCCTGCCCAGCCTGGGTCTGCTCACCATCAATGCCCTTGTTGCCGCAGATAAAGTGCTTATCCCGCTCCAGGCTGATTTCCTCGCCATGAAAGGGCTCGCCATGCTCCTCACCACAATCATCCGTGTTAAAGAGCGCCTTAACCCCAGATTGGAAATCGCCGGCGTGGTGTTCACCATGACCAATCCCAGAACGCTCCACTGCAAAGAGGTCATAGAAGTTACCAAGAAAGCCTTCAGCAACCGCATCCACGTTTTTGACACTGTCATCCCCACCAGCGTCCGCTTTAAAGAAGCCCCCGCCGCCGGGCAGTCCATCCTGTCCTACGCTCCTGATTCTGAGGGCGCCCAGGCATACCGCCTGCTGACGAAAGAGGTGATGGAAAATGAAACGGGTAAGCATTACTGAAGAAATGGCATACGGCTCCGCGCTGGACCGCCTCACCGGAGAAGACAAGCTTTTATCTCCACCGGCTCTGGCCAGGACAGCTCCGCCGCGCAAACCTAAAAAAGGACCGTCTATTGCGGAGACCAATCCTGCCACCATCAAACTTTCCGTGTTCCTGGGCAGAGAAGAGGACGCCTATCTTGAGAGCCTGGCTTCCACGGCTAAATTCAGCGGTGGTAAAAAGCTGAGCAAGACCAGGCTGATTGAAGCCATGGTGCGCGCCTTCCGCAAGAGTAAACTTGACGTGCGCGGCGTGAAAACGGATGAGGAGCTCTTCAAAAGAGTAATTGCGCAATTGCGGTAATAATCAAGCTCAGCACAATTTTCTATGAGGCACAAGCGTTCAGGCTTTAGCTTGACTTCTGGTTCACCGCCTCTGCTATAATAAACCAAACCCCTGACATTAAAGGAGTGTAATACATGGGAATCACACTGTTTGATGGGTTCCACGTAGCGACCACATTTGAGAAGTTCGCCCTCATTGCCGTCCTGGCTGTGGCACTTCTCGGTCTGGCTTACGCCTGGTTTCTCAGAAACCAGATACGCCGCGAACCTGAAGGCGATGAGAAGATGCGTAAAATCTCCAATGCCATACGCATCGGCGGAAACGCTTACCTCATGCGCCAGTTCCGCACCATTCTGCTTCTCATTTTCCTGCTCGCCGTTTTCGTTTTTTTCACCGGTTGGTTCGCCGGGGGGACATCTGCTTACAATAACCCGGTATGGCTTATCGGTCTGGGACGTGCCGGTGGCTTCCTCATGGGCGCTATCTTTTCCGCCACCGTAGGCTACATCGGCATGAACATGGCGCTCCAGGCTAACGTGAGAGTTGCCCAGGCGGCGCGCACCAGCTTCACCAATTCACTCAAAATCGCCTACCGCGCCGGCACCATCACCGGCATGCTCACGGACGGGCTGGGACTTCTCGGCGGCACCATCATCTTCATCATCTTCTTCAAGGATGCGCCGCTGGTCCTCCTCGGCTTCGGGTTCGGCGGAACGCTCCTTGCTCTGTTCATGCGCGTCGGCGGCGGTATCTATACCAAAGCGGCGGACGTGGGTGCCGACCTCGTTGGCAAGGTGGAAAAGGGAATCCCGGAAGATGACCCGCGCAATGCCGCGGTCATTGCTGACCAGGTCGGTGATAATGTTGGTGACTGTGCCGGCATGGCGGCGGATATCTTTGAATCTTATGAGGTGACCATCGTCTCCGCCCTTATTCTCGGGCTCCTGCTCACCTTCTCTACCGGTCAGCTTTACTGGATTATCTTCCCCCTCCTCGTTCGGGCGGCAGGCGTTTTTTCATCAATCATCAGCACCTATTCTGTGCGCGCCCTGCGCGAGGGTGAAAATGCCATGAACGCCATCCACCGTGGCTATCTTCTCGCCGCGTTTATCTCCATAACTTCATTCTTCCTCTTTTCCTTTTTCTATGCTCACGACCTCCGCCTCTTCTGGGCTACGTCAGTGGGCGTGGTACTGGCTATCTCCATACAGTTCCTGACCGACTATTACACGTCCACCGAGCGCAGTCCGGTAAAAGAAATCGCCAGGTCCACCAAGACTGGTCCCGCCACGACTATCCTCTCCGGTCTGAGCGCCGGCTATGAGAGCACCGTCATGTCAATTATCGTCATCGCTCTCTCCATCCTTGTCTCCGCCCTTATCTGGCGCGGCATGGAAATCATCTATATCTTCTACGGTGTCGCTCTCTGCGGTATCGGTCTTTTAACGCTGACGGGCAACAACATCGCCATGGACAGCTTCGGTCCCATCGTAGACAATGCCAACGGCATCGGCGAGATGACTCACCTTGAGCCGAAAGCCCGCAAGACCCTTGCTGACCTTGATGCCGTGGGCAATACCACCAAGGCAGTCACCAAGGGTATCGCCATCGCCTCCGCCGTCCTTGCCGCGGTGGCGCTGTTCGCCGCCTTCTATGAAGACTATCAACTGGAAGCCATCAACCTCATCAAGTGGCAGGTCTTTGTCGCCTTCCTCATCGGTGGCTCTATCCCCTTCCTGTTCAGCTCCATGGCAATCAGAGCCGTGGGCAGAGCCGCTTACTTCATCGTCAACGAGGTGCGCTGGCAGTTTGCCAATATCAAGGGTCTCTGGGAAGGCACTGCTGAGGCTGACTATGGCAAAGTAGTCTCTATCTGCACCGGCGCCGCGCAGAGAGAACTCATTTCTCCGGCGCTCCTGGCTATCATCTCGCCCATTGTCATCGGCTTCCTGTTTGGGCTGGAAGCTCTGGCAGGATTCCTCGCCGGCGTCATACTCGTGGGGCAATTGCTGGCGGTGTTCATGGCAAATGCCGGCGGCGCCTGGGACAATGCCAAAAAGAGCATTGAAGACGGTCTCTATGGCGGCAAGGGCTCTGATGCACACAAAGCGAGCGTGGTGGGCGATACTGTGGGTGACCCGCTTAAAGATACCGCCGGTCCGGCACTGAACCCGCTCATCAAGGTCATCAATCTGGTATCAGTCATCGGCGCGTCAATGATGGTGGTGCCAATAGCCGGCGGCGGTTTCAGAGAACGCGGACTGACCCCTGGCACCATTGCCGTGGCAGTCATCGGTCTGCTGATTATCATCGCCGCCTTCTGGTTTTCCCGCAAGCAGGCTTCCTTCGGCAGAGAAGAATAGGTTAGAAGACAGAAGTGTGTTTGAGACCGCTCCGCAATGGGGCGGTCTCTTTCTATTGACCTTGACAAAGGCTATCCAGTAAACTAAAGTCTTGGAGAACAGAATAAACCCGTGCTACGGAGGTGCGCTGTGAAAAGAAGGGTAGCATTCATCCATACCATGCCCGGGCTGGTGCCCCTCTTCAATGACCTGGCGAAAGAACTCCTGCCTGATGTGGAAATCTTCCACATGGCAGATGAAAAACTGCTCAAAGATGTAGTGGCGGCAGGCGGTTTGGACCAGGATATGGTGGACCGCGCCGGAAACCTCGCCGCCTGCGCTGAAAAATACGGCGCAGACGTCATCATGCTCACCTGCTCCTCATACGGACCGGTCACTAAGATGGTCAAGAACAAAGTCAAGGTGCCCTTCCTGCGCATAGATGAAGCCATGGCAGATGAGGCGGTGCGCCTGGGCAAGAAGATAGGCGTTATTGCCACAGCCAAAAGCACCCTGAAACCCACCACTGACCTTATCAAGGACAGGGCCGAACTGAAAGGCAAAAAGGTGGAGATTGAGACCGTCCTCATCTCGGAGGCATTAAAAGCGCTCCAGAGCGGCGATATGGACAACCACGACCGTCTGGTCATGGAAAAGCTAAAAGAGCTGATGCACAGAGTTGATGTCATTGTGCTGGCGCAAGCATCAATCGCCCGTGCCGCCGCCAAAATCCCTGAATCTGAGCGCAAGGTGCCTTTCCTTTCCAGCCCGCGCCTCGGCGTGCAAAGGCTAAAAGAATTCATCAGTTCGCTCCCCAAGAAATAAGAGGAGGAAGACATGACACCATCCAGTCCGGCGAAGGTGAAAGTGCAGGCAATCAACCAGGTGGCTATCTGTGTCTATAACCTGGAGCAGGTATCATGGAACTTCTGGAATATCCTGGGCATGGGTCCCTGGGAGATTTATGACTGGGAGTTCCCGCTCATCCACGGCAGGAAATACTACGGCAAGCGAGCTTGGGGACGGGACCGTATCTCTCTCTTCAGGGCGGGCAAATTGCAGGTGGAGCTGGTTCAGCCGGTGGAAGGAAAATCACTCTACCGGGACTGGCTGGACCAACATGGCGAAGGCTTGCACCACATCAATTTCTTGGTAGATGATATTAAACCGGTCGCCGCCGCCATGGAAGAAATGGGCTTCCCCTGCATCCAGACCGGATACTATGGCTTCACCCCTGACAAACAGACCACTTTCAGCTACCATGAGACCACGCCCGCTCTGAAAATCCTGTGGGAGCCGGTAGCCCTGGGCGGGCAGAAGACGGTCAAGCCCATCTGGGTGCCTCCCACCAGTGACCAGCCCAGCCCGGCGCCGTTCCCCCTGAAGACGCTCAACAAGATTGGCATAGTCGTCAAAGACCTGGAGCAGACCGCCTGGAACTACTGGAACCTTCTCGGCATCGGTCCGTGGGAAATCTATGACTCTATCTATCCGGCTATTTACGACCGCAAATATCACGGCAAGCCGGCATTCGCCAGGGAGAAGATTGCGGTGGCGCAGTCCGGGGAGGTGCGGCTTGAGCTGATAGAGCCGCTCGGGGGCACATCAGTCTACGCTGATTTCCTGAAAGAGCACGGTGAAGGTCTGATTTACCTTAACGCCCCGGTGGATGATGTTGACACTGCCGCCGCGGCTCTCGCTGAAATGGGTTTTCCCAGCCTGGAGAGCGGCCGCTATGGCAAGCCGCAGGAGAAGAGCGGCTTCAGCTACCATTACATCCCGCCTCTGCGTGCCATCTTCCGCGTGGAACACGAGGGCGGTCCTCTCGGAGTGAAGACTACCAGTATCCCGGCATAGCAAATGCTTTAGCTTTTGACGCGGAAAGGGACTTTACGTGGCAAATAGCGATGCGCCACTATCAGCAGAAAAAATAATCCGGGAACTAAAAAAAGCAGGCGTCACGCACATTGTCTATCTGCCGGACGATGAAAGCCGCTGTCTGTGCGATGTCCTCAGGCGGCACCCGGAACTGACGCTGGTCCCAATTTGCCGTGAGGGTGAAGCCATCGCCATCGCCGCCGGTTTGCTGTTTGGCGGGAAGAGTCCCGTGGTCTGGCACCAGAGCACCGGTTTCTATGAATCGGGCGATTCTGTAAGAGGGCTGGCGCTTGATTTGGGTCTGCCTCTAGCCATCATCATTGACTGCCGCGGCTGGAAAAGCAATGCCCCCATGACTGATTCTGCCGCCATATTCATTCAGCCCATTCTGAATGCCTGGGGCATCAGGTACCACATGGTGGAAACTGACGATGATATCGCCAGAATCTCGCTGGCATTAAATGAAGCCCGGACAGCGCACAAACCAGTAGCAGTTCTGCTGGGAAGGAAGCTGGCATAACCATGATGGAAAGTCTTGAGGCGCTCAGGGTTATTTCACGCTACCGCGGCGATGCCATTGTCGTGGCGACCATGACCTCCAACTACGAGTGGTCAAAAGTCTCCGCCAATCCTGACCTTGATTTGCTGTTCTACGGCACAATGGGCAAAGCGTCATCCCTGGGGCTGGGACTGGCGTTAGCCCGCCCGGACAAGAAAGTGATTGTGCTGGATGGTGACGGCAGTCTCCTCATGAATTTGGGCTCACTGGTAACCATCGCCCATATGGCGCCGCGCAACTTTATCCATTTCCTGTGTGAGAACCGCGTCTACCGCGTCAGCGGCGGTCAGCCCACCCCGTGCGCCAGTGAGGTCAGCTACGCCGGTCTGGCACGGTCCGCCGGCTATCCCCGCGTCTATGAGTTTGACACTGTGCCCGGTCTTGAAAAAAACTTAGAAACGATTATGCGTGAAGATGGTCCTACCTTCGTCTGCCTGAAGGTGGCACCCGTCAAAGAACACCCACGCCTCACCCCCACGCCCGCCATCTTAGCCCGCTTCAAAGCGGCGCTACAGCGCTCCTAGTCCGCCGCGAACTCAGCCCAGAACATATAGTGTCTGACAAGTTCTCCGCAATTGCGCAAACAAGTATTTGCGGAAATCTGTCATAAGACTTGCTTTTCAAAAGCAAGAGTGCTAAAAATGAATAGCTCAAAAAATAAATAGAACCAAAAAGGAGGCCGTCATGATAAGTGACGTCAGTCAGGTAAAAAAGCTGGCGGTGGTGGGGGCAGGGCTGATGGGACACGGCATTGCCCAGGCATATGCCCAGGAAGGCTATCCGGTCATGCTTACCGACTCTGTTCCCGCCGCCCGCGCGAGCGCCAAAGGAAGGATGAAATCAAATCTGGAGACGCTCGCCAGAGGCGGTATTTTCCCTGCCGCAGAGATAGAAAAAATACTTGACCGGGTCACCATAGTGGACAGCCTGAAAGAAACGGTAAAAGATGCTGACTTCGTCACTGAGGTGGTCATTGAAGACCTTGACCTGAAGAAGAAACTATTTAAGGAGATGGAAGACTACTGCTCTCCGGACACCATCCTTGCCAGCAACACCTCTTCATTCCCCATGACTGACATCTCGTCCCTGATGAGAAAACCGGAAAGAGCCATCGTCACCCACTGGATGAACCCGCCGCCCCTCGTACCGCTGGTGGAAGTGGTGCCGGGGAAAAAGACGGCACCGGAAACGGTAAAAGTGGCTATGGACCTCCTGCGCAAGGTAAAGAAAGTCCCGGTACTGCTGAAGAAGGAAATCATCGGCTTTATCATCAACCGCGTCCAGGTGGCGATGAACCGTGAAGTCTATCACCTGCTGGAGCAGGGTGTGGCAAGCGCGGAGGACATTGATTTGGCAATTGTGACCAGCATAGGCTTCCGGCTGGCAACCCAGGGTCCGCTCCAGGTGAGAGACCTTGCCGGGCTGGAGGTAACGCTCAAAGTTGATGAGGTGCTTCTGCCGGAGATTAACTCCTCTACCAAACCGAACAGACTGCTCAAAGAGATGGTCGCCAGGGGTGAGGTGGGCGCCAAGAGCGGCAAGGGGTTCTTCACCTATACCCCGGAGTCTCTGGCTAAGATTATCAAGGAGCGTGACGAGCAGTTTATTCAGCGCCTGAAAATGCAGTACCTGAAAAAAGCGTAAAAATCTTACTCAATTGCGCAATTGCTCATCAGCGCATTTACGCTATTGATGTCTGGGCAGAAAGGCTAAGCAGAACCCAGCTCGTCCAGCTGATACAGTATGAAGCTGACCGCCGCCAGCGCGGCTGTCTCCGCCCTGAGCACCCTCTTGCCGATGCTCACCGGGATGATGCCGTGAGACTCAGCCATTCTGACCTCTGAGGCAGGAAATCCTCCCTCAGGTCCTATGAAAACGGTGATTTTATCGCAGTTGCGCAATTGCGCATTTGCGAGAGTAGATTTCAAGCTCCTGCTTTTTTCCTCTTCCCAGAGCAAAAGCGCGGGGCTTTCCGTTCCCCGGCACGCCTCCGCAAAACTCACCGCGGGATGAAGCACCGGCAGTCTTGCCCGCTCGGACTGCTCCGCCGCTTCCTGGATAATCTTGCGCCACCTCGCCACTTTCTGCTCTCCTGGCTTCCTCACCACACAGCGTTCCGAGATAAAAGGAACAAATGCACTTACCCCCAGTTCCACCCCCTTCTGAAGCACGAGCTCAAATTTCTCTGCCTTGAGCAGTGCCTGGCATAGCGTGATACTGATGCGGGGCTCGCTTTCACTCCGCTTTTTGCTGGCTATCACGCCCTGGGCTGAGTCTTTTCCCAGTTTGGTCAATTCAAGCTCATACTCCCAGCCGCTATTGTCCAGGACGATGATGTGGTCGCCCGTCTTGAGCCTCAGCACATGGCGAATCTGGTGCGTCTGTTCGTCAGAGAATGACACTTCGTTACCAGCCATCTGCTCTTGAGCGATGAAAAATCGGTGCATCTTGCCCCTCTAGAAGTTTGTCCTAATTATACTATATGTCATGCCCTGACAGAGGCAAATTCTAAATACTAATTTCTAAACTCTAAATCAATTCAAGATGACCGAAGCTCAAAACAGTATTCGGGAGCGGATTGGGATTTTAATCGTCTGGATTTAGCCATTGTTTAGAATTTAGAGTTCCGGATTTAGGATTTAACTTGATTTGGGGTTAGTTGTTTTCAGTGTTATAATGATGACGGCCTGCCATGATGCACTTAAAGGAGGGACCTGTTCATGTCACCCGCTGAAATAAAAATCGCCAGAAAACCCTTAGAAGACTTCGCCATGACGGTATTCACCAGGCTGGGTATGGCGCCGGAAGACGCGGCAAAGGTTGCTTCAGTGCTGGTCTGGGCTAACCTGCGGGGCGTGGACTCTCATGGAGTACAGCTCATTCCCTGGTATGTGGAGGCGGTGGAAATCGGACACATGAAAGTGAAACCGGACATTAAGATTGTCAAGGAGACGCCCGCCGCCATCTTTATTGACGCTGACCATGCCTTCGGCGCGGTGGTCACCATCTATGCCATGAAAAAAGTGATGGAGAAGGCGAAGCAGGCAGGCATCGGCTGGGCATTCATCCGCAAGCACAACCACCAGGGCGCCATGGGCTACTACCCGCTCATCGCCGCAGAGCAGGGCATGGCTGGGCTGGCATACCTCGGCGGCAATACCACCACCGCTCCCTTTGGCGCCCGCTTCCCCGGCATCGCCAATAGCCCCATCGCCATCTCCGTGCCGGCAAAGCGGCATCGCCCGCTCCTGCTGGACATGGCGCTGAGCCAGGCGGCTGGCGCCAAGCTCATCCTGGCAAAGGAAAAAGGCATCCCCATACCGGAAGGATGGGCGCTGGACAAGGAAGGCAAGCCCACCACAGACCCTTCCAAAGCCGCTGTCCTGACCCCCGTCGGCGGTGCCAAAGGTTCCGGGCTGTCCATCATGATTGAATGCCTCACCAGCGTCCTCGTCGGCTTCCCCAAGGTGGAGCCGGTGGTCACCATGAAAGAGCCGCCCTTTGGGCTAGGTTCGCCCGCGGGCAACCCCGCCCGCATCCGCCAGCACCTCCAAAACAGCACCGTCATCGCCATTGACATCAGCCAGTTCACTGACCTTGAGAGCTACAAAGAGCACATTGACAACCTGATTGACGGCATTAAGGCACTGCCTAAAGCAGAGGGATTCACTGAAATCTTCGTCCCCGGCGAGCCGGAATGGCGCACCATGGATGAACGACTCAAGAACGGCATCCCTATGCCGGAGAAAACTTACCAGAACCTGAAAAAGGTGGCGGAACGGTTCGGCTTGCCCCTCTGAGCGGGGCTGTAGCGCAAAATAACAGGGATAGAACCTGAAAGAAATAAAGAATATTAAAGCGAAGGAGAACCATGAAAGAATTTGAAATTATTGATGCTCACATTCACCTGACACAGTCCGTGGAAGAAGAGGTAGGTTACTATCCTGTCCCCGGCAGGCGCGACCGTGATAGATGGTCCAACCCCAAAAGACTTATCTCCTATATGGACACCTTTGGTATCTCTAAAATGGTGTTCATGATACTTATCCCGCGGCAATATAGAGCACCCCTCTTTGAAAAAGCCAGGCTGTCAGAACTGCCCCAGGAGCAAAGGGAGAAAGAGGGCAAGAAGCTCAGTGAGCAAATCGCCGCGCTGACCAGAAAATACAACGAGTGGGGCTGTGAAGTGGGGCGCAACAACCCGAGACTGCTCCCGTGCGTGGGCATATCGCCCGACCTCGGCAGTGAAAAGGACATCGTCAAAGAGCTGGAACTGAGACTGAAGCAGGGAGCAAAGGGGGTAAAGATGCACCCCGGCATGTACTCCTTCTATCCTGCGGACGAACGCCTGCTCCCGATGTATGAAAAATGCCAGGAGCTGGGCATACCTGTCCTGGCTGACTCCGGTCCCTGGCCCCATTCCCATGAGCTGGTGGTCTTCCCCCTCTGGTTCAGCATGCCCAAAGAAAAACCCCAGCCGGCAGAGCCCATTAACTTCGCGCCAGTGCTGGAGCAATTCCCCCGTCTCAAGCTCGTCCTCGCCCACCTCGGCTCTGCCTGGTGGGATGAGCGCGTGGAGCTGGCGCTGAAATACCCCAACGTGCTCTTTGATACCTCCCAGGGCTTCTCTGCCCCGGACCGCATCCCGGTCGTCCCGCACCGCAGTCTGGCAGAGGAAGACGCCGTGCGCATCTTCCGCAAGATTGGCACTAAAAGAATCTTGTTCGGCACAGACTTCCCGGCAATACCGTCCCAGCCTCAGTTGGAGCAAATCCTGCGCCTGAACCTGACGGATGATGAAAAACAGATGATTCTGGCGGAGAATGCCAAGCGCGTCTATAACATCAGGTAGCAACCTATGCTTCTGATTGATGGTCATTCTGAGGGGGCAGAGAGACTGCAGAATCTCCATGGGGTGGTTGGTGGTGGAAAGCCCCCGGCTACCCTTAGACCCTGCGCTATGCTCAGGGTGACAGCACCACTAAGTCCTGTTGAAGGGTAACGGAGTCAGAAAAAGGAATTATATAGACAGCAAGAGCAGAACTGATACGCCCTCCGCAAAGGATAAAGAATGAGCAACCTGGCAGGATTTCTGACCGGAAAAGGCGTGGAGTTTGAGTTCCTGGAGAAGAAAGTCACCCACCATGCCCAGGAAGCCGCCCAGGCAAGCGGACTCAGCCTTAGTGAGATTTTGAAAACCATCGTCTTCATCACTGATGATAAAAGACCAATCATCGGCATCATTCAGGGGGACTGCTCTATCAGCCGCCACAAGCTTCAGCAATGCTCCGGCGCCAGGTCAGTGCACATCGCCCCGGATAAGGTAGCGGAATCAGTCACCGGCTTCCCCACCGGCGGCATTCCTCCGGTAGGGCACCGCAAAAAGATGCCGGTCTTTATAGACAGAGGCGTCATGGCGCATGAGTACATGTGGTGCGGGGGCGGCTCGCGCCAGAAACTGGTCAAGCTGAAGACCGCTGATATCCTCAGACTGAGTGAAGGCAAAGTGTGTGACCTGAGGATGTAGCGCGGAAAGTTTCTCTTATTCCTCCTGTATCAACTGTATCGCCACGTCTGCCACCCTGCGCGTGTCCATGTGCGCCGCCATAGCGCCGAAGGCGGCTGGAGCCGGTGCATGGATGATGATGTTGACCCCTTTGTCCTTCAGCTCTTTTAGCTCAGCATCAAGGTCCTCCACCGCGAAGGCGATGTGGTTGAGCCCCTCTCCCTTGGTATCCAGAAACCGCTGGAACATTGAATCCTTCCGGAGCGGCTGGATGAACTCAATGGGCGTGGGACCGATTTGTACGAAGTGAGCCCTCTCCCTGGGCGGCTTCTCCGGGAACTCAACCTCCCGTCCATCCACCGCTATCCCGATTGACTTGTAGTACTCTACCGCCTTGTCTATATCCCTGACGACGATGGCAATATGGTGCAGTTTCCAGTTTTTGCTCATTTCTTCCCTCTTTTTTATATTTTTCACCATTTATAGCCCTGCGTAAAGACTGCGCCTTCACCCGCCGGACCCGCCCGCTCGGCGTAACGCCTCAGATGCTGGTCTTGTCTTTCGGCTCAAACTCCGGCGACGCGGTAAGTGCCGCCCCTATCCCTTCTTGAGTCAGCTTCACATCAAGCTTCGCCTGACACACGTCAATGCTGATGATGTCACCATCTTTAGGTGCCCCAAGCGGTCCCCTGACCGCCGCCTCAGGTGACGTGTAGCTGATTACACCGCCCCTGTTTGACCGCCTCTGCGATGTGCGCCGTTAGATATATCTGCCAAAATCCGGGCAAAGCTGTTACGCCGATGAACGGTTGCTTCATGTCCTCGCCGTCATAGCTGAGGGCATGCAGAACCGCCCGGTGCGCGGCGCGCTTTCAATGCCGCTTTGATATTTTCATTCCGCATGGAGAACTTTTTTCAGGCTGAAATACAGTAAAGTATATACCAGCCGTGCGGCGGTGTCAAAAGGGCGCCATCTTATTTCATTGCGCTATTGCGCAAATACGCAGTTACGCTATTTTCAATTGCCTTCACTTCATCTAACGTGGTAGCGCCCTTCCCCTGCTCGGGCATCGCTTTGAAGATGGCTACTGTCTGATAAACATCTTCTCCTGTCGCCAAAAAGACCTCATACATCAGGGGGAGATGCCGGGTATAGGTCATCTGGAAAGCGATGAAAGCGTTATTAAGCTGGTCAAACTTTATCCGGGCGGCGCTTATGAAGGCGGCGCTCATTGCCTCAAGCAGTCTCTTCTTCTGTGTCAAAGTCTCAGCTTCTGAAATTGCCCCGCGGTGAAATGCCGAGTAGAGGCTGGTGAGCTCATCGTAGTAGCTCAGGAAGATATGGCTGGTCTTTACCTTTCTCTCTAGCTCGCCCTGCAAGTCTTTATAGACCAACGAATCCCGCCCGAACCTCTCCCCAACAAAGAGCATGGCGGCGGCATAGCCTATCACCTCTCCGGAAGATTCTTCTATCCCCAGCGGCAGGTCTATTTGCTCATGCCAGTCCTCATGGAAGATAATGAAAATGAACCGGTGTAGCGGCTCGCGGAGGAGCAGTTTAGTTACCGGCGTCTTCACTCCGGCGATGGACGGAATCTCATAGAAAAAAATATCGTAGCGCTCAGGGTCTAAACCGGCATCTCCGGGCTTACCCTGACCGTTCTTGAGCGCCGGGTCGTCCAGAGAATAGGGAAGCTCGGTCGCCGACGTGTAGAAATAGTAGGGATACGATTCCAAATCTCCGGCATATTCCTTGAAGTTATCCGTCTCAGTGAAGCCCAGCTTCAGCTCAAAGGCTTTTATTTCCTCTATCAGCGCCAGTCTTTGCTTGCTGGTGAGCTGGGGGTTGGAAACACAGCCGGTTAGAACCGGCACCAGAGCCACCAGCACGGCGAGCAAAAGCAGACTTATTCTTAGCTTCAGGCTCTTATGTCGCTGAAACATCTCCATATTTCTCTATTGTAACCTCACGCGCAGAAAATGTCACAAAAGGAACGACATGCCCACCTGCTTCAAAGTGACAATCAGCGGGCAAACGGCTACAATACGGATTGAAAGAGGGTGATGCTATGGTACTGGAAGGTAAAGTGGCGCTGGTTTCCGGCGCCGGCGGTATGCACGGCATCGGGCGGGCGATTGCTCTGAAGCTGGCGGGGATGGGAGCAGACATCGCCCTGACTGACGTGAAACGAGCCCCGCAGGAACTGCCGGAGGAAGAAGTGAAAGCCGGCTGGCAGAGCATTGACAGCGTGGCGGAAGAAATAAAGCAGCTGGGGCGCCGCTGTGAAGCCATTTACTGTGACATCACTCAGGAAGACCAGGTCATTGACCTTATCAGCAAAGTGGCAAGCCGGCTGGGCGGGCTGAATATCCTGGTCAACAACGCCAGAGCCATCGTAGGCAGGTACATTATGCCGCTCGTTGAGCTGGAGGTGAAGGAGTGGGACCACGTGATGGCGGTCAACCTGCGCGGCATGTTCCTCTGCTGTAAACACGGCGCGCGGCTGATGATAAAGCAGAATGCCGGTGGCAGGATTATCAATATGGGCTCAGAAGCCGGCAAAAAAGGCGCCGCCAATCAGTCCGCCTACTGCACCTCCAAGTTCGGGGTCAACGGGCTGACGCAATCGCTTGCTATTGAGCTGGCGCCATACCATATCACCGTCAATGCCATTTGCCCCGGAGCGATTGACACCCATCGCTTCAGCTACTATGAGCAGAAACTGGCACAGCAGGAAGGCGTGCCCGCTGAAGTCATCCGCAACCGCCATCTGGCGGAAGTGGTGCACGCAATACCACTGGGCAAGGTGGGGACGCCGGAAGATGTCGCCGCACTCACTGCCTTCCTGGCTTCACCGGAGGCGGAGTATATCACCGGGCAGTCAATCAATGTCAATGGCGGACTGCTCTTCCATTAGATACTAACCGGTGAACCAACACGCCATGCGGGGAGGTGACTTCGTCCAGCTTAACAGGCGGACTTTCTGGTGAGCCGTGCAGGATTCGAACCTGCGACCAACAGATTAAAAGTCTGCTGCTCTACCGGCTGAGCTAACGGCCCATTACGAACGATTCTCAGAAATCGTTAACCTTTTGATTTTAGCAAATCACCGCCAGCAAGCGCAAATGAAAGCATAGACATGCCCCTGTTTTCAAGCTATAATTCTCAGCAACTGGCTTTGAACTGGGAATAGCCTGAGATTTAAGCTTTGTGGAGGTAGCATGAAAGTCATCATCATTATCGTGGCAATTATCGCCCTTGCCGGTGCCGGGGTTGGCGGCTATCTCATCGCCAACAAGCTAAACGCGCCCTCACCACCCCAGCCGGCGCCTACTACTCCTGTGCCGGCGCCATCACCTGCTCCTGCGCCCGCACCATCACCTGCCCCCACAGCTCAGAACTTTGAGCAGAAGATTGAAAGCCTGCAGAACGTTATCTCCAGAGTCCAGACCAGCGGCAAGAGCGAGGAGGTTACCCTCACCTTCACTGAAGCTGAGGTGAACGAGCAGGCAGGATTGATGCTCGCCCAGATGCCCCCTGATTCCCAGTTCAAAGTCACCAGCGTCAAGATAGACCTCAAGCCGAACAATGTTATAGCCGCCGAGCTCGGCGCGGTAGCTGCCGGCATCAGCCTGCCCGTCAAGGTAAACGTGCAGGTCAGCGTCATCAGCGGGAAGCCTGAACTGAAAATCACCGGCATCAACTTCGGCTTCATTCCTCTGCCCCAGTCAGTGAAAGACCAGGTCTCCGCCACGCTTGCCAAAAGCCTTGACGATATGCTCATGCAGATGATGCAGACGGGAGCCGGCGGCGGCATTGCTCTTGAGTTCAAGACCATTACCATCCGGGAAAATGATATGACCATGACCGTCCTGATAAACCCCGCCTGAGACAACGGAGGAGCAGAACACACTTTGTCTGACGCAACATATATGAAGCTGGCGCTCCGGCTCGCCAGAAAGGGACTGGGCAAGACCAGCCCCAATCCCATGGTGGGCGCCGTCATCGTCAAGAACGGCCGCCTCATCACTCAGGGCTACCACCATTACTTCGGTGGCGACCACGCTGAAATTGATGCTTTCAAACACGCCCGGGAAAGCCTCGCCGGGGCAACGCTCTATGTCACCCTTGAGCCGTGCTGTCATACAGGCAAAAAGACGCCCCCCTGCACAGACGCCATCATCAGGGAGAAAATCGGTCGGGTGGTCATCGGCACGCTTGACCCGAACCCGGAAGTGAATGGTAAAGGCATCAAGATTCTGAACCAGCATGGTATTGAAACGAAAGCCGGCGTGCTTGAGGAGGAGTGCCGCGCTCTGAATGAAGCTTACTTTACCTACATGAAAACCGGACTTCCCTTTGTCACGGTCAAATTTGCCCAGACGCTTGACGGCAAAATTGCCGCCGCAGGCGGAAGGTCGCAGTGGATAAGCGGAGAAAAATTCCGCACTCTGGCGCATCGCCTGAGGGCCACCCACGATGCGGTCATGGTGGGCATAGACACCGTGCTGGCAGACGACCCGGAGCTCACGGTGCGGCTGGTCAAGGGCAGAAATCCGGCGAGAATCATTCTGGATTCCAGGCTGAGGATGCCTTTAACGGCTAAGCTGGTCAAAACTGCCGGTGCCGCGCCGGTCATCATCGCCACGACGCCTCACGCTGATGAGCACAAATTGTCCAATCTCCATGAAGCAGGCATTGAGGTCATGGTAATACCATCGGACAGGGAAGGACAGGTTGACCTCAGAGAACTGCTCAGCATGCTGGCACAGCGGGGCATCTCCTCAGTGCTGGTAGAAGGCGGCGCAAAGGTCATCACCTCATTCCTGAGACAGGCGCTGGTGAACCGGCTGGTCATCGCCATCGCGCCCAAGATTATGGGCAAGGGCATTGAGGCAGTGGGTGATTTACAGGTAACGGACATAAGCCAGGCGCTTAATCTGACCTTCACCAGGGTGTACCGGCTGGGTGAGGATGTGGTGGTGGAAGCGAAAGTCGCCCACCCCGCCTGAAGCGAAGGCTGGAATCCAGAGGGGAACGAGGGTAAAATCCCCCTTAATCCCCCTTTTTCAAAGGGGGACAAACGGTAAAAGAAAAACGGTTCGTCTCCCTTTCGTAAAGGGAGATAGAGAGGGATTTTATTCACATTTCCCTCACGTACTCCATCACCTCCGCCACCAGGAATAATGACCCCGTTGCGATGATGAGGTCATCCGCCCCTGCCTCAGCCAGCGCTTTCTCAATTGCCCCACCCACCGCCTCTGCCACCTCTGCCTTTATCCCATGCTTGCTGAACTCGCCTGCGAGAACATCAGTCCGGGCGGCGCGGGGGTGACGGGTGCGGGTCACTATCACCTTGCCTCCCAGGGACGCCAGCTCAGCCACCATGCCGCCAATGTCTTTCTCATGAGACGCGCCGAAAATGAGGATGGCGCGGTCATAAGTGAAATAATCTTTCAGCGCTTTCACCAGCCTCATCGTGGAATTGGCATTGTGTGCCCCGTCAACCACGAGCCACGGCTTCCGGCGCAGAACTTGAAGTCGTCCCTCCCACCTCACCCGCGCCAAACCTCTGGTGATGTCCGCCACTTTGACCTTTGCCCCTCTCTCAATCAAGCACTCAATCGCCGCCACCGCCACCGCCGCATTCTCTATCTGGTATTCCCCGACAAGCGGAATGGAAAGTTTATATTCCCCCCTCAGCCCCTTCAGGGAGAACGATTGCCCCTCCGGGCTGAACGATGTCCGGCGCCACGTCACCTCTTCACCCACCTTGACCAGCCTGGCTCCCTTTTCCTGGCACACTCTCTCCAGCACTGCCTTCGCCTCGGGAACCTGCGGCGAGGTCACCACCATGCACCCTGATTTGATGATGCCTGCCTTTTCCGTGGCGATTTTCTCCAGTGTCTCGCCCAGCACATCCATATGGTCGTAGCTGATGGAGGTGATGACGCAGACTTCCGGCTTGACCACGTTGGTGGCGTCCAGCCTGCCCCCCAGCCCCACCTCCTGTACCTGATAGTCCGCTTTCATCTCCCGGAAGTAGAGAAAGCCGAGCGCGGTAAGCAGTTCAAAAGTGGTCAGACTGCCAAAGGAGCTGTCCTTGTTGATTGTTTCCACCTCAGGCTTCATAACCGCGGTGAGCCGCGCGAACGCTTCTTCCGGAATAGGCGCGCCGTCAACTTTAATGCGCTCCCTGATGGAGAGGAGATGTGGGGAAGTATGCAATCCGGTGCGGTAACCCGCCGCACTGAGAACGGAGGCAATCATGGCTGAGGTGCTCCCTTTGCCCTTGGTGCCGGTGATGTGGACCGCTTTTGCCGCCAGGTGCGGGTTGCCCAGCCTCTCCAGCAGCAAATTCATGCGCCGCAAATCAAAGACCACCGCCGAACGGGGCAGGCGCTCGTAATCAGCAAAGCTGAGGATATAGTCAACCGCATTTTGAAAGTCCATGATTGTCTATATCTTATGCTTTTAAGAAAAGGGAGTAAAGTATATCCGTCTGCGATTGCGAGCCTGCCGCCTTCTGTCATTGCGAAAAGCATAGCGAAGTTCCAATCTCCTCTTTCCGCCATTCCAGCCTTCGCTGGAATCCAGAGGAGAGCGAGGGTAAAAGAAAAGCGGTTCGCCTCCCTTTCGCAAAGGGAGATTGAAAGGGATTTTTGACCATCCGTCTCTCAATAAAAATCGCTAAAAATTCCCTCCAACCCCCTTGACAAACACTATAGATTGTGGTATTTTCAAACTTGCCCACTACAGCATGTGGTAGGTGCGGTATGGATTGTCCCTATTGTGGCTACCATGATTCAAAGGTGATTGACTCCAGAGACGTCAATAAAGGCATACGGCGCCGACGGCAATGCCTGAAGTGCGGCTCGCGCTTCACCACGTATGAGCGTCCCCAGCCCGCCAGCCTCTTCGTCATCAAGAAGGACCAGCGGCGGGAGGAGTTCAGCCGGGAGAAGCTCCTCACCGGCATCCGTAAAGCCTGTGAAAAGCGCCCCCTCGCCAGCGGCACGGTGGAGAAAGTGGTTGATGACATTGAAGCTGAGCTTTACCGTTCCGGCAAGCTGGAAGTCCCCAGCACCATCATCGGCGATATGGTCATGGAGCGCCTGAAAACGCTGGACCACATCGCCTATATCCGCTTCGCCAGCGTCTACCGCGAGTTCGCTGACATCACCAGGCTGAAACAGGAGGTGGACGCCCTGCTGACCGCCGGTGCTCCCTCTGCCCAGCCACCCTCCAGCCAGCTCAGACTTATTGACTCGGAAAAGCTGGAGACACTGAAAAAGGAAATCAGTCAGGCTAAAACCAGTACAGGAGTCCATTAAACATAAAGTATGAACGCTGAAAACAGACCAATCACCTCTATCAACCGTAATCGTGTGGCGCGGGCGATTTTCGCCGCGGCTGAGGGCATGGGCATATCCGACCGGCAAATCATTGAGCGGCTCACCGCTCAGGTCATTGAGCGATTGGAAAGCAAGTTCGCCACTGCTCCGCCCACCACCCTGCCCGGCATGGAACACCTCGTGCCAAAGGTGCGCCATGAGAAGAAGCACCTGCCCACGGACTCTGAAATCATGGCGGTGGTGGAGGAAATCCTCGCCGCCGAAGAACAAAAACACGCCGAGGAGAAAAAACCGATGGAAAACATCACCACTGCACCGCAGAAAGACCAGCCGGACACTGGCGTAAAGTTGACACAGAATGCCCTCCAGGTGCTCCAGAAGCGCTACCTGATGAAAGACAAAAAAGGGCAGGTCATTGAGACGCCTGCGCAGATGTTCCGCCGCGTGGCGAAAGCCATTGCCAGCGCCGAACTGAAATATAACCCGAAAGCTGATGTCAAGGCGGTGGAAGATACCTTTTATCGCACCATGACCGAGCTTGAGTTCCTGCCCAACTCCCCCACCCTGATGAACGCCGGGAGAGAGCTGGGTCAGCTTTCCGCCTGCTTCGTCCTCCCCATTGAGGACTCCATGGAGTCCATCTTTGACGCCGTAAAGTACACCGCTCTCATCCACAAAAGCGGCGGTGGCACGGGGTTCTCCTTCTCCCGTTTGCGCCCGGAAAAAGACCGGGTGGGCTCCACCGGCGGCGTCGCCAGCGGACCAGTCTCCTTCATGCGCGCCTTTGACGCCGCCACGGACGTCATCAAGCAGGGCGGCATGCGCCGCGGCGCCAATATGGGCATCCTCAATGTGGACCACCCGGACATTGAGCGCTTCATCAAAGCGAAGGAGGACTCTTCTGCCCTCACCAACTTCAATATCTCCGTGGCGGTCACCAGCAAGTTCATGGAGGCGGTCAAGGCGGACGCTGAATACGAACTCATCAACCCCCGCACGAAAGAGGTGGAGGGCAAGCTCAGAGCTAAAGACGTCTTTAATAAAATCGTGGACATGGCGTGGCGGACGGGCGACCCCGGCATCGTCTTCATTGACCGCATCAATGCAGACAACCCCACGCCGCACCTCGGCGCCATTGAGAGCACCAATCCCTGCGGCGAACAGCCCCTCCTCCCCTATGAATCGTGCAATCTGGGGTCAATCAACCTCGCTAAAATGCTCCAAAAGACTGACGGCAAGGTTGTCATTGACTACCCCCGCCTCGCCCGGACAGTCAGGACTGCCGTCCGCTTCCTGGACAACGTCATTGACGTCAATAAGTTCCCGCTTCCCCAGATTGAAGAGATGACCCGCAAGACGCGCAAAATCGGACTGGGGGTGATGGGCTTTGCCGATATGCTCATCAAGCTGGGCATACCCTATAACTCGGAGCAGGCACTCAAGATTGCTGAAGACCTCATGAAGTTCATCAACGAGGAGGCAACCAGAGCCTCCGTAGACCTGGCGAGAGAGCGCGGCGTTTTCCCTGCCTTCAAGGGCAGTATTTATGACGCTCCCGGTCAGCCACAGGTGAGGAATGCCTGCCGCACCACCATTGCCCCCACCGGCACGTTGAGCATCATCGCCGGCTGTTCCAGCGGCATTGAGCCGCTCTTTGCCCTCAGTTTCACCAAGAACATCCTTGACGGCGCCCGGCTCATTGAAGTCAACCCGGACTTTGAAGAGGTCGCCCGGAAAGAAGGCTTTTACTCTGAAGAGCTGATGCGGAAGCTGGCTGAAGGTGCCCACCTGAGTGAAATAGAAGGCATCCCTGACTGGGTCAAAAAGGTGTTTGTCACCGCCCATGAAATCAGTCCGGAGTGGCATGTGAAGATGCAGGCGGCTTTCCAGAAACATACCAATAATGCCGTCTCAAAGACCATCAACCTGCCCCATGAAGCCACCCGCGAGGACGTGGCAAAGTGCTACCTGCTCGCCTACGAGGAGGGCTTGAAAGGTATCACCATTTACCGCGACCGCAGTCGCGAGACTCAGGTGCTGACCACAGGTAAGAATGAAAAAACAGCCAAAGCAGAGGAGGTCTCCCGCACGCCGCGCAAGCGAGCCAAGGTCACCACCGGCGTCACCGAGAAGGTAACCACCGGCTGTGGTCACCTCTATATCACCGTGAACCGGGATGAGCACGGCATCTGTGAGGTCTTCTCCCACCTGGGCAAGACCGGCGCCTGCGCTTCTGCTCAGCTTGAAGCTACATGCCGCCTTATTTCTCTGGCTCTCAGGTCTGGCGCAGATGTAGCCTCCATCGTGAAACAACTGCGCGGCATCAGATGCTCTTCTATTGCCTGGGAGGAAGGGAAAGCCGTCC
>Ga0185342_1000074_pt1 | contig 60754 bp, 43 predicted proteins | sample ConPoolayeEmetaG_FD_128045 | JGI IMG/M metagenome (GOLD analysis project Ga0185342, IMG submission 128045) | Hot spring microbial mat communities from California, USA to study Microbial Dark Matter (Phase II) - Cone Pool mat layer E metaG... ... | reverse complement strand
AGACCTGGAAAAAGTCCTGTCCGAGATTCCGGCTGAAAAAGGGAAGCTAATTGTGGTTGATGGAGTCTTCAGTATGGAAGGTGACATTGTGGATTTGCCCGGAGTGGTTAAGCTGGCTAAAAAATACCGGGCCCGCATTCTGGTTGATGATGCTCATGGTCTTGGAGTCCTTGGCCAGAACGGCCGTGGTACAGCCGAACATTTTGGACTGGAAGATGAAGTTGACCTAATCATGGGTACCTTTAGCAAATCTTTTGTTTCTATCGGTGGCTTTGTTGCTGGAGAGAAAAAAGTTGTTAACTACATCAAACACAATGCCCGACCATTGATTTTCAGCGCTGCAGCGACTCCGGCCTCAGTGGCCACAGTTCTGGCTGCTCTCGAGGTCATCGAAACCGAACCGGAAAGAAGAGAAAGACTCTGGCAGATTACCAGGTTTATGCGGGAAAGCTTCCAGAAGATGGGTTTCGATACTGGACCAAGCCAGACACCCATAATTCCTATCATTATCGGTCATTTTGAAAAGTGTTTTGCCATGTGGAAGGCTCTTAAAGAAGCCGGAATTTTCACAACGCCGGTAATTCCGCCGGCCGTTCCAGCCGGTCAGGAACTGATCAGAACCAGTTATTCAGCCAACCATACCGATGAAGAACTCCATCAGATTCTGGCAGCCTTTGAAATGTGCGGCAAAGCTCTGGGCATAATTCATTGAGTCAATAATATTTAAGCGGGTGACCTTTATGCAAATTTATAAAGCCCGATGGCAGCTTAAATCTGCAGCTCTGGTTCTTATCCTGTGGTTCATCTTTGTTTCTTCTCTTGAAGCTTCCAGCCGCATCCTACCGCTTTCCCAGATTAAGCCCGGGATGAAGGGAATTGGAAGAAGCGTTTTTTCTGGCAGCCAGGTCGAAGAGTTTGAGGTGGAAATTCTGGGAGTGGTTGAGAACCAGCAGCCCCGGAGGAGCTGGATTCTGGCTAGGCTTAAAGGGCGGGGACTGGAAAGTACCGGGGTGATTTCCGGGATGAGCGGCAGCCCGGTTTACATTGACGGGCAGCTAATAGGGTCTGTGGCTTTCAGCTATGCTTTCACTAAAGAAGCTGTGGCTGGGCTAACCCCGATTGAAGAGATGCTGGAAATCCCGGCCAGAGTTCAGGGAAAGAGAATTCAGTTTAGCACAGCTAAGGATTTACTCGCTGAAAGTTTGATTCAGGAGCATTTAGGGCAGACCTTTATTACCCTCAGCTCCCGTCAGGAGGAAGCCTGGAATCATGACCAGGGTATAATTCCCGTCAGAGTACCGCTAATTTTTTCCGGATTTTCAGAAAGAGCTTTTCAGGCTTTCAAACCTTTTTTCAGCGACCGGAATTTTCAACCGGTCTTAAGTTCCACAGAGGCCACTCCTCAGAGCTTAAAGCTGAGCCCTCAACCTGTTGTATTTAAAGAAGGTGAGGCCGTTGGGGTTCAGCTTATGACTGGAGACTTGGATCTGACTGCTGTGGGCACGGTAACCTACGTTGATGGGAACAGAATCCTGGCTTTTGGCCATCCTTTTTATAATCTTGGTCCAGTAGATTACGGCCTGACCAGGGCTGAGATTCTGGGAGTGGTCCCGAGTCTTCAGAGCTCTTTTAAGCTGGCTTCGACAGGCCAGCTAGTCGGAAGGGTGGTTCAGGACAGAACCTCTGGGGTGCTGGGAGAAATTGGAGTTTTGCCCCGTTATGTCCCTGTCAATGTTGAAATTCAACGAAGCCCACTGAATCTGAAACAGTTCAAGTTGCGGCTGGTTAATGACCAGATTTTAACTCCAGCCCTCCTGAATCTCGGGCTTTATACCCTGATGAGCAGTGAAGAAAGGTCTTACGGAAACCTCTCTGTGGATTTTGAAGCCGATTTGTTTTTGGAACAGGGACTGAGTGTCCGCCTTGAAGACCTGTTCACCGGAAATCTTGATAACCCCATCACCAGCCTTTCCAGCCTGGTAGCAGCTGTAGTTTATCTCTTAAAAAATAACGAATTCAAAGAAGTTGCCATCAACCAGGTTGAAATAAAAATCAAGGTTGTGGAGGAAATCCGGACGGCCACCCTGGAAAAAGTTTTGCTTGATAAATATGAAGTTTCTCCTGGAGAAATAGTCAAGGTAAAAACCTATTTTCGCACCTTCAGCGGAGAGGTCAAAACTGAAGAGGTGGAGTTTATGACTCCGGCTCTTCCTTCAGGTTCAGAGTTTGAACTGGTGGTAGCTGAGGCCAGCTACATCCAGCAGTTAGAAAGAGAGCTTTATCGAGTCCAGGATTTTACCCCCCGCAACCTCAGTCAATTAATAAGGATTCTCGGCAATCTGAGAAAAAACAACCGCATTTATTTTAGAATAATCGCTCCCCGGTCCGGGCTGTTTTTGAAAGGGGAAGAGCTGCCAAATTTACCACCAAGCTTCAAGAATATGTTCATCTCGCCGAGAGCCTCGACCGTTAATCTAATTGAGCTGAACCGTTCAACCCTGAGTGAGTACCAGCTGCCGATTCCTTATGTATTTAAAGGGGCTCTGACAGTTCCGATAAAAATAAAAAAGTAAGGTTGAAGGAGAAAGCTTTCTAACGGGGCTTTGCTCCAGATAAGGCAGGTTAGAGATGAAAGAAATCTTAAAACTGAGTTTAAAATTGTTTTTGGTTTTTATGCTGGTGACCAGTCTTCAGGCTGTCTCTCCCAGGCAGTGGGAGTTGAGGAGTCGGGAGGATTTTCTGAAAGGTAAATTCTCAGGAACCTCTCTTTCTTCAGATGGAGTTCTTTCCATAGGCTTCCGGATTGAAAAGATCGAACTTCCGGTCGAGGAATTTTATCTCTCAATAGCTAATGGTCCAGATGGCAGCCTGTATGTTGGTACTGGACATGGGGGCCGGGTTTATCGAATAGGTCGGGACAGGAAAGCTGAACTTTATTTTCAGGCTGCGGAAATGGATGTTACCTGCCTGGCGGTTGACCCTAAGGGTATTCTTTATGTCGGGACCTCGCCCAATGGCAAAATCTACAAGGTAACTTCGAAGAATAAGGGAGAGGTATTTTTTGACCCCCAGGAAAAATACCTCTGGGATCTACTGCTCACCGATAAAGGCAATCTGCTGGCTGCGGTGGGTGAAAGTGCCGGTGTCTATGAGATTACGCCATCAGGTTCCGGTAAAATGTTGTTTAAGGCCCGGGATAATCATATCCTGCGTCTTGTCTTAAGCCGGAATGGTGAACTACTGGCCGGCAGCGGAGGACGGGGTCAGCTCTATAAAGTTTCTTTAAGTGGTCGGGTGAGTGTGGTTTTCGATTCCGGTTACGAAGAAATCAGAAACATAGTCCAGACCCGGGAAGGCTATATCTATGTCAGCGCCTCAGGCCAGCCTTCAAGAATGGTAGCCACAGTTTCTACTGCTTCTGAAACCGAGCCGGTCAGAATCGACACTGAAGTCAGTCTGGTGGTTTCCACATCTGGAGCAGCCAGGGTGGCGTCCGAAACCGCTCCGGCTCGAGCCGAGAAGAAGCCTGTCGGGACTGTTTCCGGGGCCGTCTTTGAGATATCTCCTGAAGGCTTAAGCCGGAAAATCTGGAGTTCTGCTGAGGAAATGGTTTACAGCCTGATACCGGACAGTGACCGATTGCAATTGCTTCTCGGCACCGGTAATCAGGGCCGAATCTATGGTCTGGACACTCGCGGCCAGTTTGAACTTCTGGCTCAGGAAAGCTCGGAGCAAATTTTTGAGTTGTATCGTCTGGACAATCAAATTCTGGTTCTCGGCAACAATCCCTGTTTTCTGGGAATTCTCCAGCCCGGTCAGAATTTTTCCGGCGAGTATTTGAGCCCGGTGCTGGATGCCAGAATTCTTTCTAACTGGGGCCGGATAAGCTGGGAAGCCGAATTTATTCCAGGCTCCACAGTTCAGGTGCAATCCCGGAGCGGCAACACCGCTGAGCCAGACGAAACCTGGAGTGACTGGTCGCCACCTTATGCTCGTCCCGATGAAAAGATTTTAAGTCCAGCCGGCCGTTACCTTCAGCTTAAGGTCAATTTAAAAGGTCAGGGAGGGAAAGCCCTGCCAAGGGTTCAGCGAGTTCTGGTGTTTTACCAGCAGAACAACGTAGCCCCTGAAATTACCCGGCTGGAAATCCTTCCACCCAACCAGGTTTTTATCAAGCCACCAGAGCAGGATGAGGCCATCCTGGGCCTGGATCAGGCTTCACGTGAATCAGCCAGAAAAAAAGATGAATCAGACTTTTACCTGACCCCCAAAAAAGGGAAGCGTCAGGGATTCAGGACATTAAAATGGGAAGCTTCGGATGAGAATGAAGATGACCTCACCGCCAGCATTTACCTCAGAAAAGAGGGAGAAACGGACTGGAGGTTGATGCAGGAAAACCTAACCGATAAGGTTTTTTCTTTTGACACCCGCAATTTTCCGGATGGAACCTACTGGCTTAAAGTGGAGGTAACCGACCTTCCTTCTAATCCCCCAGGGACTGAAAAAAAAGCGGAAAAAACCAGTCCTCCTGTGGTAATAGACAATTCTTTACCGGTGATTAAAAATTTACAGGTTGCAAGAACAGGAGAGAGGTTGGAAGTTTCCTTCACAGCTGAAGATGCCTATTCCTACATAGCTGAGGTCAAATACTTAGTTAAATCGGATGACTGGAAGCTGGTTTTTCCGGTGGATGGTATTTGTGATTCTCGGAGTGAAAATTTTAAGTTCAACCTGAAACTCCCCCAGGCTTCAGATAACCTTCTGATAATTCGCGTCAAAGACAGCTTTGGTAATGTTGGGGTTTATCATCACCGTTTTTAAGGTAGTTAATTTGAAAAAATGGGGTCAGAGTCAGTGTGTGGCTTTGATTCAGGTTCCAGTAAATAGCCCTGACTGGTAATTTGATTTCCAGCTTTAATTCGTTTTTGTAAACCGGAGAGGGGATTATCGTCGGAGATAAATTTATTAATAACGGAGGGGCTTTCTCTGTTAATAACAAAATAAACCTTAAAGAGACACTGGCATTGAAGCAAAAAAAGATTTTGCCGGCTGAATTTTGATCGGTTTTGACCAGTTTTTATCTGGTTTTTACCCTTTCCAGATACTTGTCTTCTCTGGTATCGACTCTGATGACATCACCTTCTTTGATGAACTGAGGAACCTGGATGACCAGTCCGGTTTCCAGTTTGGCCGGCTTGGAACTGGCGCTCTGAGTAGCTCCTTTAAGCATCGGTTCTGTTTCTACCACGGTTAAATCCACGGTGTTGGGCAGCCTGATGCCGACCGGCTGTCCTTCATACATTTCTATTGTCAGAACTAGGTCGGGAATTAAGTAGTTTAGGCCGTCACCGATAGCTTCCAGGTCCAGCTTAATCTGTTCGTAGGTCTGGAGGTTCATGAAGTAGAATTCGTCACCGCTGCGATAAAGATAGACCATCTCCACTTCTTCTAAATAAGCCTGTTCCACTCGGTCTTCAGAGCGGAATCGGTATTCTAACTGAGAATTGTCCTTGATATTGCGGAGTTTGGTCTGAACCATGGCCTTCCAGCGGCCCGGGGTGATTAGCTGGCAATCCAGAACTCGGTAAAGTTGTCCTTCCAGCTTGATGATCATTCCTCTGCGAATTTTGGTGGCATCAATCATCGAGCCTCCTTGCGAGAAAAGAAAATTACTCTTCCCGTTTAGACAGGAAAGATCTCTGGTAAGGTTAGATTATTATTTTACAAAAAATTCCTGGTTTGTCTATTTAGCCACTAAAATTTTCGTCTTTCCAGGCTCAGTCCCCGGTCAACTCTCACAAGGTAAGCCCGGCCGCCGACTTTTTCTATGGCTCTGGCTACACCTTCGGCATTCTCGGGAGCGTAGGCAAACATACAGCCGCCGCCACCTGAACCGTTGATTTTTCCGCCGAGGGCTCCATTTTCCAGAGCGGCCTGGAGCATCCGGTCTATTTTGGGAGTGGAGATGCCTACCAGTTCTCTCAGCACTTTCTGATGCTCGGTGAGCAGGCGGCCGAATTCCTGATGGTCAAAGTTTTTTTGCTGAAAGAGTTTAAGACCTTCTCTGGTAATCTCCCGGTTCAGCACAGCTCCGCAGAGAGGGTTTTTAATTTCCGGTGGCAAGTCCTGACTGAACTTTAATATTTCTGCTTCGGATAAAGTTTGAAGGTCCAGGTCCGGAAGCTTTTTTTTGATGATTTCAAGTCCGGCCCTGACCCTTTCCCGGACAGAGCCCAGAAGACCGGTGGTGTTCTTCTTTTCCAGAGAATCTCCGAGGACAAAACTGCCGAAGTCCTCGCGCAGGCGAGTAATTTTGAGTTCCCCGGCAAACTGAATCCAGAGTACTCCACCTAAAGCTGAGGTGTAATGGTCCATTTTTCCGCCTGGTTCCTGAAACTCCACTACTTCTGCCTGATGAGCCAGCTCTGCTACAGCTTCTGGTGAAGGAGCCAGGTCAGTCCGACTACAGATTTCCAGCAGGAACCGGGTCCAGGCCACCACCATAGCCGAGGAACTGGAAGTGCCGGCGTTTATCGGGATCTCACCGCGCAGGGTACATTCCCAGCCGTTCTTAAACTCACAGCCCAGCCTCAACAGCAGGTTAAAGGTGCTCCGCAGGTAATCCCGGTCTTTCTGGTAAGGGAGCTCACTTTCAGGAACTATTCTTTCTTCCTCTCCGATATCCGGAAGATGAATCAAGAAATCTGGACTTCTTCTGGGTTTTCCTGAGACGTAAAACCTCAGACTGATAGCTGCGGCCACTACCGGCAGGCCCAGGTAATCCTGGTGCTCACCAAAAAGGCAAATTCTTCCGGGGGATGAAATCAACAAGGTTTCTTCGATCATCTTCTCTTCCATCTGTCTTAGTTTAGCCATAATATCTATCCTTTTCCAGATGGTCTGTCAATCCGACTGTTCTTTCAGGCTTAGCTTCTCGCTGGCAGATAGCGGCTGACTGGTGTTACGAAAAATAAATAAATAACACTGAATTTAGAAAAATTGCAAAGTAAATGACCGGAAAGATTCCACTTAGTCTTTCCCGTTGATTTATTCCTGAAAATTATTTATAAAGAACTCCTACCACGCTTGAAGGCAGCCAATGAGAATAATTTTTCTGGGTACCGGTGGGGCTGTGCCCACGGCCCACCGGGATAACACCAGTTTTTTAATAGAAAGCAGCGGTCGGCTTATTCTGGTTGATTCTCCAGGGTCCTTAACCCAGAAAATCCTGAAAGCAGGCTGTTCTCCTCGACAGGTTTCGGCCGTTTTCCTCAGTCATATTCATGCTGATCATGTTTACGGACTGCCTTCGTTTATCCACAGCTTAATGCTGGAAAATCAGACTGTTCTGCTTTTCGGTTCGGAAGAAACTATCTCTTTCTGTCTCCAGCTGTTGGACCTGTTTAATCTCAGAAAAGAAAAAATATTGTGCCGGGTAGAGCCGCGGGTTCTTCATCCTGAAATCAGGTCTGAAATTTTCCCGGGCCTGGCTGTGACCGGCTTTATAGTGCCTCATCATTCTTCTTCTCTGGCATTTCTGTTTGAGACTCAGGAAAGAAAGATTCTTTACTCTGGCGATACTCCGGTTTACCCGCCTTTATTTGAGATAGCTTCCCGGGCTGACATTCTGGTGCATGACTGCAGCGTTCCTTTCCGCTATTTTGAATTGCTCCCATTTCTCAAATCCAGGCACAGCAACTCCTTAGAACTTGGAAAGACAGCCCGGGCTTACGGGGTGAAATATCTGGTGCCCTGCCATTTTTTTAGCGACCTGGATTTTTCTATGGAGGAAATAGAGGCGGAAATCAGAGAAAATTATGAGGGACAGCTCTTCCTCCCGAGTGATTTTTCTGAATTGGAATGGTAGGGAAAAAATGGAGACACAATCTATATTTCCTATTTTTGCAATAGATTTTCTATGAAAGTATGAAAGTGAGAAGATTGACTGTGCTGTCTCTGATTTGAATCTGATTTTATTTAGGTTGTCATCAGAAAGGAGGTGCCATGGCTGAGATAGCTTTGATAAATGGACGGGTCTGGACTGCTAACCCTGTTCAGCCTGAGGCTGAAGCCCTGGCTGTAGCCCATAATAGAATAATTAAAGTAGGAGCGACCTCTGAAATTAAGAAGCTAATTGGTTCAAAAACCAGAGTAATTGACCTTAAGGGGGCACTGGTACTTCCAGGCTTTATAGATGCCCATACCCATTTCTTAAAAGGCGGGTTGTCTCTGCGTTCAGTTCAGCTGCGGGATTGTCGCACCCGCCAGGAGTTCATAAGCCGGATTAAAGATCGAGCCAGAGAATTACCCCCGGGTTCCTGGATATTAAATGGTGACTGGGATCATGAACAGCTGGAATCACCTGAGCTGCCCTCAAAAGACTGGATAGATGCCGTAAGCCCAGCTCATCCGGTCTGTGTAAACCGGTTTGACGGCCACATGGTTCTGGTTAATAGCCTGGCTCTGAAACTGGCTAAAATTGACCGAAACACTATTTCCCCTCCAGGTGGCGAAATCGTCAAAGACCCTGAGACCGGAGAACCAACGGGTATTCTGAAGGAGGCTGCCGCTGAGTTGGTTTACCGCATTATTCCTGAACCGACCTTAAGTGAAAAAATTGAGGCCGTCAAGGCGGCTTGCCAGGAAGCTGGCCGCTACGGAGTTACTTCAATTCACGACATGTCTGAGGCCACCAGTTTTGAAGTCTACCAGGAGCTACTGAGGTCCGGTCAGCTGACAGCCCGGCTTTATGTCTATATCCAGATAACGGAGATTGAAAGTTTCCTGCGGCTCAGACTGAAATCGGGCTTCGGACATCCTTTTTTAAGGCTGGCCGGTTTGAAAGGTTTTGTAGACGGTTCTCTGGGTTCCAGCACGGCCCTGTTTTTTGAGCCCTACAGCGACAATCCAGAGTCTTATGGTCTGCTGGCTTCTCATATGTTTCCTGAAGGAATTATGGAGAAAAGACTCCGCCAGGCTGATCAGGCCGGACTTCAGGTAGCCATTCACGCCATAGGCGACCGGGCCAACGCTCTGCTTCTTGATATGATGGAAAAAATCATTCAGGAAAACGGGGAAAGAGAGCGGCGGTGGCGGGTGGAGCATGCTCAGCATTTAAGAGCTACTGATATAGAACGCTTTGGCCGTTTGAAACTCATCGCTTCGATTCAACCCTATCATGCTATAGATGATGGCTGTTGGGCTGAGCGAAAAATAGGCCCGGAAAGAGCCAGAACCACTTATGCTTCAAACTCCCTGAATCGGGCCGGAGCCGTTCTGGTGTTTGGTTCGGACTGGACCGTAGCTCCTCTTAACCCCCTCACCGGTATTTACGCAGCTGTAACCAGAAGAACCCTGGATGGCCGAAATCCTGACGGCTGGATTCCTGAAGAAAAAATATCAGTTGAGGAAGCCATTAAGAGCTACACCATCAGGGCAGCCTATGCTGAATTTTCCGAAAAAGAGAAAGGTTCGCTGGAGCCCGGCAAACTGGCTGACCTGGTGGTCATAGACCGCGACCTCTTCCAAATCCCCCCTGAAGATATTCTTAAAGCCAGAGTTATCCTGACCATGGTCGACGGCCGGGTTATCTATGATATTCTATGAGAGTATGACTGCTAATCAGGGGTAAGAACTAAAGGAAAAGCAACCGGCCTTAAGACAACAGATAATTCTCACTCTGGCCGATTTTTCTGATAGATTTATCCATAGATGTTTGAGATAAAAAAACGGGTCTTTTTAAGGTCTTTATTCCTGTCAAAAAGCTGAGAGATTCAAGCAATTGGCCTGTCCTGAGGTTTCTGGTTTTCATTAGAGCTATTAATTTTTTTGACAGTCTGTGTCATAATCACACAGGAATTTAATATGATTTAAATCAAACAAGGAATATCAGGTTAATGAAACAGGAAGAGCTCTTTTCCCCTGAAGCCGGGCACGTAGGAACTGACGAGTCCGGAAAAGGTGATTATTTCGGTCCACTGGTGGTGGCTGGTTTTTTCCTGCCTGATGGGCAGGAAGGAGTACTGCAGGAACTGGGGGTGCGGGATTCCAAGAAAATCTCCGACAGCCGGGTACTGGAAATTGCCAGGGCCATCAGGAAAGCTTATCCCTGTTCAGTGGTAGTTATAGGTCCCGAACGCTATAATTCTCTTTATAATAGCCTGAGAAACCTGAACCGGCTTCTGGCCTGGGGTCATGCCCGGGCTATTGAAAATATTCTGGAGCAGGTTAACTGTGCGGTGGCTCTGACTGACCAGTTTGGCGATGAGAAGTTTGTCCGGCAGGCTCTGATGAAAAAGGGCAAACAGGTTGAGCTGATTCAGAGAACCAGAGCTGAAGAAGACCTGGCCGTAGCCGCCGCTTCCATCCTGGCCCGGGCCCAGTTTCTTACCAGACTGAAGGCTCTTTCAGAAGAATATGGTCTGGAACTACCGAAAGGAGCTTCACCTCTGGTAGAAGAAGCCGGGGTCAGGCTGGTTAGAAAATACGGGACTGAGGTCTTAAACAGGGTGGCTAAAATCCACTTTAAGACTACTGAAAGAATTCTTAAAATTGCCGGAGGCTAAAAAAATGGCTGATTACCAGAACGGATTTCAACCCACCATCAGGCTTTATTATGAGGATGCTTATCTTCAAGAATTCACCGCCAGAGTTGTCGGCCGGGTGAACAGGGAAGGCTTTCCGGTGGTCATTCTGGACCGGACTGCTTTTTATCCTGAATCCGGGGGGCAGCCTCACGACACTGGCTGGCTGAATGAAGTTCGAGTTATCAGAGTTGAAGAAGAAGAGGGTCTGATTCTACATTTTTTGGAAAAAGAAATAACCAGCGAGGAAGTTGCTGGAAAGATTGACTGGCCAAGACGTTTTGACCATATGCAACAGCATACCGGACAGCATATTCTTTCTCAGGCTTTTTATGAATTGCTCAAGGGTGAAACCCTGTCCTTCCATCTCGGACAGGAAGATTCCACAGTGGAGATTGGTTTACCTGCGATTAAAGATGAAGCACTGGGAAGAGTGGAAGAGTTAGCTAACCGGATTGCTTTTTCTAACCTGGAGGTTAAAAATTATTTCCTTTCAGATGAAGAGGTGAGTCGAATCCCACTCCGCAAACCACCAAAAAAAGCTGGTTTAATCAGAGTGGTTGAGATTGCTGGCTTTGACTATTCAGCCTGTGGTGGAACCCACTGCCGCCAGACAGGAGAAGTGGGCTTAATTAAAATTCTAAAGCAGGAAAAAATCAGAGGTAACCTGAGGTTTTCCTTTGTCTGCGGCTTCCGAGCACTCAGGGAGTTTGAGAAACGCCGGAGCTGGCTTCAGGGCACAGCCCGGCTTTTTTCTTCTGAAGAATCTGAAGTGTTTTCTTGTGCCGAAAAGAATCTAGCCGAGCTTAAAAATCTAAAAAAGAAGCAGAAAAAGCTGGAAGAAAAACTATCCCAGTATGAAGCCAGAGAAATTTTAAATAGCAACCAATCGAAGATAATTCGGGGCTTATTTTCTGAAAAATCTCCCGAAGAGATTAAATACCTGGCTCTGCATCTGGTGCATCAGGCTGAGGTAATGACCGCTTTGGCGGCCTTGGGCCAAGACCACTTTCACCTGGTCCTGGCTGCTTCTGATAAAATTGGGGTCGACCTGAGAGAGGTACTTAAAGAGTTGAGGGGAAAAATTGAGCTTAAGGGAGGTGGAAGCTCAACTCTGGTAGAGCTGGTAGGGATTAAAAAAGAAAGGGCTGAAGAAGCTCTGCGCCTGGCAGTGGAAATACTCGTTCAGAAAACAGGTCTTCAATAATTTTGTTGCTATTCTATTCATATCTCAGACAGACAATGGGGTCAAGGTGAGCAGCCTTCTGGGCTGGAAAAATTCCAAAGAATAGACCGACGGCCATAGAAACCGAAAGCCCCATCAGCACTGACCACCAGGAGACTGCGGCTGGTAGCGGAGTGGCAGCCTTGATGATTAAAGCAATGCCGAAACCCACCAGAATTCCCAGAATTCCCCCAAGACTGGTGAGGACCATGGCTTCTACTAAAAACTGCTTGATTATGTCTCGGGCTCTGGCTCCGATGGCCTTGCGGATGCCGATTTCTCTGGTTCTCTCTTTGACAGCCACCAGCATTATGTTCATCACTCCTATTCCGCCCACCAGTAAGCCGATGGACGAAATTACAATCATCACAATGAAGGCCGCTCCGGTAATCTGGTTGTAAAGATTCAACAGGCTTTCCTGGGTGAAAATGGCAAAATCGTTGGGCTTATTGGGCGGGACCTTTCTTCTCACCCGGAGCAGATTGATAACCTGTTCCATGGTCTCCTCAATCGTGGCCGAATCCCTGGGCACCACGGTCAGCTGCAGCGAGCTCTTATCATAGGGAAAATATTTCATCAAGCTGGTGTAGGGGATGACTACCAGGTTATCCCGACTCTGACCGAACATCTGCCCCCGCTTACCCATGACACCAATTACTGTAAAGTTTTCCGGCCCAATCCTGATTTCTTTGCCCACCGGGCTCGAATGAGGAAAGAGGGCTTCAGCCACCTCGGTTCCGATCAGGCAAACCCTGGCGCTGTGTCTGATTTCGGCGGCAGTGAAACTGCGGCCTTCCTTTGGCAGATAAACGGCGTAAACGTAGTTAAAATTCTCGTCGGCCCCAAAAACTATGGCGTTATCACTCTTCAGGTTCTGATATTTTACTTCCGGAAGCTTTAGGAAATCAGGACTGATCTGAATGGTCAGGGCACCAACCAGCGGACAACCATTTCTGATGGCTTCAGCATCTTCAATGGTCAGGTCTTTTCTCTGCCGTTCTTCATCACTCCGGCTTCCTATCTGGATGGGTTCAAATTTCTGAATCATAATAAGGTTGCTGCCTATTCGCTCTATTTCTCCGGCGATGCTCCTGTTTAAGCCCTGAATGACCGAAACCATGGCGATTACTGTCATGACACCGATGATAATTCCCAGGGTAGTCAGGAAAGAGCGCAATTTATGGCTTCTGATAGACTCCAGGGCCATGGAGATGGTTTCCAGCAGCAGTCTGGTTCTGAATTTCATTGTTCAGACCTCAAGGCTTCTACCGGGTTTAGCCGGGCAGCCTGGTTGGCCGGGTAAATACCAAAAAATAATCCCACCATAGTGGACATCAGAATGGCTACCAGGATGGATACCGGGTCTACGCTTGAGGGCAGGGAAGTGGTAGCCGTTACCACCCGGGCAATCGTATAGCCCAGAATGATCCCGATTATTCCACCCAGACCTGAAAGCAAAGCCGATTCTATCAAAAATTGAATCAGGATGTCCCGGCGGCGGGCTCCTACTGCCATCCTGATACCGATTTCTTTGGTCCTTTCGGTTACCGAAACCAGCATAATGTTCATGATGACAATTCCCCCAACCAGCAAGGCGATGGAAGAGATAGCTATCATGGCAAAATAAATTCCGGAAGTGGCTGATTTGTAGAACTGAATAAAGGTTTCTGATGTCTGGAAGGCGAAGTCATCCGGCTGGTTGTAAGTCCTTTTTCTGGCTGAGCGGAGAATGGTCCGGACCTCTTCCATAGCCCTGTTCATTGCCTCCTGGGAAGAAGTGTGAATATTAATGGTCACCGTGCGCCGGCTGCCGTAAATCTTCATGAAAGTTGAGATCGGAATCCAGGCGTAGTTGTCCTGACTAAAGCCGAGGATTTTGCCCTTCCTCTGACCCAGTCCTATTATCTGAAAATTCTGGCTGCCAATCTTTACCCAGCGGCCTATCGGGTCTAAGCCCGGGAAAAGGTTATCAGCTACATCGGCTCCGATTATGCAGACATAGCGGGAGCGGTCTTCATCATCCTGCAGGAAGAAGCGGCCGCTCTGTAGCTCCAGGACTGAACCTATCATATGGTCAACGGAAGTTACTCCTCTTATGGAAACATTCTTTATGGAGCGGTTACCGTATTTGAGGTCTTGGGTGGTTTCAACTGAGGCGCCAACCAGCTCGCAGGAGCGGCACAGGGTCCTGATTATTCTCATCTCTTCCAGGGTCAGGTCCTTTCGCTTCAACTGTTCAGTGTATTCTTTGATGGTTGAGATAAAAGGCGAAAATTTGGAAACGGCAAAGTCGTTGGCTCCGTAAAATGACATCTTGGTGTAAACGTAATTATTAAGGCCCTGAATTACCGAAACCACGGCAATTATAGTTAAAACTCCTATGATAACTCCGAGCAAGGTCAGAAAAGTTCGAAGCTTGTTTGCCCGGAGGGAAGATAGAGCCATGTTCAGGGACTCGCTGAAGTACAGGCTGCTTTTCTTCATAATTTACGTGACTTCTTAACAATCTCAATAAAAGTTTACATCATTTTATACGAAAGGGTAAGCCCATCGTTTTAAGACTGTGCAATTTCGCAAGCTGGTTTTGAGATAATTAGCCAGATTAGGGGTTTCAGGTTTAGGTGGTAGATGAATCTGGAAGCGGAAAATCTCCCCAAAATAACTTGACCTCTCCGCTGTCTCAAATAATAATTTGGTAAATAAATAAAAGATAAGGAGAGAGTCATGTATCAGTTTAACCTCAAAGCCGAAGCGGAAAGTGTCTCCTGTCTCTACTTTGACCGGCCTGGAGAGGTTAACACCGAAGCCACCCTGAAAAGGGCGGCTATCCGGGCCGAGGAGCTTAAAATAAAAAAAGTAATCATCGCCTCCGCTTCCGGAGAAACGGCGATTAAAGCTCTGGATATCTTCCACGATTGTCAGCTGGTGGTGGTTACCCATTCTACCGGTTTTTATCGGCCGAACTTTCAGGAAATGCCGGCTGAAGTCCGAAAAAAACTGGAAGAGAGGGGTGCGAAAGTCTTAACCTGCCAGCATGCTTTTGGTGGAGTTAACCGGGCGGTTCGTAGGAAGCTCGGAACCTACGAGCTGGATGAAATCATTGCCTATACTTTAAGAGCTTTTGGTGAGGGAATGAAAGTGGCAATTGAAATAAGTCTGATGGCGGCCGATGCCGGTCTGGTAGAAACCGGAGTGCCTTGTATCTCCCTTGGCGGGACCGAGAAAGGCGTTGATACGGCGATAGTTTTGAAACCGGTTAACGCTCAGAACTTTTTCGACCTGCGGGTGATGGAAATACTGGCCAAACCAGGTTTCTGGCAGGAAGAAGAAAGGAAAAAATGAAGAGTTAAAAACCTCGCTATTACCGGGGGAAATTTTTTAGCCTGAATATTCAATTTGTATTACCCTAGATGATAGTTTACCACCGTCTCCGGCCTGCATCTTTTGGACAATGATCATGTTCGCAGACTTCCGTGATGGCCATCATTTCTGCTAAAATTAAACTAATAGTTATAGAGAAGGGAGGACAGAAATTCTAAGACTGAATAAGTTTCTGGCTCAATCTGGAGTGGCTTCCAGGCGGGAAGCTGATAGGATGATAGAAGAAGGAAGGGTTCGGGTAAACGGTCAGGTAGTCACCAGACTCGGTCAGAAAATAGACGAAAAGAAAGACCGGGTGGAGGTAGATGGCCGGCCGGTCCGTCTGCCCTCTATTTTGGTATACCTCCTTTTGAATAAGCCTTCTGGTTATATTGTAACTATGGATGACCCGCAGAAACGCAAGACAGTGGTGGAACTCCTTCCTTCTCTTCCGGTCAGGGTCTTTCCGGTTGGCCGTCTTGATGGAGAAAGTGAAGGGGTCCTGCTATTTACCAACGACGGGGAACTGGCTCACCGGCTGACGCATCCCCGCTATAAGGTAAAGAAAATCTATGAAGTCAGAGTAAAGGGTTATGTAGAAGACAGGAGCCTGCTCAGGCTGGAAAAGGGTGTTTTTATCGATGGACGGAAAACCTCACCGGCCCGGACAAAAATAATCTACCGAAACCGGGAAAACTCTCTTCTTCAGCTTGAGATTCATGAAGGGCGAAAGCACGAGGTACGTAAGATGCTGTATGCTCTTGGCTTTGAGGTTAAGAAGCTACGTCGAATTTCTTTTGGCGGAATTACCATTAAGGGTTTAAGAAAGGGCTTCTGGCGGCACTTAAAACCCGAAGAGGTGGAGCGACTCAAGAAGTTGACCGGTCTGATGGTCTGAAATCTCAGGGCTGGACAGAAGATTAAAACATCTACGCTGATTCTTTATTAGCAGTTAGTTTTTACTCGGATTTGACGGTTTCTTTTTCTTGCTCCGAGGAGCTGTCCTCAGCTGAGAATTCTTCCCAGACCCGGTTCAGTTCCAGAAGTCTGGCATCGACCAGAGCGTTGATTGTTCCAGGTTCGTAAGTGCCGTCTGCCAGCCTTTCTCCAGCTCTGACCCCGGTCAGTATCTCCATTCCTTCGTCTACTGTTTTTATCGGATAGATATGGAATTTGCCTTCAGCCACCGCCTGGACCACTTCTTCTTTCAGCATCAGGTTCTTGACGTTTTGGTATGGGATAATGACTCCCTGGGTCCCGGTGAGTCCCCGGGCTTTGCAGACTTCAAAAAAGCCTTCTATTTTTTCATTAACTCCGCCAATGGGCTGAATTTCACCTTTCTGATTGATGGAGCCGGTCACGGCCAGATCCTGCCTCAGGGGCAGCCCGGAGAGGCTGGAAAGTATGGCGTAGGCTTCAGTGGAAGAAGCACTATCCCCATCCACCCCAGAGTAAGACTGTTCAAAGGCAATGCTGGCGGAAAGGGCGAAAGGTTTATTCTGGGCATATTTCCCACGGAGATAGCCAGACAGAATCAGAACTCCCTTATTATGGGTTCGCCCGCTCAAACCAGCTTCTCTTTCTATATTGATAACCCCAGCTCTTCCGGTAGAAGTGCGGGCCGTTATCCTGGTAGGCTTACCGAAAGTTAGCTCTCCGGTGTCATAAACAGCAAGGCCGTTCACCTGACCGACCACCGCTCCTTCGGTATCTATAAGTATGGTCCCTTCGTCAATCATCTCCTGGATTTTTCTTTCTATTAGATTTACTCTTTCTACCCGCTCTCGGATAGCTTTTTCCACATCTTCTCTGGTAATCAGGCTTTTTCCGGATTCTCTGGCCCAGTAATCAGCTTCCCGGATGACATCAGCAATCAGATGAAATCTGGTGGAAAGCTTTTTCTGCTTTCCGGCCAGTCTGGCTCCAAATTCAACAACGGCTGCTATCCCTGTTTTATCCACGGGCCGGAGTTTATCTTCGTCGCAGATTTTTCTAATAAATCTGGTGTAGTCTTCAATGGTTTTCTGGTTCTTCTCCATCTCAGAGTCAAATTCGGCTTTAATCTTGAAAATCTTTTTGAAATCATCGTCAAGAAAATAGAGCAGGTTGTAGAGATAGTCGTCGCCGATGAGAATGACCTTCACCTGACACTGAATCGGCTGGGGCTTCATGCGGGCAGTTGAGACCAGGAATAGAGAAATTGGGTTCTGAATTTCAAAAACCTGGTAGCGCAGAGTTCTGATCAGGGTGGTCCAGACTCCCGGTTCTACCAGGACATCAAGAGCATTAAGCACCAGATAGCCGCCGTTGGCTTTGAGAAATGAACCGGCTTTGATTTTAGTAAAATCGGTCTGACCGACTCCGAAGCGGGTGTAAGAATATTCGATGGTTCCGAAGAGGTTAACATAGGTAGGGGAAGTTTCCATAACAACCGGAGCTCCTTTAAGCTCTGAATTATCCACCAGCAGGTTTACCCGATAAGGCAAATAGGGGTCCAGCCCTTCTTTTTCCATTTCTTCTCTGGAACCAGCCTTAAAAAGTTCAATATCTTTTAGTAGATTCTGTTCTACTTCATCCAGGTAGTTCTGGACGCTCGAGAAAGGCAACTGGTTTCTCAGGTCGCTCAAGCCACCTTTTATCAGAGGGGTGCAGGCCTCCACCTCCTGGTTCTTCAGCAGCCCCTGGGTTTCTTCATCTATCTCCTTAAGAGTAGAAATGACCTTTTCTAACTGTTCAGTTAGCTGTTCGTATTTCTTCTTAAGTTCCTCCAGTTTTTTTTTAGAAAATTTATCTTCTTTAACCATAAGTTCCAGTTTGCTAAAAGGAACAGGCTGGCCGTCAACTACCGGGATAAGGTCTGGGCGGGTAAAGATGCCCATCGGAACCTGGATAACGGCGAAGCCTTCGGCTGCTACCAGCTCCTCAAATTTCTGGAGAATTTCTTTCTGTTTTCTCTGTTGACTTTCAACGATGGTTTGTTTTCTTTCCTGAAAGTACTGGCTTTTGAGCAATTCCGGGATGTTAATCCGGAGCATGGCTATAAACCGGTCCAGGCTTTCTTGAAGAATTCGACCCTTTCCGGCCGGTAATCTCAACAGAACAGGCTCGTCGGGTTTCTTGAAATTATTAACATATAACAGGTCATCAGGAATTTCTTCACTAATTCTTATTTTTTCCAGGAATTTCTTGATAGTAGTAGTACGCCCGGTTCCGACCATGCCAGTGATGAAAATATTGTAGCCCCGACTTTTGATTTCAAGCCCGGCTTTAAGGGATTTCAGAGCCTGTTCCTGGCCGATTATATCCTCACAGGCCAGGCAGTCAGCAGTAGTTTCATAAGGCACTGCTTCGAGCGGACAGCGCCAACGCAACTGCTCAGGCTTAAGCTCATAAAAATTACTGATTTTCTCCATATTTTCTCCTTTGCTTTTTTTTACCATTAATAGTTTAATCAGTTCAACTATTTTCTGCTGATAAATAGTTGCTGAAAAATTAAGAAACTTTTGTTAAAATTATGAGAAATTGCCGTTTTTAGGGTGCCAGAATGGATAAGGTTAAAATCTTAAAAGTCAAATCTGGCCGCGAGCTGCGAGCTTTTATTAATTTTCCCTGGCAGGTTTACCGTGATTATCCAAATTGGGTCCCCCCTTTGCGGGTTGAAATGAAAGAAAAGCTAAACCGTAAAAAAAATCCTTTTTTTGAGCATGCTGAGATGGATTTATTCCTGGCTCAGAAGAATAACCGAATTGCGGGCCGCGTGGCGGCCATTATTGACCACCGCCATAACGAGTTCCACAGAGAAAAGGTAGTTTTCTTCGGCTTTTACGAAAGCTTCAATGATCAGCTGGTCTGTCGGGCTCTACTGGATACGGTAGTGGAATGGGGAAGAAGCCGGGGAATGGAAATACTGCGCGGTCCGATGAATCTTTCAATGAACGACGAGTGTGCTTTTCTGATTGAGGGCTTTGATAAGCCCCCGGTAATCATGATGCCTTATAATCCTCCTTATTATCTGGACCTGATGGATAACTATGGTCTGATTAAAGCCCGGGACCTTTATGCTTTTATGATGACCAGGGATCACCAGACCCTGGAAAAAGTCCGAGTGGTGATAGATAAGGTTAAAAGCATAACTTCCTTCGGTATGCGCACTGTTAATATGAAGAAAATCTACGAGGAAACAAGAAAGATTGCTACTATCTATAACCAGGCCTGGGCTAAAAACTGGGGTTTTGTTCCCTGGACCGAAAAAGAGATGGACTTTATGGCCAGGAGGCTTAAAATCTTTGCTGACCCCGAACTGGTAATTTTTGCACTACATGAGGGACGGGAGGCTGGCTTTGCCTTTGGACTGCCCAATTACAATGAACTGACAAAAGATTTGAATGGTCACCTTTTCCCCTTCGGGATTTTAAAACTGCTTTTTAACCGGAGAAAAATCAAAGGGATGAGAGCAGTGGTCTTTGGAGTGCTGCCTCAATTTCAGCACACCGGTCTGGCCTATCTGCTCTATGATGAGCTGGAAAGAAGAGCTAAAGCCCGGGGTTACGAATGGGCAGAAATGTCCTGGCAGCTGGAAGACAATGAAGCCATCAATAGATTTACCACTTCCATAGGTGGTAAAATATACAAGAAATATCGGATTTATGAAAAGAAATTCATCTAACTTAAGGAGAAAATGATGAAAGTTTATGAAGGAAAACTTCAGGCGAAAGGATATCGGATAGCTATTGTCCTCAGTCGCTTTAACCAGTTCATTTCAGGTCGCCTGCTGGAGGGAGCTCTGGAAGCCTTAAAAAAGCTGGGAGCCGATGACAACAACATTGAAATATACAAAGTGCCCGGGTCTTTTGAAATTCCTTTTCTGGCTAAGAAACTGGCCCGGAAAAAAGAGGTTGATGGGATTCTCTGCCTGGGCACGCTAATCAGGGGAGATACTCCCCACTTTGATTTTCTAAGTGCTGAGGTTACCAAAGGTCTGGCCCAGATTTCTGTGGAAGAAGGTATCCCGGTTTCTTTCGGTATTCTGACTGTGGATACAATTGAACAGGGAATAGAGAGGGCCGGAACCAAGGCTGGCAACAAGGGATATGATGCTGCCTTCGCTCTGGTGGAGGTGCTGAACCTGTTGCAGGAAGCCAAACTCGATTAAACAATAAGGAAAGCCTGGAGAATCATGGGTAAAAGAAGAAAAGCGAGGGAGTGCGCTTTACAGATGCTTTTTCAGCTGGAATTTGTGGACGATGACCCCGGTGTTATCTTTAAAGATTACTGGCAGAGACAGCCGGTTTCTCAGGAAATCAAAGAATATAGCGAGTGGCTGGTCAGAGGAATATGTCAGAAGCGGGCTGAAGTAGACGGGGCTATCCAGAAGGCTTCCCGGAACTGGCGCCTGGAGCGGATGGCTACGGTCGACCGTAATATCCTGAGAATTGCCGTGTTTGAAATGCTTTATGAGAAGAATCTGGCTACAGCCATCATCATGGACGAAGCCATTGAAATTGCCAAAAAATATTCGGGTCAGGAAGGCGCTGTATTTGTCAATGGTATCCTGGATGGAGTCAAACGTCTTCTGTTGGGATCCAAGGACGAAGAGAATGTGGCCGAAAAGCCAGCAGAATCTAGGGCACTACCAGAAGATGAGGTTAACAAATGAAAGAGCAAAGAAGTCAAAAGAACAGTAATTTTCGTCTGGTTCAGGAAGAGCTCAGCGACCAGGAACTTATTCGCCTGGAAAAATGGAAAAAGCTTCAGGAAAAAGGTCTGGAAGTTTTTCCACATCGAGCTGAGGTCAGCCATTCGGTGTTTGAGGTGGTTAGAGATTTTTCTGCACTGACCAAAGAGCAACTTGAAGAAAAGAAGTATCAGGTTAAGGTTCCCGGTCGGATAATGACCGTTCGCAAAATGGGCAAGGCTACTTTCTTTCATATAGCTGATTTTCGCAGCCGGCTTCAGGTATATCTTAGGGCTGATGTGGTCGGACCGGAAATTTATGAGATGTTTGACTTACTAGATATAGGTGATGTAGTTCTGGTTGAAGGTCAGCTTTTCCGGACCAGAACCGGAGAGCTCACCGTTCTAGCTGAAAAGTATACTTTTCTGGCTAAATCTTTTCATCCCCTTCCAGAAAAATGGCATGGGCTTCAGGATGTGGAGCTTCGATACCGCAAGAGATACTTGGACCTGATGATGAACCCTGACTCCGGCCAGACATTTCGCATCCGCAGTCAGATAGTAGCCAAAATAAGGCAGTTTTTTGACAGCCGCGGATTTATCGAAGTGGAAACTCCGATGATGCAGGTTATTCCGGGAGGAGCTTTAGCCCGGCCATTTAAAACCTTCCATAATGCTCTCGGTATCGACCTTTATCTGAGAATTGCTCCTGAGCTTTACTTAAAAAGGCTGGTGGTCGGGGGCATGGAAAAGGTTTATGAGATAAACCGGAATTTCAGAAACGAGGGAGTGGATTCTCAGCACAACCCGGAATTTACCATGCTGGAGTTTTACCAGGCTTACATCGATTACCATCAGCTGATGGATTTAACTGAAGAGCTCTTCGTCTATCTGGTTAAAGAAATCCATGGTCAGGAGGAAATTCCGTACGGTGAGGAGGTAATTTCTTTCCGCCGGCCGTGGAAAAGGCTTAAATTTATAGAAGCGGTCAAGCAGCTCAGTGGGCTGGCTCCGGCTCGTTTTGATAACCCTGATGAGCTCATAAAATTTGCCGGAACCCTGACCCCTGATAAAAAACCTCAAACTTACGCCAAAGCTCTTGACGTGATATTTGATAAGCTAGTCAAGGATAAGATTGTTCAGCCGACCTTCATCATCAATCCGCCGAAGGAAATTTCCCCGCTGGCTAAATCTGACCGGGATAATCCGTCTGAAGCGGCCCGGTTTGAACTGATCATTGCCGGGATGGAAGTCGCCAACGCTTTTTCCGAGCTGACCGACCCCTTTGAACAGCGGGAGAGGTTTGAGGAACAGGCTGCTATGCGCCAGATCGGTGACGAAGAATCCCATCTGGTTGATCTGGATTATGTCGAAGCCCTGGAGTATGGGCTGCCGCCTACCGGTGGCGAGGGGGTGGGTATTGACCGATTGACCATGATTATGGCCAACCGCAAATCAATAAGAGAAGTTATCCTCTTTCCACTTCTCAAGCCGCGATAGTCAGGTTGAGGCCGACCATGGGTTTTGAATTCTTTTTAGCCCGGCGGTACTTGACAGCCCGTCGGAAGCAAGCTCTCATTTCCGTTATCACCTTTGTTTCTATTCTTGGAGTGACCATCGGGGTTATGGCACTGGTTATCGCTCTTTCTCTGATAACTGGTTTTCAAGAAGATGTCCAGCATAAAATACTTGGTGCTACCTCTCATTTGATGGTTTCTGACCTGAGCGGGGAAGGCTTGAAAAATTACCGGCTGCTGGCTGAAGAAATCAGAAAGTTGCCCGAAGTAGTATCAGTAACTCCGGTTATCTACAGCACGGTGCTGATGCTGGGACCGGCCAGAAGTGCTGGAGCCCTGCTTAAAGGGTTGAGTTTTGAAGAGGAAGTTACCTCTTCTATCTGGCTTCAGAAACTTCCTTCGGGAAAACTTCCAGACTCCGGCAGTCAGGACGAAATTGTCCTGGGAAAAGACCTGGCTGCCAGCCTTGGAGTTTCGGTGGGTGGGGCGGTCAGTGTTCTTATTCCCACGGGGAGATTAACTCCGGTCGGGGTATTGCCCAGAACCAGGACTTTTAAGGTGAGCGGTATTTTTGATTCTGGCCTTTATGAGTTTGACTCTTCCACAGCTCTCATTTCCCTGGACCTGGCTCAAAAGTTGCTTAACTTCCCGGAGCGGGTTTCTTATCTTCAGGTCAGAATCAAAGATATCTTTAAGGCTGAAAAAGTTGCGGAAAAGATTTATCGCCTGGCCAGTCCGGGACTTTATGTTACCACCTGGATGGAATTAAATCGGTCGCTTTTCTCAGCTCTAAAGCTGGAAAAAACCCTTTTGTTTTTAACTATTACTCTGATTGTGGTAGTAGCGGCCTTAAACATAATAGCCAGCCTGGTTTTAATGGTTATGGAAAAGACCCGGGACATAGGGGTGCTGATGGCCATGGGGGCTACTGCCGGCAGTATTAAGAAGATATTTTTCCTGCAAGGAGCAATCATCGGAGTGGTCGGAACGACATTCGGACTGGTTGCCGGTCTGGTCTGGTGCTGGCTGGCCAATACTTTTCGTCTGATCAAGGTTCCGGTTGATATCTACCAGATTTCTTATGTTCCATTTCACCCCAAACCCCTGGATCTGGCTCTGATTGTTCTGGTAACTCTAACCATAACATTTGTTTCTACCCTTTTCCCCTCACGCCGGGCAGCGCGGATTGATCCGGTTCAGGCCCTAAAATATGAATAGAGAGCTTGGTAAATGAAACCAGACAACGGATTGCAGAGTTCAGAAGCAGTCATCAAGACAGAAAAGCTGGGTAAGTCTTATCTTCTACCTGATAATCAATGGCTCCGGGTATTTGAAGGGCTTGATTTCGAGCTTAAAAAAGGAGAGCTGGTGGCCATCGCCGGGGTATCAGGAGTGGGGAAGACCACCTTTTTGAACATAGTTGGTGGTCTGGACCGGCCTACTGAAGGCCGTGTCTTTTTTAACGGTCAGGACCTCTGGCAGAAAAGTCCCCTGGAAATTGCTTTTTTGCGCAATAGATACATAGGTTTTGTTTTTCAGTTTTACCATCTTTTGCCCGAGTTCAATGCTCTGGAAAACGTGGCTATTCCCCTGTTGATTGGAGGTCTCAGAAAGGAAGAAGCTTTCTACCGGGCGGGGCGAGTTCTGGCCGAGGTCGGGATGAGCCACCGGGCCAGTTCCAGACCGGCTCAGCTTTCAGGTGGTGAGCAGCAGAGGGTGGCGGTAGCCAGAGCTCTGGTTACTGAGCCAGCAATCCTTCTGGCTGATGAACCCACCGGAAACCTTGACTGGAAAACAGGAGAAAGGATTCTTCAGCTGATTATTGAGCTTCACCAAAGAAAGGGTCTGTCTTCCATTATAGTCACCCACAATGAGAAAATTGCCAGACTCTGCCATAAGGCTTATCTTTTGGAAGCCGGGCGGATGAAACTTTTTGAGGGTCTCTCTGGTTAAAGAATTTATGGAAGTCGGCTCAAACAAAAGGGCCAGATTCTTTGAAAAATTTAGTGCAATGTGGTATAAGGTTATATCCATGAGAAGATTTGGTCTGTTAATAATAATGCTTGCTGCTTTATCCGGGCAGATTTTTGCTCAGGAAATCATTGAGAAAATTGAAGTTGTTGGTAATGACCGGATTTCTGCGGAGACCATTATCTACTATCTTTCCACCAGAGAGGGTGATTATTACAACGAATCCCTCCTGAAAAAAGATTTTATGGTCCTCTGGTCTACGGGCTTTTTCTCCGATCTAAGGATAGAAGAAGAAGATGGCCAGAGGGGGAAAATAGTAAAAATTTACGTCCAGGAGAACCCGGTTATCAAAAATGTGGTCTTTCGCACCGGCAAAAAAGTCAAAGAAAATGACATAGTCAACAAGCTGAAGGAAAAAGACGAATACATTGCTGCTTACTCTTATTACAACCCGGCCAGAGTTCAGAAGGCTAAAAAGACTATTAGAGAGTTACTGGAAGAGAAGGGACTTCAGGTGAATAAGATAGAGGCTGAGCTCATCCACAAGAGCCAGAATGAGGTGGATCTGGTCTTCCGGATTGACGAAGGGGCCAAACTCCGGGTGGGAGAGGTAGTTTTTGTCGGTCGGACTAAAATCCCGGACAGTTATCTTCTGGAGGCTATGAAGGAAAACCGGAGTCATAATCTCTTTAATTACATCAGCGGCAAAGACGTTTTCAAAAAAAGCAAGGTCGAAGATAACCTGGCTGAAATTAAAAAGAGGCTGCAGGAATACGGCTACATGGAAGCTTCTGTAGGTGAGCCCAGGATTGAGGAAATAACCAGGAAGAATGTCCTTTTCAGCAAACAGAAAATGATGAAAATATCTGTTCCGGTAGACCCCGGTTATGTTTACCGCACCGGAGAGATTAAGATTGAAGGACACAAATTTTTTACTACAAGATACCTCCAGTCTCTGGTTAAGCTGAAACCTGGAGAAATTTACAGCTCCAAGCTCCGGGAAAAAACTGTTGAATCTATGGGGGAAAGCTACCGGAATTTCGCCTTTCTTTATGCTCAGATTGTTCCGGTGGAAAGTCTTGACCCAAAGAGGAAAGTGGTTAACGTAACTTTCAATGTTTATGAGGGAGAGGTGGCTTTCCTGAGAAGGCTTAATTTCAAAGGAAATACCTTTACCAAGGATAAAGTTTTGCGCCGGGAACTGCTGATTAGGGAAGGTGACCGGTTTAGCCTGGCTATGTTTAAGGACAGCCTGTTGCGGTTAAAGCAGCTGGGACTGGTGGATGTGGAAAAAGAACCGGATATCAAGCCGGATCCGGAGAACCCCAGCCAGATTGATGTTAACCTGAACGTCCGGGAGCTTCAACGTAATAACATTCAGTTTACTGCCGGTTACAGCGGCTACGAAGGGACTTTTGTAGCTTTTAGTTACTCGACGGTCAATTTCCTTGGGACAGGAGAAACTCTCGACCTCACCCTCCAGCACGGTAAGAGAGTTAAGAATTACAGCTTTGGAATGACCAAGCCTTATGTCTTTGACCGTCCAATGACTCTCGGTTTTAATATTTTTGACCGAAAAGTAGTCATTCCTTATCTTTACAACCAGTTTGCCAAAGGAATTAACCTTATTTTCGGGACAAGAATTTATGAATACTGGCGCTTTAATCTGAACTACACCTATCAGAAAACCATTCTGGAAGTTCCCAGCTATGAAGATGAAGAAGGTCAGCAGTATTTTTACAACCCCTATTTTTATCCCGGGAAGTACTTTGTAAGTGCTTTTGAACCTATGATTTACCGCTCCACCATTGATAGCCCGCTTACCCCCAGCCGTGGAACTTCAATAACCGCCGCTCTTAAATACGCCGGGTCTTTTCTGGGTGGTGATGTCCACCTAATCAGGCCGCGATTTGAATTTGCCCGTTATCAGCCCTTTATTTCCAACCACGTCCTGGGTTTTCATGTAGAATATATGTTCATAAAACCCATTGGTAATCATCAGGTGCCCTACTGGGAAAGATTCTTCCTGGGAGGTGAGCAGTCAATTCGCGGCTACGAATACTATACCATAGGACCAAGGGATGAGAGAAACATCCTGATTGGAGGGGAGAAATCTTTTATTGCTAATTTTGAGTACATCATTCCTTTTGGAGGCCCTCTTTATGGAATACTTTTCTATGATATGGGCAATGCCCTGCTGCCCTCACAAAAATTCAGTTTAAAAAACATGTATACCTCCACTGGACTGGAAATCAGGGTGTTTGTGCCAGCTCTTCGGGTGCCTTTCAGGTTGATCTTTGCCTTCAACAACCGAAAGATTTATTACGACGACTCTAATTTCGCCTTCCGCTTTGCGGTTGGAACCACCTTCTGAGGAAGGGGGTATCTTTATTATTTAATGAGAATAAGGTAAAATTAATCGCTATTAATTTTAGGAGGATGTAAGATGCAGAAAAAGTTATTGACTGTTTTCTTTCTGATGGTTCTGGTGCTGGCCGGAATCTCCCTGGCTCAGGCTCAGCAGGCTGTAAAAATTGGCATCATCAATTCCCAGGAAATACTGGAAAAATCCATCGAAGGGAAAAAAGCCATTTCCCAGCTGGAAGAAAGAAACAGAAAGATTCAACAGGATTTAGCCAGGCTGGACGATCAGATTCGGCAATTAGAAACCAGGCTCAACACCCAGCAGCTGACTATGACCCAGGAAGCCATCCTTTCTTTGAGTGTGGATCTGGATCGTAAAAGAACTGAAAGGCAAAGAATGGCTGAAGATGCCCAGAGAGATATTCAGGAGCTTCAGCAGAGGCTCTACCTTAAAATTCAGAGCGAAGTAATGCCCATTATCACCAAAATCGGTCAGGAAAAAGGCCTGGATTTAATTCTGGACTTGAGAGTTAGCGGAATACTTTATTTCAACCCGGCCGTGGATATCACTCAGGAAGTAATTAAAAGGTATGATTCTACCAAAACCCCGGCCAAATAAGTTTCATAAATTAGAACATGAAACCGGAAAAAATTGAAAAGTGGTTACCTCACCGGTATCCCTTTCTTCTGGTAGACAGGGTGTTAGAACTAAAGCCGGGAGAAAGTATCCTGGCTTTAAAAAACGTTACTTATAATGAACCTTTTTTCACCGGACATTTTCCGGAAAGAAAGATTATGCCCGGAGTTTTAATTCTCGAGGCTCTGGCCCAGGCAGGTGGAATTCTTCTCTATCATTCCATACCGGACCCGGATTCAGTTTTTGTGGTTTTGAGTAAAGTGGAAGAAGCCAAATTCCGAAAGCCGGTTATTCCAGGCGATCAGTTAAAGCTGCAGGTTAAAATGCTTAAGCAGAAAGTCAGCTTTTGTAGTTTTGAGGCTCAGGCAATAGTCGGAGAAGAAGTTGTAGCTGAAGCCAGGCTGGTGGCTGGCATAATGAAAAAAAGCGAGCTGGATGAGAAAATTTAATTTCTCATCCAGCTTCTTCTTTATTCCTGCTTCAGAATTGATGAGAATTAAATAAGGTTTAATTTTTTATTTTAAGACAAAAAGGGTATCGTCCAGTCCAGAATTATAAACCACCTCGTTGAAAGTAATTCTACCCGATTCCACTCCGGCCTGATACTGGGTCATAGAAAATGCGGTCATTACCCCATTGACCATTTTATAGTCCGAATATATTGTTTCAGACTCAACTTCAGCTCCAGAAGGGCTCAGCGCTTTAATTTTGGTTTTATAGGTTAGAAAAGTTGAAGCGTCCAGGTAATTAGTGATTACATCCCCATCCTGAAATTTTTGTTCCAGAATGTGGTATTTTTTTCCGTCAATTTCTTCGATGCCTCTGTAGACGTAGGTAATACCAAACTTTTCAGGATAAAGTATGGACTGGAAACCAAGTCCTTGCCTGGAAAAAAGCTTCGCCTGATCTGGCGGCAATTCCATTATTTCTCCGGTCTGAGGGTTGGTAGCCATGGCTTTCTCCCCGTCATATACCGTGGTGATGGTCATGCCCATCACCTCAATATCCATTCTGAACTTATTTGGTTCTTTCAGGTACATGGTTAAAGAACCGGACATCCCGTACTGGATTAATTCTAAAGTTCCGCTCATCCTGGTGTCTTTTATTCCTGATAGGACTTCTTTACCTCCGAGGGCTTTAAACATTTCCTCTATTATTGCTTTTTCAGTTTGAGCAACGGCCGATAGCTGGACCAGGTTCAGCAGAAAAACAAGAATAAAAACCGCCACGGTAGATCTGTTTTTCATTTTAAGCCTCCTCTTTTTTAATATTATATTAGCTTTTTAAGAAAAATTCTAATGAAATTAAGATGATTTGAGAGGGTTAGTTTTCCGGGAAAAAATCACCTGCAGAGGGGATTGCCAAATTCAGTTATTTGCCTTATCTTATTATCAAATCAAGGCGTAAGATTAAGATAATGATCTGGGACAACACGGAAGAGCGTTATAAAATCATCTTTAATATTATTCCCAACCCGGCTGTTCTTCTGGACCTCGATAATAAAGTTGAGGCCATAAACGATAGTTGTTTAGAGTATTTTGAAAATCAAATTCCGAAAGATGTTATCTATGGCCAAAAAGTCAAGGTGGAGAAAGTTTTTCCCTGGCTGGCCAATGAACTATCTGCTCTGATGAGCGGAGAAGCCCGGGAGACAGTTTTTGACCAGGAACTTATCTGTCCGAAAGGTCAGGTTATTTTCCAGGTCCGAATTAAGAAAATTCTTGACCCCTTCGACATCCACCGCAGCACTCTTATTCTTATGAATGATATTACTTCCATTGTGGAAGCAGAAAAAAAAGTAGCCCGGGCCCGAGATTTTTACCTGACTCTTTTTGAGGAATTTCCAGCCATGATCTGGCGAGCCGGAGTCAACGGCAAGTTCAACTACTTCAACCGGGCCTGGCTGGCCTTCACCGGAAAGATGGTCGAGGAACAGCTGGGATATGGGTGGGCGCAGGCTCTGCCTGAATCTGACCGGGAAAGGTTTTTCCGGGTTTATGAAACGGCCATCCAGGAGCAAAAAGCTTTTGAAATTGAATTTAGGCTCAGAAGATATGATGGTCAGTACCGCTGGGTTCTGTGCGTTGGACGACCCTTCAGAGGGCTGGAGGAAGAATTTGCTGGGTTCATTGGTTCCTGCTACGACATAACCGAAAGGAAAATCCATGAACAGGAACTAGCTCATCTGGCTATGCATGACCCCTTAACTGGTTTACCCAACCGCCGGATGCTGGAAGTTATCCTTCCCAGATTGATTGAGCAGACAGAAATAGGCAAATACAGCGCTCTATTTTTCATGGACCTTGATAATTTCAAACTGGTTAACGATAACTTTGGCCATCATGTAGGTGACAGCTTGCTCGTAGAACTAGGGAGAATCATAAATAATCAGCTGAGAGAGGGAGACCGACTTATCCGGCTGGGTGGTGATGAATTTGCCATTCTGCTGGAAGGAGTTCAGAAGAAAGAAGCCGAGCTAATTGCCCGCCGTCTGCTGGAGACAGTCTCCCATTATCAATTCGTCACCCCGCAGAAGTCTTTTAACCTTTTTTTGAGCATTGGCATAGCTTTAATATCTGAGAAAACTGATCCTGAGGTTATTATGTCCAGGGCTGATACGGCTATGTACAAAGCTAAAGAAAAAGGCGGAAACCAGTTCGTTCTTTATGAATGACAGAGAATTAATCCTTCCGACTCACACCTTCACCATGTTCTTTGTTTTAGGTTTTCATTTAAATTAAAATAAATAAAATAAAAATAACAGTCTGCAAGGGGAGTAAGAAGGTGGAGGTTTCAAAAATCCCGAAATTAATCCTGGTTTTATTTTTGGCCTTACTTTTATCAGGCCTGTATAACCCGGGAGAAGCCCGGTGGAGGTCAGTAAGGCCCGGTCTAAAGCTGGGTGCTGGCCTGTCCAATATTTTTGGAAGCGATGCTTATCAACAGGACTGGCAGCCAGCCTTAACCTGGGGGGGGTGTTTCACTCTGGACTTGAGCCAGAGGTTGGGCCTAGAGGCCGAACTACTTTATTCGCAGAAAGGTTCTGTTTATCGCCTGAAGCTTGATAGCTCTGAGTACCGAGAAAAATATCTTCTGAACTATCTGGAAATTCCGCTCATTCTTAAGTTCTTTTTGACCAGAACCGGCCCGGCGGCCTTCTATGTTTATGGCGGCCCTTCAGTCGGTTTTAACCTCAGGGCCAGATTGAAGGTCAGGTTTGACGGGCTTGAAGAAACAGTTGAAGTCGATAGCCTTAAAGGAACGGATGGTCTGATTAATCTGGGGGTGGGTGCTGAGATAAAATTCTCAGGCGGCTTTTTTGTTTTAGAATCACGCTACAGCCAGGGTCTTAAATCCATCTCCCGGGAGGTAGAAGGTGATATCAGGAATAAGAGTCTGATTTTCCTTTTTGGCTTCAGACTGTAAGAAAACTGCTGGTTATTGTTTTAAGCTGCCGGGGCGACCTCGCTGAAACTCAACTCGAACCCGATTCCCAACCTCTTCCTCAATCCTTTCCAGTTCAAATCTGACCTCAGAAAGGTACCGGGCGTGGGCTTTTAAGTAATTAAGGCCCTGACGGCAGATAAATTCTAACCACTCTCCCGTGGCTGTTTCATCCATTACCTCCGGAGTCTCTTCAACCAGTGTCATCTGGCTTCTGAGGTTAAGACGGTTTTCGGTGGAGGACTGTCTTCGGGCATAAATGTTTAGCCCGTTGTACATTTCAAGTGGTGCCACGAATGGTGACCAGCGTCTGGCCCAGCGTTCATACCGGTTATAAAAACGATCGTTTGATTCTCTGAGAAGAGGGTCAGAAGTCATTTGCTCAATCAGAATTTTCTTCAATTCTTCTGCTGCCTGATGGTAGGGTTTATAGGTTTTCAGAGAGAGCTGGCGGTAGTAAGTAAACCAGCCGCGTGGTATCCAGTAATCGCGGAAAAGATAAGGCGAGTAGCCGGAGAACTGCTGAACCCATTCATGAGAAGGATAACCGTGGAGGTTGAGGTAGAGGTCAGGAACCCAGTCGCGGTATATCTTAGACCGGACTCTGGCTTCAGGAAGGAGGGGCTGAGTTAGCCCTACCTGGTAACCTATGTCTACGCCCATGGCACTATAACGACCGGCGTGCAGACAATGGAAAGGCTGGTGCCGGAACAGCTCCAGAGCCAGCTCGGCTCCGTCCGGGTTTTCCAGCGGCTGGATGACCAGGTTGAATTTTTTCAAATAAGGCTGGTAAGATTCATCGGTCGCCAGCAGCTCGGCAAACTTCAAAGAATAGTTAGTTGAAGAAACTTCGTTGGCGTGCTGACGGGCAGTTAAATGCAGGGTTGGCTTGAAGGTTATTAGTCTGGCAGGAGAAACATACCGGCCTTCAGGCAGAAAAATCTCCAGGACTGATACCGGTCGGCCTTCAAAAGACTGGCCACCGAGGTAAAACCTGATGGTGGGGTATCGGGCTAAGCCTTTAGCAATAGCCAGGCATTCATCAGAACCTATAATTCGATTGAGTGGTACCTCTCCGGTAAATTCAGGCTTATTTCCGGAGTCAGTTTTTTTCGAATAAACTGAGACTGGTATAGTCTTCTCCAGAGCAAAACTTTGATGCTGGATTTTAAGACCAAGAAGTTCTATGTTAGGGTAAGAGAAGGCTGACTTGCTGAGTTTTTTCTGCCGCTGGATTAGATAGGTATCCAGCAGGGTTGCCAGAAGATAATAATCTGCCTCTTTCTCCACCTCAACTAAAAGACCTGCCTTTTTTATCTGCTCCTTTCTGGTGTCGAAGATTATTTCTTCGAGTTTCAGGTTCTTTGATTTGAGAGCAGGGAATTCCCAGGTTTTGCTGCCTTCGGGCTGGCCTGAAATTTTCCAGCTGAGAGTCATTCTGGGTTTTCTGGCTGGAAAGTCTTCCAGCCTGAATTTTATTTGCGGCGGTTGACCTTCAGTGGCCGGGTATAAGACCGGTAAGACATTACCGGGAGCCGAGGACCTGGAAGCCTCAGTTGGCAGTTCTGTTTCCTCGCTACCCGGTTGAGTGATACCCCGCAGGAAGTCCAGTGTGTCAAAATAGATTTCGTCGTGCAGAGATTCTAAGGGGCTGATGATTTCTTCATCCAGACCAAGGCGGTAGTTTGGTTCGCTCAGCCAAAGTTCAACCAGCAGCCGCTTGAAATATGGTTGTTTGACAAAAGTTGGTTCATGGTTGGTCTTTTTCAGGACAAATTCATAAAGTGGTTTCAGGATTTCCTGTTGGTAGAATCCCCAGATTCTTTCTGGGTCAGTCTGGATGGTTCGGTTCAGGAGATATTCATTTTCCTGTTTAACCCGACACCAGCCAGTGGTTATCTGAACTGCTCCCCACTCAGGAGACATCTGTAAAAATGGGATTTCTCTCACAGCCGGGGAAAACTCGGAATTGTAAATTAGGTCTCCGGATAGGTTAAAAACTTTAATTTCATAAACAGGACGACTGCTGGCTTTTAGTTCAAAATGGATGTTACTGACAGGCAGGTTGAGCTCTGAAGCCAGAATTTCGTCTACAGGATAAAGTTCCTGGAGCCAGCGATTTGGGTCGGCGTAAAAACGTTTGGCTTTTTCGGTTGGTGAGTCTTCTGCCCGGCTTACGGTGATTACCAGTCGGCTAATAGGATATTTTTTAATTTCAGGCAAGACTTTCTCCACCAGCCAGAAGAAACCCTGTTTATAGGCAGAAAGGACTTCCACTTCGGCTTTAAGGCCCCTGGAAGTCAGAAGCTCTTCAATCTTTCCCTTCAGGTTGAGGCGAATAGCCAGAGGTTCGCTCAGGCCAAGACTTATTTTTAGACTGGACCCGGATGAAGCCTGGTTTAGAGCTTCTTCTACCAGCTTTAAGGCCTCATCCACTTCCCATTCCAGCTGCCGCTGGCCGCTAAAGACTTCAACCGGGTCGTTAAGAGAGGAGAGGCTAATTCTGGCTGGAAAGTTAAATCTTTCTTTGAGCAGCGATTCCAGTTCTTGCCGGTATAAGTCATTTTTTTCAGGAAGAATTATTTTTAGTTCCAGGTTTTCCAGATTCTGGTTTTCAAGTTTGCTAAGTTCTTCGGTGAGTTTATTCTGAAAGTAAGCTTCGGCAGCTCCCAGTTCACCTTTTAGAAATCTTTCCAGATCTTCTTTCAACCAGGAGAGCTCTGGCTCTCCTTTTTTAAATTCAGTTAAGTAGGGGAATTTTAGACTGAAGTACTCCAGAGTCTTTTCCAGAGCTGTGGCAGTGGGCGAATCTATAACCAGGCAATCAGAATGACTCAGACCGCCGGGCACCAGCTTAATCATTCCGAGATGTGGCTCCAGGAACGGGGTTTGGAGTTTTCCGCTCTTTTTCAGTTCCAATACCAGGGAGTTCTGACCAAGGAGAATTGGAGCCAGAAGAGATTTTTTACTCTCTATTTCGGAATCAAAATAAACCAGGGGGAAAGACCCCCCAGCCGGGTCCAGGACCAGTCTGGTGGTAAGAAGAGGTAGCCGCTTAAGGATTAAACCTTCAGGGACGATTACGGCTGTTTCCAGCCCGTCCATGATTCCATCATGGTTCCTATCAACATAGAATCCTTTTATAGAAAAGAGTTCAGTGAGGTCGAATTGCCTGGGTTTTTCCGGCGATCGTGGTATTTCTTTGAAAGCCGGGGTTAGCAATCTCTTAGAAGAGCCAGGGCGCGGCAGGACCAGGCTTTCTTCTTTTTGGTTTGATATAAGACGAAAGTGAAGCTGGCGACAGGCTGGATAGGCCAGAATTTCTGTGCCTTCTCCCCGGTCTCTCAGCCGGGCCAGCTTCTTCAGGCTGGTGGCTGCTTTTTCCAGCTCGGTTCTGGATGAAAAATGCAGGTCAACAGTCAGACTGGCAATTTCTCCGGCGGCCTCAAAATTCAGTGATTTAAGGCTCGGAGGTATATTTTTCTGCGGCGGAAATTCGTAAAGGGCTTTTCGGAGAATTTTCTTCTCGACTGAAATACTCTCGCTGATTAAGAATTTTTCAAGGTCATTTTCCGTTTTTTCCCAGGTGAAACCTGATTCTCGTCCCCATATTTCCCAGAAATAAGGCCAGCGAAGAAAAAAGGCCCGACCGGTTCTAAGTAAGGTTTCCTGGGAACCGGCAACTAAAAGAAATCCCTGTTGTCCCTGATAGTTGAAGACGACAATAAGCCCCTGGTTGGGTGAAAAAGACTGTGGGTCTATTTTCTCCTGGGCCAGAATTGCCTGGCTCAATTTGAGGTTGGAACCAATGAGAACCGGGTTTTTCAATCTGGAAAACTGACCGATTTCTGATTCTTTCCTTACCAGACCAAAATTCAGGTTCAGGCTTTCTAAATTTATCCTGGCGGCTATTTCGGAAGCCAGGGCTATTTCTTCAGAAGTCGGTCGATCCGAAATTATCAGGCTGAGTTCAATTCGGTCGGTAAACCCGTCGCCGTCTGAATCTACAAGGGTTGTTCCAGGACGGTAAAGATGAGACAGACTTAGATTCTGGCTCAGTACCGTCCCAGTTAAAAGGCTGAGAACTATCAGGCTGCTAAGAATCCTTCTGGTCATTGTATTCCTCACGCCACGATTTTAACATTTTCAATAAAAAGACAAGTAGGAAATTCTGAGGTCACGGGGAAGAAAGAGATTAGGGGTTGGTTTAAGGTTTTAATCAGACCGATAGCGAAAATTTCGTTTGAGTTTCTCCAGTCAAGATTAGATAATAAATACTGAGAGCTGGTAAAGATGAGGTGTTTTACCGGGGGAAAGAGGGTTCGGGCCGAAGCCGGCGGTTTAAGTCTCGGGCTGGCTGTTAGGTTTAAGAGAGGAGGCGATATGCAATTTCTTAAAAAGATAACTTTCGTTTTGATAATCTTGGCAGTCATAACTGCAGTGGTTGGCTTGATAATGGCTCAGACAAGAGCTCAATCGATAATTACCATCTCTTCACCAGACAGCAGGGTAGAAGTTAAGATTGATTTGAAGGATCAGATTGCTTATTCGGTTTATTTTAACGGTCGGGAGGTCATCAGCTACTCTCCCATCTCCATGACCATAAACGATAATGTGATTCTTGGGCGAAGACCTGTTCTGGAAAATGCTTCGCGAACCAGGGTCGAGGAAAAAATTTACCCTCCGGTCAGAGAAAAAAGAGCGGAGGTAGTGGACCTTTATAACCAAGTTAACCTCAAATTTCGGGGCAATTATGGAGTAATTTTCAGGGTTTATAACGATGGAGTAGCCTACCGCTTCTATACTGGATACCGGGTTCCAATAAAAGTCAGGAATGAGCAGGCGACTTTTAATTTTCCGGATAATTTCATGGCTTATATACCTTTTACTAGAAGTTTTCACACTTCTTTTGAGAGTAATTACAGCTATCTGCCCTTAAAGGAGATAACTGCCGACAAGCTGGCTTTTGCCCCGATCCTGGTTGAGATCCCTGACGGTCCGAGAATAGCCATCACCGATGTCTGGGTGGATGATTATCCCGGGATGTTCTTAACTGGAAGCCAGAGCGGTCAGCCTGGTCTGGTGGGAAAATTTGCCCCATATCCTCTCGAAGAAAAATTGAGGGATAAAAGCGACCGGGAACTGGAAGTAGTTAAAGAAGCTGATTACATTGCTGAGACTAAAGGCGGCAGGCAGTATCCCTGGAGGCTTATTGTTCTGGCACAGAAGGAGGAAGACCTTATCAGCACTGACATTGTTTACCGACTATCCCCGCCGCTTGAGCTTAAGGATACTTCTTGGATAAAGCCGGGTAAAGTAGCCTGGGACTGGTGGAATGCCAGTAATCTGTTTGGAGTAGATTTTAGGTCCGGGATTAACACTGATACCTATAAATTTTACATAGACTTTGCCTCTAAATACGGAATTGAGTACGTAATTCTGGATGAGGGCTGGTCGGACCCTTCTGACCTGTTCCGGGTGAATCCAGAGATAAATTTGGAGGAACTGGTCCGCTATGGTCAGCAAAAAAACGTTGGGTTGATTCTCTGGTGTGTCTGGTTAACTCTGGACAGGCAAATGGACCGGGCCCTTGATTATTTTCAAAGAATCGGGGTTAAAGGAATCAAAGTTGATTTTATGGACCGCGATGACCAGAAGATGGTTAACTTTTACCGGCGCTGTGCCGCGGCTGCGGCCAGAAGAAAACTGGTGGTTAATTTCCATGGAGCTCATAAGCCAGTTGGCCTCAGGCGAGCTTTTCCTAATATTCTGACTAAAGAAGGGGTTCTCGGTCTGGAATACAGCAAATGGAGTGCCCAGGTTACTCCAGAACATGACCTGTTAATACCTTTTATTCGGATGCTGGCCGGGCCCATGGATTACACTCCAGGAGCCATGCGAAATGCTCAGCAAAAGCAGTTCCGACCGATTTTTGACTTACCGATGAGTCAGGGAACAAGATGTCACCAGCTGGCTATGTATGTGGTCTATGAATCCCCTTTACAGATGCTTTGTGATTCACCATCGGCCTACCTTAAGGAACCAGAGGTTATGGAATTTCTGGCAGATGTTCCTACTGTCTGGGATGAAACTCTGGTCTTAGAGGCCAGAATAGGTGATTATGTGGTGGTGGCCAGGAAGAACGGCAAACGCTGGTTTTTGGGAGCCATGACGGACTGGACTGCCCGGCAGCTTGAACTGAAGCTGGATTTTCTGGAGCGGGGGAAGCTCTGGCTGGCAGATATCTGGCAGGATGGCCCCAATGCCGCCCGCTATGCAGCTGATTATCAGTATCGCCGAATAAAAGTAGCTTCAGGAGAAAACTTAAAGATATCTCTGGCTCCCGGAGGAGGAGCTGTTATTCGGTTTAGCCCAGAAAAATGATTAGAGCTTAAGCTGGGGCTTTTAAACTTCCGGTACAGGATTGAAAGTTGCTAAATTTGACTGCCTGATCTTACCTGAATTTACAGTTTATAAGGCTTAAATTCTAAAACTGAAAGTTCCAGTTTTTTATTCTTCTGGTAATGGTTAATCTTGTTTTTCTGACAGGCCAGGTTAGATTCAAGTTTTTATGGTATAATTAATATCTAAGAAGAAGCTGATTAAGCCTATGAGGACTTGACATAACCCTTTATCTTGCGTAGATTATTTAACAGGGAACACAATATATAGTATGGAAGGAAATGAAAGCTTTTATCAATTCCACTCCCGGTCGGGGTCAGGAATTCTCCTGGCGGGCCCACCTCCCTCTCTTTAAATCAATCTGATTTAGTTTTTTAAGGATATCCATAGAAGTGAAAAAAATAATGAAAAAAATGAAGGTTCATAAATATTTTCTGGCTGTTTTCCTGGCTCTGTTTTTTATTGCCGGACGTCCTCTTGAATTTGGCAACGAAAGTAACTTCTTTCATGGTTACGTAATTCCTCAGCCGGTGATTAAAGTTGGTCTGGTCATCGGTCTAAAGCAGGCTACTATCAGCTCCTCTTCCGGCATGAAGATTTACGAAATCGGTAAGGAATACCGGCTTCTGGCTGAGGATGTGGAGGAGGTCATCATAAGAGTTGACCGGGAGAAACTCACAGAAAAGTTTGTTCTCCTGGTGGCTCAGACCAGAGACCGACAGGAAGCTGAACTGCTGGCGGCAGACCTGAGCCAGAAGTTAATCGGACAGGTGGTTCTGGAAGAAAAAAGCGACCCCGGAGGAATGCTTTATCTGGTGAAATACGGTGAATTCTTAACCAGGACCCAGGCTCTTGAATCCATCCGCCAGTTAGAAAACCTGGGTTATCAGGACATCTGGATTATAAGAGAAACGATCACCCTGCCGGAGCTCAGCAATATCTGGCTGCAGATAAATCACAAGTTGTTTGTCATGAACCAGGAAACAGACCTTTACTTCATACCTTCTTTTGCTCAGAGTTTTTTGAGCCTTAACGGCCGCAGTTATCGGGGGATTTTTGTTTTGAAAAATACCAGCCGGGGGCTGTCTCTGATTAACATTCTGAATCTGGAAGATTACCTTAAGGGAGTGGTTCCGCTCGAAATGTCGCCTAACATTTACAATTCTCTTGAAGCTCTAAAAGCTCAGGCGGTGGCTGCCCGAACCTATGCTCTGAAAAACCTCGGACGAAACCGGCATCTTGGCTTTGACCTGACTGACACTCAGAGCTCTCAGGTTTACGGCGGGATGTCGGCCGAACAGACATTGAGCAACCGGGCTGTGGAAGAAACGACTGGAGAAGTTATCGTATATCGGGGTGAGTTGATAGATGCCCTTTACACTTCAACCTGCGGAGGGATGACCGAAGATTCTGAAAACGTCTTTTCAGGAAAACCCGTTCCTTATCTTAAAAGCACCAGCTGCACTTATGAACAGCAGCCAGAGTGGCAGATTGTCACCACCAGAAAATACCCGGCTGTATTTCTGGGCAGCCGTGATATTCTGGTAGAAGTCATGCCCCTTCTGGCCTCGGGTCTTATCAGCGACCAGGATGAGGATTTTAATCGACCGGTCAGCGGGGCGGAAATTGAAAGTTCTCTGCGCCGGGTGAATGAGAGAAAGATGCAAAATAACCCTGCCAGACTGGATTATTTTAACTCACTTCAGGAAGTTAATTTTGTCAATCTGGCCCGGGGGCTGGTGGATTTTTTCGGCTGGCAGGAAAAGACCGACCTGTTAATACTGCCTGCTGAAGTTAATTTTGTGTTGAAAGAAAATCCGGCCAATCGCCAGTTAAAAGAGAATGAGCGACGGGAACTGGCTTATCTTCTACAGTCGGGAATATACCCCAACTATTTAAAAGAAGAAAATTTTTTCCGGCCGGTTACCAGAGCTGAATTTGCTTATATTTTAAAAAAATCAGTTGCCTGGCTTAATGATATCTATCATCAGGGTCAGGTACTGGGAAAAAAGGAAAACCAGCTTGAGGTACTGGAGAATAAAGAGCGGCGGCAGCTGATTCTACCTGACAATGTTTTTCTCATTAGAAAGCTTGAGGAAGGTTCTTTCCCGGCCAGCAAGTTAACTTTACTTGGTGGAGAACAGGTTAGGTGGATTGAATTAGATGGAAAACTGAGTCTTATTGAAGTTATTTATCCTTTCAATACCAACGTGATGGACCGCAGTTCCCGCTACAATCGCTGGGAGGTTAGGGTGGCCCGGGAACAGCTTCAGCAGAGTATCAAAAGAGCTTTCCCTCAGATAGGCAACCTGGTTAATCTGAAGGTTCTGCACCGGGGCAAGTCGGGTAGAGTGGCTGAACTTCAGATTATTGGAGACCAGGGAAATGTTACAGTTCAGGGCTTGCGGATTAAGTGGATTTTGAACCTGAGAGACATGCTGTTTTCAATTGACCGGGAATACGACCCCCAGGGTCAGCTGTCCCACTTCGTTTTTAGCGGAAGGGGCTGGGGACATGGAGTTGGCCTCTGTCAGGTCGGTTCTTATGGAATGGCGCTGTCCGGGGCCGATTACCGCAAGATAATTTCTCACTATTACAAGAATGTTAAGATAGAAAAAATCCACTGAGCTGGACTCCAGAAAATCTGGGATTCAGTGCTGTTACAGTGGCCTCTTTTTTTACCAGTTGACTTTAAGCCTGATTCAGGGTAGAAGTTTATATTTAATCTGGTAACAGGTTTTCGGATGAATTACCTGCAAACACTTTTCCTCGGTTTTCTTCAGGGGCTGGGAGAATTTCTGCCCATTTCCAGCTCGGCTCATCTGGTGGTGGTGCCCTATTTTCTCGGCTGGAATTATCAAGGGTTAAAGTATGATGTAATGCTTCATTTAGGCAGCCTGCTGGCCATAGTGGCCTATTTCTGGAAGGACTGGTTAAAAATAATCTCGGAGACTTTAAAGGAACCTCGAGGACATCAGGCCCGGATTTTCTGGTACCTGCTCGTAGCTACCATACCAGGGGCTCTGGCCGGTTTTTTTCTGGAAGAAAAGGCCGAGACGGTTTTCCGCCAGCCCAATTTTGTGGCCGGGAGCCTGATAATCTTTTCTGCCTTTATTTTCCTGGCAGACCGTTCAGCCCGGAGCCAGAAAGACCTTGAAGCTCTGACACTGGCTGAAGCCCTGCTGATTGGCCTGGCTCAGGCCCTGGCCATTGTGCCAGGCGCATCTCGTTCAGGGATGACTATCATGATGGCTCTGTTCCTGGGCTACCGACGTCAGGCAGCGGCCAGATTTTCCTTCCTGCTGGCCACACCACTAATAATTGGAGCTGCCCTTCTGGAAGTCCCTAAGATTAGCCTGGCCGAGGTTAATGGTCCTTTCATAGTTGGTTTTGCTTCGGCAGCCGCCTTCGGTTTTATCTCCATAAAGTTTTTACTGAGCTTTCTTAGGACCAGAAACCTGGTCCCGTTTGTAATTTACCGTTTGTTCCTGGCGGTTATGATTTTGCTTAAATCTTTTTTTTAATCATCGGATTAGAAGATCAATTTTTAAGCTTTTAGCTTACAATATTTCAGGTTTAACGGCCGGCCGCTTGACTAAGCTTTCTGACTTCCTTACAATACTGCTTAATTTCTCAGTCATTTCTGGAGGAAAACTTGAAATCAAAAGCTCTTAATTCCGACCGCCGCGAAGCCCGGGAGTATCAAACCCCGTCCTCGGGGATTTTTTTTAGAGCCCGGAAAGTGCTTTATGAAAAGAAATCCGCTTTTCAGAGTATTGAAATAATAGAAAATGATTTTTATGGTCGGGTGCTCTTCCTCGACGGTCTGGTTCAGACTACTGAAAAAGACGAGTTTTTCTACCATGAGATGCTGGTTCATCCGGCTTTAGCCTGTCATTCCCGACCGGAGAAAGTGATGATAATCGGTGGGGGAGATGGAGGCGCTTTGAGAGAGGTGCTGAGGCATCCGGTCCAGAAAGCTTGGCTGGTAGAGATTGACCAGGAAGTTATCCGGGCCTGCGAAAAATTTTTCCCCTGGTTGGAAGAAGCTCTGTCTGACCCACGGGCCGAACTGGCTATTGCTGATGGATTTGAATTCATTCAAAGGACAACCGAGAAGTTTGATGTCATCATCGTGGATTCCTCTGATCCGGTTGGTCCTTCAGCCATCCTCCATGATAGAGATTTTTACGCCAGGCTGAAAAAAGTGCTTAAGCCCGATGGAATCATCGCTGCTCAGGCTGGTTCCCAGTGGCTTCATTTAGAAGAACACTTAAAAAAAGCAAGTTTTCTCGGCCGGCTATTCAAACTTGCCAGATTTTATTTCGGGCCGGTTCCCACCTATCCTGTGGGTACCTGGTGTTATAATTTCCTCTCCGACAGGATTGACCCGCTGGCGGTGAAGAAACTACGCATTCCAGCCGGTTTGCGTTATTACAACGAAGAGATCCACCGGGCCAGTTTTGCTCTTCCGGCCTTTTTTTACAATCAAAAAAGCCAGAAAAGCAGAAAGAAGAAATAATTTCTCTTCAAAAATTTATTTCATTTCTTCGGGGCAAGTTCCAGGATTTTTCTTAGCAGCTTTTTGTCCTTTGGAAACTGGCCGACCTCAGGCAGTCTGGGAAGTAGGAGGGCCCATTTCGGGTTAAGAGAAAAGACTTTCTTAAATAGAGGCAAACTTTCATCCACCTGCCCCAGGCTGGCCATGGTCACTGCTGGCCAGAAGATCATTTCCGGGTTTTCGGGGTAAAGTTCCATGGCTTTGGTGTATTCCTTCATGGCTTCTCTGGTCTTATTTTCTGTGAGGAGTTCATCGCCGCGGTTCATATGATTGTAAGCTTTGGCCAGCCGGACCAGCCTTTTCAGTTCTTCTACAGGCTCCGGATGGTCTTCCACCCGAAGGTCATAGATTCGGTCTCGCCACCAGGCTCCGCTACTCTTGCCGCTCACTACCAGGATGGCTGCTGATTGTTTGCCACGGATATCTCCGCCTTCTCTTTCAGCTGCTTCCAGGGCGGCCAGCAGCCGGTCCACCAGTTCGCCTTTAGTTGTTTGAAAAGCTCTGGCCATAGCTTCCCAGACAGTCTTTTTCAGCATCAGATTGGCCTGGCAGGAAAAACCATCTCCAGTATAATGGCCCGCTTCCGGAATGCATTTTTGGCCGGTGTGAACGGCTACCCGGCCAAAAGCATCTACCATTGCCACTTGCCTGACTTCGGGAGTTCGGTCGGCCTTAAGCAGGCCGTTCAGGGCTTCCTGAGCTGTTTTTCCAGCTTTCATCATTTCCAGTCCCAGAGGCCCGTAGCTCGGCTCAACAAAAGATTGGGTAGCTATAGCTCCTACCCCGGCTTCAGCCCAGGGGACGATGAAGCCCACGGAAAACCAGTGTGATTGGACAGCTACGCCTAACTGACCGGTTTCCCGGTCGAAGGCGACTATAGAATAGGTGGTTACCGGGCGGAGGGGACGAGAGGCTTCCAGCGCTGAAACTCTGGTCCAGGTTGAAATTGAAATAGTCAGAAGAATTAAACTGATAAAAAAGATGCCCCGGGAACATCTCATTAAACTTTCACTCTGGTTAATTTTCAGATGTTTCATCCTGACCTCCTGAAAAAATTTAACGCACCTTCTTTTACCTTCTCACTAATAAAATTATAGAAAAAATCAGTTGCTGAAACATGGAATTATTTGAAGACAATTTTTCCCCGGGTAAAAGAACGGAATCGGGGAGTTTTAACGGGAAAAACCAGCTGCTTGTCAGGCAAAATGAAAGCCGGGGTTTCTGATAGTGGTCAGTTTCCAGAATGGCTGAGTTAAGCCAGGACCAGACGCTGGGCTGGCTGTGGAGTTGGTTTGATACTACAGGGAGTTCAATACCAGAAAACCAGAAAAATGGTTCTCTGACTAATAAAGAAATCATTCACGCGGCTTTTGAGGATTTTTTAAGAGTTAAGGATAAAAAAAGATAAGGGGAACACCTCTTGCAGGTGTTCCCCTTTTAACTCTCAGAGCTGGCTTTAGCCAGTATTTCGAGTAGCCTTCCAGGTGGCGGAGCCAAAGTTGCCCATTTCCACCTCACCGGTGATGGTATTCTTATCCTGAATTTTTCCCTTATAGGTCATGGTAAATTGACCCTGGGGAGTATCCCGGACAATGCTCCATTCTATATCATTACCCTTGACAGTTCCTTCACCGGTAATCTCTCCGCCCCTCATGCCTTCCATGGTGACTTTTAGCTTTTCACCTTCCTGGACAAATTTAATAGTGCTGGTTCTTTCACCACGGGGGGTGGTGATGGTGAAGGACCATTCACCGGTTACATTGACCTGGCTGGCCAGAGCAAAAAGGCCACTGATGGCCAGGACGAGCAAAAGAACACTAATTTTCTTCATGTTGGCCTCCTCCAAATTTTGACGATCTTAGTTGCCCTTTCTTCCACTTTTTTATTTTAGTATACATTTTAAGGATACATCAATTTACCCTGGTTTTTCTTTTCTTGTAGCACTCTGAGCATGTCTTCGGTCATTCTGGCCAGGTCATAATCCGGTTGCCAACCCCATTCTTCCTTGGCGGCGCTATCGTCTATGGACTCTGGCCAGGAGTCAGCTATGGATTGTCTGAAATCAGGCTGGTATTCTACCTGAAATTCCGGGAGATGCTTTTTTATTTCTGCAGCCAGTTCAGCGGCCGAGAACGACATAGCGGTGACATTAAAATTGGAATGATGTTTTAACCTGGAAAAATCTGCTCCCATCAGTTGTATTATAGACTTAAGGCAATCTGGCATATACATCATAGGCAGGCGGGTTTCTGGCTTAAGGAAGCAGGTATATTTCTTTCGGAGAATAGCTTCGTAAAAAATGGCTACGGCGTAATCAGTTGTTCCACCTCCCGGCAGGGCTTCATGACTGATGATTCCGGGAAAGCGGCAGCCTCTGACATCAAGTCCGTATTTTCTCACGTAATAATCACCAAGATGTTCTCCAGCCACCTTGGTTACTCCGTAAATGGTCGTCGGACATAAGATGGTATCCTGGGGTGTATTAATCCTGGGGGTGACTGGCCCGAAGACAGCAATTGAGCTCGGGCAAAAAACCTGTTTTACCCCGAGTTCCCTGGAGGCTTCCAGGATGTTGTACAGCCCGTTGATATTGACCTCCCAGGCCTTCTGAGGATTTTTCTCTCCAGTAGCGGAGAGAATTGCCGCTAAATGGTAAACGATTTTTACCTGATATTTCTGAATTGTTTCGGTTATTTCCTGTCGATTGGTTACATCCAGCTTTTCGAAAGGCCCTGAATCCTTCAGGGAAGACTCAGGCTGGACTATATCAGAGGCCACTACCCTGGCTTCTCCATAAATCCTTCTAAGGGTTGGCACCAGCTCTGAACCTATCTGTCCTGAAGCTCCGGTAACCAGAATAGTTTCACTCTCTAAAATCATTTTTGCTCCTTGTAAATTAAAAATTTTGAAGAAAAACTTATATCTTTACTTAAGTTTTGTGTCAACTCCGAAGCGTATTTTTTTCAGAGTCTTGCCTTTAAGCTCAACTTCTTATAAATTTTATATCTGCTTTAATTTAGTAATAGAGGAGGAATTTATGAGCGTTGTGGTTGATGGGCATTTGACCATCGAGCAGGTGGTTAAAGTAGCCAGAGATAACGAGCCGGTCGAGATTCATCCGGAAGCTAAAGCCCGGATTCAGAAATGCCGGGCTCTCCTGGAAGATAAGATTAAAAAGAACGAGATAATGTATGGGGTTAATACGGGAATCGGGGAACTGGCCAATGTAGTCCTGACCAGGGAACAGGTGGAAAAGTTTCAGAAATACATAATTTACAGCCACGCCGCCGGTTATGGCGAACCTCTGCCGGTAGAGGTGGTCAGGGCAGCCATGCTTTCCCGTATTAGCTGTCATTGCCACGGCCATTCCGGTCTCCGGCTGGAAGTGGTAGAAATGCTAACCGAGCTTTTAAATAGAGGAGTTACGCCGGTTGTCTGTCAGAAAGGCTCAGTTGGAGCCTGTGGTGACCTTTCTCCAATGTCTCAGATTGCTCTGGTGCTGATGGGGGAAGGAGAAGCCTATTATCAGGGAAAAAGATTACCCGCCCGGGAAGCTCTGGAAAAGGCTGGCCTTAAACCCCTCGTCTTTCAGGCCAGGGATGGGCTGGCCACAATTAACGGCTCTAACGTAATTACCGGAATGGGAGCCCTTGAGGTTCACGATGCTCTTCGTTGGATAAAACAGTCGGAGATTGTGGCGGCCATGACTCTGGAAGTTCTTAACGCCAACATGAAAGCCTATGACGAACGGGTTCATAAAGTCCGGGGTTACCCTGGAGCCATTACTTCGGCTGAAAACATCAGAAGACTAACTGAGGGTAGTGAACTTTTAAAGCAGCCAGGGAAAAAGGTCCAGGATGCCTATACCCTGAGAAGCACCCCTCAGGTAGTAGGTGCTGCCAGAGATGCCTGGCAGTGGGCGAAATACATGATAGAAGTTGAGCTTAGCGGAGCGGCCGATAATCCTATCTTTTTCCCTGATGAGGACCTGGTCCTCACCGGTGGCAATTTCCAGGGTGTGCCTCAGGCTTTTGCTCTAGAGCTTCTGGGTACAGCCATTACTACAGTCTGTGTGCTCTCAGAACGGCGGGTGAACCGGCTGATGAATCCTTATCTTAGCGCCGGGCTGCCGGCTTTTCTTACCAGAGGAGCCGGAATGTTTTCCGGATTGATGCTGACCCAGTACACAGCAGGAGCTCTGGTCTGCGAAAATCGGGTGCTCTGCCATCCAGCTGCCACCGGTTCCATTCCGGCAGCTGCTGACCAGGAGGATTTCGTCAGCATGGGTCTAACCACAGCCCTGAAAACCAGGCAGATTCTGGACAATGCCCAGGCTATTCTGGCCATTGAATTTATGGCTGCGGCTCAGGCGATGGATTTTCGCCAGCCTTTGAAACCTGCTCCGGCCACTCAGGCTGCTTATGAAGTCATAAGAAAATACGTGAGCTTTCTTGATGAAGACCGTCCTCTATATCCCGAGATTAATCGCCTGAAAGAGGTGGTTCAGAGTGGTGAAATTCTGGAAGCTGTGGAAAAGGTAACAGGTCCATTGAAATAAAAAAATTGGCTATAAAAAACTCAAACCAATAAGAGCAAGAATGGAAGAAAGAGTGGTCCTGATTACTGGAGCCACCGGGCTTCTGGGGCAGGCGGTGACTATAAGGCTGGCCCGGGATTTTAAGAAATTAGCCCTGCAGTTTAATCAAAATCAAACCCTGGCTCACGCCCTGAAGGAGGAACTTGGTTCCCAGGGAAATGAAGTTGAGGTTTTCCAGGCTGACCTGACAACAGAACAAGGATGCACTGCTCTTGTGAAAAAGGTGGTGGAAAGGTTTGGTCGGCTGGAAGTTCTGGTCAATCTGCCCGGAGCCATCAGATACAAATCCTGGGATACTTTGACTCAGGCCGACTGGGAAGAAATCTTCCGGTCCAATCTGATTAGTTCCTATTTCTGCCTGAAGGAGGCTCTTAAGTACATGCGGCCTTTGAAATGGGGAAGAGTAATAAACATCGGGTTTCACCTGGTAGAAAAACTGGGCTCATTTCCCGGGATTACCCCTTATGCTGTGGCTAAAACCGGCCTCTTAATTCTGACTAAAACAGCTGCTGTGGCTGAAGTTGAAAATAATATTACGGTTAACCTGGTTTCTCCGGGTTTGATTGAAGGCGGGCAGTTGCCAGAAGGAATCAAGCTGAAAGAAGGGCAGACCGGTAAACCTGAAGATGTGGCCGAAGCGGTGGCCTTCCTGGCTTCGGAAAAAGCGGCCCGGATTACCGGCACCAACCTCATAGTGGCCGGAACCTGGAAGATGTGAAAACTAAAACTGAACTACATTTTCGATGAGAGTTTGGAGTAATGCTTAAGAAGAAAAGTGCTGACCGCTGGGCTGGCTTTTTAACAGCTGCAATTGTGGGTCTTGTCTTAATTTTTTTGGCGGTTTCCTGTGAGACTCCCGAGTCAATAACCAGAAGTCGGGTCAAAGCTCTGGAAAAAGGTCTTCTCCGGGCGGTTTATTTCAAGGGCCAGAAGCCAGAAAAACTGAGGCTGGTTGACCGGATGTCTTTTTATAAGGTGCCAGGGGTCAGTCTGGCAGTTATGGATAAATACCAGGTGGAATGGGTAAAAACTTATGGTTATAAAAATATAATTGAATATAAACCTTTAAATACCAGAACCAGCTTTCAGGTAGGAGAGCTGAGTCAGCCGGTGGCTGCAGCCCTGACTCTCTCGATGGTGGAAGAAGGCCTGATAGGGCTTGAAGACCGTCTGGAAAGCTATTATGCCACCCTGGCTTTTTCCGGAAGAAAATTCAGGCTGCTGGATGATCTTCAGATTACAGTGGCTACACTTTTAAGCCATAGTGCCGGTTTTTATCCCTGGACTTCATCGGGTTATTCTCGCTCAACCCCATTGCCCGACCTGAAAGCCGTGCTCCGGGGAGAGGAGCTGGCCAGCAATTTTCACAGCTACCGGGGATTTGACCCGGAAATTCCGGTCAGATTCTCTGATTTTAACTATGTTTTGCTGGAACAGTATCTTATTGACCGGGCTGGTAAAAAGCTTCAGGAGCTGGCTTCCGAAAGGCTATTTCAGCCACTGGGATTAAGTCAGACTTTTTTCGGTTTGCCTCTTTCTGAAGATCTGGCTGTTGGGCATCTCAGAGAGGGCCCTCAAATTGAGGGCGAATGGTTCTGCTATCCAGAACAGGCTGCCCGTGGCCTTTGGTCAAATCCAGAAGAGTATCTAAGGCTGGTCATAGAGTTAATGGATTGCGCCCGGGGAAAAAGCGGAGGATTACTACGACCGGAACTGGCTAGGAAAATGCTTTCGCCGCAGGTTCCGGGCTGTGGCTATGGCTTCAGAATGGATGGCCAGCACGAGAAGTTCAAAATTTACCTGAAAGGAAAAACTAACGGTTTCAGAGCAGCTATGCTCATTTTTCCGGCCATCGGTCAGGGGGCAGTAGTGATGACCAACAGCGAAAACGGCTGGGTGCTGATTGAAGAGATTTTACGAGGGCTTTCAGTCATTTACGACTGGCCCGATTACAGGCCGGAAGAGAAAGCTCTTTACCGGTTGAGTCCTGAAATTTATCAGCAGTATGTGGGACGCTATCAGGTAAACGAGAATTACTTTCTGGATGTTGATTATGAGGATTACTACCTTATCGTCCATCCTACCGGGCAGGTGGCTACTAAGTTTTATGTGGAAACTCAAACCATCTTCTTTTCGGTCGACCCTCTGATAAGGATAAAATTCAATTTTGATGACCTGGGAAGAGTTACCGGCCTGGTGCTCTGGCAGGAAGATTATGAAATTAGAGCTACAAAACTGAACTGAGCTTTTAGCTGACTCATGGCACTTCAAGATTAATCGACTCTAACCAGCGTTAGTTCAACCGTGCGGCTTTTTCCATCTCTTTCGACAGTAACTTTTACTTTATCCCCGATTTTATAATCATCAAGCAGGTTGTAGAGGTCGTCGTAGGAACGAATTTTTTTGCCATCAATTTCTATGATGATATCCTGAATCACCAGACGGCCGAGACGGTTTCTGGTGAGGCCACGAAGTCCTTTTTGATAGGCTTCACTGTCTGGTGGTACTTCATAGATAACTACTCCCTGAATACCCAGCCTTTTTCCGTAACGGTCCGAGAGTAGAGAGATACCAAGACCCGGTCTAATGACCCGGCCATATTTGATTATTTGGGGTACTATTTTTTTTATGGTGTCCACAGGAATGGCAAAGCCGATGCCTGCAGAAGCTCCGGATCGGGAAACAATCATGGTATTCATGCCAATCAACTCTCCAGCCGAGTTGAGTAATGGTCCGCCTGAATTGCCTGGGTTGATGGCCGCATCGGTTTGAATCATATCCCGGATCGTTACCCCGCCTGCCCCCGGCATACTTCTTCCCAGAGCGCTGACGATACCGGTGGTGACTGTGTGGTCAAAGCCGAAGGGATTGCCAATGGCGATGACCTTCTGTCCGACCTGAAGATTGCTGGAGGTGCCTATTTTTATGGGATAAAGTCCTTTAAGACTACCTTCTATTTTCAGGACGGCAATGTCTTTATTGGGTTCCTTGCCCACCAGTTTGGCCTGCCTTTCCTCCTGGTTGGGTAAGGTGATATTGAACAGGTCGCCATCTTCTATGACGTGGTAGTTAGTAATAATGTGTCCCTGGTCATCCCAGACAAAACCCGACCCGCTTCCCCGGGGAATAGCTTCCTCGGTCCAGGAAAAAAAATCCCGGACCAGCTGAATGTTGGTGATAAAAACTACCGAATTTTGAGCCTTCTTCACCACCTCAATGGTATTTTTCTCATCTTCAGTGAGCTGGGCCAGAAGCCCTGCCCGGCCGATAAGCAAAATTGCCAGAAGTAAAATCAATCCGCTGAAATGATTTTTGACCTTAGACCATTTTTCCTGCATAGGCTTATCCTTCTATTAAGTAGCTTAAACCTAATTTATCCTTTATCGGATTTTTATTCAAGCTCTTCAGTCTGAACATTTAGACTGGCTTTCAGAGAAAAGGCCTGCTAACCTGAATTCCCTTTCCGGCAGACCAGGTGGATGAAATTAAGACCTTAGCTTTAATTCTTCAGCTCATCAATTTCCCGGGCTCCGAAATAACTTTCGTCTTTAGGCAGATAAAAGAGAAAAACCGCAAGGGTTAGCATTCCGGCCAGGATGAAAGGAAACCTGATGCTGAACAAGTCAGAAAAAAATCCGGCTATCAGGCTGATAATAGCACCTGAGATTAACTGGATATTGGAAACCCAGCTAAAAGCCAGAGTCTGTTCATCGTCCCGGACCGTGGAGCCAACAAAAGTGTGTAGCGAGGGATAGGTCATAAGTAAAAAACCGCCAAAAACCAGCAGAGCCAGTACCGAAAGCGTCCGGCTTAAGGAAAAGCCCATGAGGAGAAGACAGATAAAAGCTCCGCCCAGGCTAATCAGAAAAACCCGTTTGCGGCCGAACCGCCGACTCCAGAAACCGTAAAGATACCCGGTGACCGTACCCAGGCCTATCCAGAGAGCTAAGTAGATGCCAGTCTGCCCCATGGGGATATTGAAGTTATTATGAAGAAGAGATGGAGCGTAGTAGACAGTAACTGACCAGCCCATTCCGCCAAAGAAAAACCCCGGCAAAAGATGGCTGACTCTTTTTAGCACTCTGATCCAGTTTTTCGCTGATAAGTCGGGCCTGGTAAGCTGCCGGGAAGAAATACTGTTGATGATTGCCACACCTATTAAGGTGATGATTAGACCAGCTGAAGCCCAAACGTAAAGTGGGACTTTCCAGCCGAAGTGCTGGGCTAAATACCCGGTGGTGATAAAGGCAATTAGCACCCCCAGGTTGCCAGAACCGCTCTGGATACCCATGGCATCATCCAGTTCCTGGCCCAGGCCGGCTCTGGAGCGGGAAATCCAGGCTATGACTACGGGATGGTAAAAGCTGGTAAAAGCTCTCAGCAGGACAAACACCATCAGGAGCAGGCCAAAGGAAGTTGAAAAAGGAATGAGAAAATTGGCCAGACAGATTCCGAGTCCGCTTATCAGCATCAGCCAGCGGTATTCATACCTGAAAGACAGGGCTACCACCCAGAACTGAACCAGGATGGTGGTGATAAGGCCAAGGTTAGAAAGAAGTCCGATTTGGGAGTATTTTTTAATCAGGAAGGCCTGACTGTAAAGTATGGGAAAGATGGTTGGAGTGACGATTGTGGCAGCGTCTGTCAGGGCATGAAAGAGAGAAGCAGATAAAAGTATTCTTTTTTTCATTTCGGTTAAAATTGACGAAAAAATTAAAGCATAATTTACCAGCAGAGTAGTCTTTTGTAAAGCCAGGTTTTCTTAAGTGGATTTTAAGCTTAATTGGCAGTCAGGGTTGGAAACGAGTCAGTCTTTTCTGAGAGCACTTCGAGTTTTTGCTCTTTACAGAGGAAAAAATTATTGCTCTCAGGAATGATAAATGTGTAAAATATTCTACTAAATTGGTTTGGAGGAGAAAAGGCATGGCTAAAAAAATTAGAATTTTCAGGGTTTTATTTTTTCTGACTCTTGTCTTGATAATCACCAGCCAGGTTTATACCTATACCACTCCAGAACAGAGGCTGGCTGCCTGGGAGAAGCATCGCCAGATGGCTCAGGAATCCTGGTTTCGCCACCTGGAGTGGAAGAATCTCGGTCCTTATTTTATGGGCGGCCGAGTCTGTGAGATAAAAGGTTATGCTTCTGACCCGAATCGCCTTTTAGTAGCTGCAGCCAGTGGTGGGTTATGGTTAACCGAAAATCGTGGCACTACCTGGACTCCGCTTTTTGACGATCAGTCCTGGATTGGTTTTGGCAGTGTGGCTGTTTATGAGAAAGACAAGAATTTGCTCTGGGCCGGCACCGGCGAGGAAAATTCTTCCCGCTCTTCCTATGCCGGAACGGGGGTGTTTAGGTCAACTGACGGAGGTAAAACCTGGCAGCATCTGGGTCTCTCAGATACTCATCACATAGCTGAGGTCATAATTCATCCGGAAAACCCGGATATTGTGTATGTGGCTGCCATTGGACATCTTTACACGGAAAACGACGAGCGTGGTGTTTTTAAGACTACCGACGGAGGCCGAACCTGGCAGAAGGTCTTGTACATTTCTCCAAAAACCGGGGTCATCAGCCTGGTCATGGATCCCAGCAATCCTGAGGTTTTGTACGCCGCCTCCTGGGAAAGAATCAGGAAAGCCTGGAACATGCAGGAAGCCGGAAAAGAAAGCGCCATTTACAAAACCGAGGATGGTGGAAAAACCTGGAAGAAGATAGTTAATGGATTTCCCCAGAATGAATATGTAGGACGAATCGGCCTGGCCGTCAGTTCCTCCAACCCTAAGGTGGTTTATGCCTTTCTTGATAATCAGGAACCCAGAACACCAATCAGAAAGCCTGAGGTTTCGAAGGAAGGGCTCACCGTTGAGGCACTGAAGAAGATGGCGGTTAAGGATTTCCTGAATCTGGATGAAGGAAAACTCGAGACTTTACTCAGGCAGAACCGGGCCCCTCAGGTCTTCACCGCTAAATCGGTTAAAGAAGCAGTCCAGCAGAAAAGGCTTTCCCTGTCAGAGCTGGCTGATATACTGATAGGTGGAGCGAACGCCGCTCTCTTTAATACTCAGGTTAAGGGGGCAGAGCTTTACCGCAGCGACGATGGGGGACAAAGCTGGAGAAAGACTCACGAAGGCTTTTTGACTGCTTCAATATATAATACCTACGGTTATTATTTTGGCAAAATATTCGTTTCTCCGGATGATGAGAATGTGGTCTATCTACTGGGAGTTCCACTTATGAAATCCACCGATGGCGGTAAGACTTTTAAGGAAATTCCTGAAACTGGAGGTTCTTACGGCTATGGCTATTTTGACGTACACCCTGATCACCATGCCATGTGGATAAATCCCAATGACCCCAGAGAAATCTGGATTGGTAATGATGGTGGTTTAAACGTATCTTTTGATGCTGGACGGACTTTTCAGCGAATTGCCAACCTCCCCTTAGCTCAGTGCTATACTATCAATTATGACCTGGAAACTCCCTATAACATTTATGTCGGACTTCAGGACAACGGAGTCAACGTTGGGCCGAGGGATTTTGTTTTTGGCCGCCGGGATAAAGACTGGAAGATGATCCTGGGTGGCGATGGCGCTTTCGTTGAGCCCAGTCTGCAGGAAAAAGGAATTGTCTATGCCGCATACCAGTTCGGCAGCCTTTTCCGGCTCAACCTTAATAACCCACGGGAAAATAAATCCATCAAACCTCAGCTAAAGACAGTTCAGGCTCCCTATCGCTTCAACTGGCTGACGCCTTTTCTTATTTCCAAGCACAACCCGTTTACTCTGATTCTAGGGGCCAATAAAGTCTTGAAATCCGTGGACAGGGGAGAAAACTGGATTGAGATTTCTCCCGACCTGACCGACCGCCGGAACATCGATGGTGACGTGCCCTTTGCCACCATCACCGCCCTGGCTGAATCGCCCTTCACTCCGGAAGTGATTTATGCCGGAACTGACGACGGCAATGTCTGGGTTACCAGAAATGGTGGTTGTTCCTGGGAAAAGATAACCGCTGGCCTGCCTAAGAAATGGGTAACCAGGCTTGAAGCCAGCCGCTTCCAGCCCGGACGGGTTTACCTGACGATGATCGGCTACCGCGAAGATGATTTCAGTACCTATGTTTTTGCCTCGGAAGATTACGGCAAAACCTGGGTATCAATAAAGGGTAATTTGCCAGAGGAAGGCTGTAACGTCATCCGGGAAGATACAGTTAATGAAAATATCATTTACCTTGGCACGGACCTGACCGCTTATGTCAGTTTAGACCGGGGTAAAAACTGGCATTCTTTGCGGGCTAATCTGCCTACCCAGCCCGTTTATGATATGAAAGTTCATCCGAGAGAAAGGGAACTCATAATTGGCACTCACGGCCGGGGAGTATTTGTGCTGTCACTCGATAAAATTCAGGAGTTAACTCCGGAGGTGCTGGAAAAACCGCTACATCTTCTGGGATTGGACGAAGTCAATCTCCCATTTTTCAGGAGAGGAGAAATCCTGGCGGCTGAAGTTCTGGCCAAAATTTTTGTTTATGCTAAAGAAGGTGGACAGGGCCGGCTGGTGATTAAAAATTCATCCGGGAAAGTCCTTAAAGAGATGGCTGTTGAACTCAAAGCCGGGCTTAACAGTCTCACCTGGGACCTCAAACCAGAAGGTCAGGAAGCCCGGGTGGGAGCAGGAGAATATCAGATTGAAGTTTCTCTTGGACCAGAAAACAGGGTCGGTAAATTGAAAGTACAAGCAGCTAGAATGGGTTCGATGGAGTTTGAGGTGAATGACTGAAAAAATAATTAATTACTCCGGCTGTTTCATCTGCGGCGAAGATAATCCGGTTGGACTAAGGCTTGATTTTTTCTTCGATCGGGAAAACAGAAAAGCCTGGACTGAATTCTCTCCTGGCCGGGAGCACGAAGGCTACCGGAACCTTCTGCATGGCGGAATAATATCATCTCTTCTGGATGAGGTGATGGCTAAGGCCATACTGGCTGATGAAATTCCGGTGGTAACTTCCAGGCTGACCGTGGAGTTTAAGAAACCGGCCCGGATCGGGGAAAAATTGCGGGCCGAAGGCTGGGTAATCGGACATAAGAGCCGGGCCTATTTCACCGCTGGGCTGTTGCTGGGGCCTGAGGGCCGGGTGGTGGCCGAAGCCAGTGGAGTTTACATCCGGGCTGAAGGGGAACTGGTGGAGCTGCTGAGCCAGAGTCTGCCTGAGAAATAACTGTTTCGGGCCGGTGCCAGTCTTAAACCAGGCAGAATATTTCCCCAGCCTTATTACGGCGGTATTAAGATGGTCTCGGGTCCGTTTAGCTTTGGGCCAGGGCCTGTTCCAGGTCAGCTATCAGGTCGTCTACGTTCTCGCAGCCAACTGATAGTCGTATCAGGTCGTCAGTAATGCCAGCTTCTTCTTTTTCTTTCTTTGGCACCGAGGCGTGGGTCATGCTGGCTGGATGCTGAATCAGGGTTTCTATTCCGCCCAGCGATACGGCCAGGGTGCAGAGCCTGACGCTGTTTATCAACTTCAGCCCGGCTTCATAGCCGCCCTTCAGACCAAAAGAAATCATCGAGCCCGGGCCTTTCATCTGTGCCTTCATCAGCTCATACTGGGGATGACTCTTCAGCCCGGGATATTTAACCCAGGCCACCCGGGGATGTGATTCGAGCCAGGCGGCAATTTTCTGGGCGTTTTCCTGGGCTCTTTCTACCCTGAGGTGGAGTGTTCTCAAACCGCGCAGCACCAGCCAGGCCTGATGCGGGTCCATCGTTCCGCCGTGCATTCGCAGGACTTTCTGCAGTCTTTGGTGTAGCTCATCAGTGCGGCTGATAATTATCCCGCCAACTACGTCGCTGTGGCCGTTGATGAATTTGGTCAGACTATGCATGACTACATCAGCCCCAAGCTCCAGGGGATTCTGGAGAACTGGCGAGGCGAAGGTATTGTCGACCACCAGTAATAAATTGTTTTCCCGAGCTATTTCAGCACAGGCCCTGAGGTCGGTTATGGCCATGGTCGGGTTGGCCGGGCTTTCGATAAACAACAGCCTGGTGTTCTTTTTGATCCTCTTTTTAATCTCAGCGGTATCGGAGGTGTCCAGGAAATCGGCGCTGACTCCAAAGCGGACGAACTCGGTTTCAATGATTGTCCGGGAAGGCCCGTAGAGGGCGGCGGTGCCGATCATATGGGCGTCTTTTTCCAGGAAGGTCAGGTAGATAGTGGAAACGGCAGCCATGCCGGTGGCCGTGGCCAGAGCCCCGTATCCTTTTTCCAGAGTGGCCAGGGCATTTTCCAGAGCCATAATAGTGGGATTGCCCAGACGGGTATAAATGAATCCTTTTTCTTTCCCGGCGAAAAGAGCCGCGCCGTGCTCAGCATTATCAAAAGCAAAGGTGGAAGTTTGATAAATTGGCGGAGAGACACTGTGGGCTATCGGGTCAGGATGATAGCCAGCATGGATAATTTCGGTTTCGATTTTTTGCCTTTTATCTCGGCTCATTCAGGTACCTCTATTTATTTGTTTCGGGCCTTTAAGACCGCTACTTCGGCCCGATGCTGTTAGTACTTTCGCGGCCGGATTGTAGTCTTATCGGTAAATTTCTTTTATTTAGTTTTTCTGATTATTTTCCCCTGGCCAGTTCAATCATCAGCTTAACTTCCTTAATCATCTTTTCGGTATCACCTTCAAAGCCAACCGATTTAAATCTGATTTTTCCTTTGGGGTCGATGACAAATTTGGTTGGAATCCCGGAGACTCCGTACTGAGCCACTACTTTATCTTCGCTGTCCATCAACACATAGAAGGGATAATCGTTGTTTTTCAGGAATTCCTGAACCACCAATTCTTTATTGGCTTCTTCCTGCCAGGTATTCACAAAAATGAAGGCAACAGAGGAGTCTTGCTGGTATTCTTCCACCAGCTTTTTCATTCCGGGGAAGGAATTCAAGCAGGGTCCACACCAGGTGGCCCAGAAATCAAGAATAACGACTTTTCCCTGATAGTCTGATAGTTTAACCAGTTTGCCGTTCAGGTCTTTAAGCTCAAATGCCGGGGCTGGTTGACTGATTATTTTGCTTTTCAATTCGGTTCGCATAGTTTCGAGGGAGTAAGAATCTATTTTTTGGGCATATTCTTCCCAGCCGGCCTCTGAGCCTGAGCTACCAACATAAGATTGTTTCAGCAGTTCCATCAGTTGCTGTCCACCATAACCTTTTCTGGCGGTGGTTTCAAGAATTTCTCTGGCTTTCAGAAAATCCTGGTTCTGGATGAGGACTCTGGCGTAATCTAGGGCAATACCGGACTGCTCACCACGGCTGTTCTCATAAGCCTGTTTCAGGGAAACTGTGGCTTCAGGAATTTTATTCTGCTTCAGCAGCAGATTACCTTTAAGGCTTAGAAGCATAGAGCTCAGAGTTGATTTCAGTTCCTCCCGCCATTCGTCTTCTGTGTAGTAGGTCGGCTTGAATTTTTCCGGGTGGCTAAGCTGATGGCTGATAAGTTCCAGACCGTTATCTATGGCCTTGAGGGCAAGTTCAGACTTCCCATTTGATTGGACGACCTGATTGGCTATGGCATAGAAGTAGTAGGGCTGAACCTCATCCCGGTTTTCCTGTAGAAAAGTGTTAGCTTCTTCGAGCTTGTTCTCCTGAAAAAAACCCTGGGCAATCAGACTGATTAGCGAGCTGGTAAACTTAGAATCCGGAAAGTCAGTTTTAAACCTTTTTAAGAATTCCATTCGTTGTTTATCATCAACCAAATTCTGAAACTGCATGATGGCTTGGATCTGGAAAAATTCACCTTTAGGGTTTTTCTGGGCCTGCTGGAAAATCTCCATGGCCTTTTCCCGGTTTCCAGTCTGAGCGTAGAAACGGTAGAGGGTGGTCAGAGTGGAATCATCAAGGTCGGGCTGAGTGGAGATTTCATCCAGAAAATTTTTGGATTTCTGGTCCCAGCCCTCCTGTCTGTTTGCCTGAAGAAGCCGCAGGTAGCTGTTGACAAATTTTTTCTTTATCTCCGGATTGGACTGGAAATCTTCTTCTGTAAGACGCAGAGCTTCTTTCAAATCCTGATTAATTCCGACCAGTTGCCCCCAGGAAGTGTAGGCTAAAGCCAGTCCGGCTTTATGGCCCGGGACGACTTTTCCTTCTGGTGTGTAAAGAGAAAAGATGTAGCCCTTGCCCTGATTGGTGTCTTCGTTTTCTTTATCAAGTTTGACCTTGGCTACCAGCCCGTAAGCATTCTTATCAATCTCGTAGGACCCTGACCATCTTTTGCCGGTCCTCTTAAGTTCGACTATGGTAACCTGCGGCAGCTCTGTTGAGTAAGAATAGATATAAAGAGTAAAAGACTCATGAGAAGCCAGGTTTTTGTCAGCTGGTTGATAGGAAAAAGTTACCTTATCTCCAGGTTTAGCTTTATCCGGTGAGATGCTCAGCTGAGAAGAGTTGCTCTTTCCCGAACAAAACACTAAGGAGAGGGCAATTAGAATGAGGCTTAAGGCCAGCGAAACTGATTTTTTCATCTGAAATCCTTTCAATGAATTTCATTTATTATCCCAGAAAATGGATATTTTTACAAATGGGGCAGAGGCTGTTAATAGAAGTTTTTGCTATTTCAACCGAAATACAATGGAGAATAGCTTCTTCATCCCCGGCTGAGCAAGAGGAGATAGAAGGAAGACACAGGCATTGGAGTAGAGTTTATTGATTGAACCGGAGAAAACTTAATAAAAAATGAAAATATTGTAAATCTTCCCGGTAGCAAGCAACTCTAAGTTAAAACTGATTGTAGTTTCTGTCCTTAAATTTTTGGTTTTCTTCTCCGTCTTCCAAATGAATAGAACCAGGAAACAGACATCGCCGGCAGGAACAAGAGGAGGCAGGACAGCCAATCAGGTTGCAATCTTGATAACAGCTTTAAAAGGCACCGAAGCCGGACGCAGGCAAGCTTCCTCATCGCAGGCCTGGAAACGAACCTTACCCTCAAGCTCCAGACTGGTGCCGCAGATATCATCAGCCAGTTCTAATTTGATTTCTATTTTTATCTGCCCTTCATAGACTGCGAGCGGCTGGTTGGAGAACTTAAATTTTTTCTTTCTGGCTTCAGGGAAGATTATCTCTTTTACCTCAAATATCGGTTCTTTTTTTATCTCAATTGAAGTAGGGATAAGCAGCTCATCTTCGGGCTTTTCGGAATTGATATGGTAACCGGGAGCAACGGTTAATTCCAGGGTCAGGGTAAAAGACTCGCCGGGACGAACAGGTTTATCTGGCGGAGCGGGCTTAACGATAACCAGTGAGCGGGGAATAGTCTGCCGCCCGGGTGCTGCTGAGGAACCGTTTTTGATGAGTAGTCCGGTCACCAAATAGAGAGACAATAAAACTAAAGTGGCTCTTTTTTGTTTTTTTATATTCATCATCATTTACATTATATCAGTATTTGTCATCCTTGCTAATCAATGGAGCTTGACATTTTTTTCGCCATTAAATTACACTTAGCCGCAAGGTGAAACATTCATTGATCTCATTGGGTCATACTCAACCGCCACGATCAGGGGTGATATCTAAGATGGTAATATCTTGAGGCTTGTGGCCTCAATAATTCAATGAACTTAAAAATCAATCAGAAATGAAAAATAAAATGAAAAAAACAGCTATTTTTTTATTTTGTTTTTCGTTGCTGGTTGTTCAGAGTCAGGCTGAGCTCGTTAAAAAAGAAGAGGGTATCAAAGCTCTGAATTCCGGGAACTATGACCTGGCCATAAAAATTTTTAAAGATGGAGTGAATAAAGAGGGTGATAGCGGAAAGCTGGCTTCCTATTGTTCTTTTTTCCTTGGCCGGGCTTATGATGGGAAGGGCCAGATGGATGAGGCAATAAAGTATCTTAAACGGGCTATTGAAGTGTATAAAGAAGGTATGACTGTTTTTGGTCTTGACCCGGCCTGGTATTATTGGTTAGGACGAGCATATTATGAGACTGATCAATATGACAAAGCCATTGTCAGTTTTCAAAAGGCAGCCTCCATAGCTGATGAAAACCCTGAAAGTTTTTTTGAGTACTACTACAAAAATTTTTACCGGTCTACGGCGGATAGAGTAAAGAATGCCCTCCTGCCGCATATGCCTCCTAAATACAGCTGTTACTTCTATCTGGGTAATAGTTATTACATGAACGGCCAATTTCAGGAGGCAGTAGAGGCCTTCACTAAGGCAGTTGAACTAAATCCAAAGGCCGAAGATTTTTATACCCAATTAGCCAATGCTTATTTAGGCTTAAACCAGTTTGAGAAAGCTATCCAGATAGCCAAAAAGTCCATAGCCGTAGAACAAAATAATCCTTTTGCTTACCACATACTGTCAAAAATATACAGAGCTATGGGAAAATATGACGAGGCTATAAACTCACTAAAAAGAGCCGTAGAGCTGGCACCAAAGTTTATTGAACGGCATATCAGTCTGGCCAATTTATATGCCGAAACGGGAAATTATGATCAGGCAATTAGTGTTTTGACCAAAGCCTTAGAAATATCGCCCGAAAATAGAAATGCGCATACCTACCTTACTTATTATTACATGTCTGCTGGCGGGTTTGATGAAGCCATTAATTCAGCTAATAAACTGGTTGAGTTAAACACAATAAAAGGGATTGGAACTTATTTCAGTTTTGAGGAGGATTATCCGGTTGTCGTTCTGGTGGAGGGGACAGTTCCTTATAATCTAGCAGGGCTGCAAAGTGGGGACCGCATCATAAAGGTTAACGGTCAGTCAACCAAGGGGAACAGAGATAAGTTTTTTCAGAGCCTGGGCGGGAGTGAAGGCACTCAGCTTACATTGACTATAAAAAGAAATGGCCTGAAAGAACCGATAGAACAAAAGGTGACCTTAGGGAAAGTATTAATGAAGTCTGCGGCTACCCCTCTGGCTATGAGAAGTTTCATCCAGGCCATAAAAGGCAATCTAGAGCAGTCGCGTCAAGATGCAGAAATGGCCTATTCACTCGATAAGGAGAATGCCTGGGCCTTCAGTGCTATCAGTTTTGCCTATATCAGGGAGAGCCCACCGCTGAGAAGGGAAGGCAAAATTACTGAGGCCTTAAGAATTCTTGCGGGCTCTAAGGATAATTTTGACCGATTGCTGGAAGCTCTGGCCTATTCCAAGATGGGTGATTTGAAGCATTCTCTTGATATCTACACTTCTTTACCTGAAGAATATCTCCAGTCCCAAAATGCCTTCCACCGGCTTTTCAAGGAGGCGGTCCTAGAGTCTTTGACACCGTATTTAGAGAATAAAAAAGAGTCGGCCAGATCGCTCGAGGCCAGGGGGCAATACAGTGATGCCCTTAAAGAATATGCAGAACTATTAAAGATTGCTGATGAGGAAGAGGCCAGGGAGATAAGAACTAAGGTAGCCCTGATATTAAAAGCCAGA
>Ga0185342_1000073_pt1 | contig 60807 bp, 57 predicted proteins | sample ConPoolayeEmetaG_FD_128045 | JGI IMG/M metagenome (GOLD analysis project Ga0185342, IMG submission 128045) | Hot spring microbial mat communities from California, USA to study Microbial Dark Matter (Phase II) - Cone Pool mat layer E metaG... ... | reverse complement strand
CCTCCTCTCCTCAGCGTCCACCCGCTCCTCATCCACATCAAAGGAAGCCCTCACCCTGTAGACCCTTCTGGGGGGCTGCATGTTCCTAACCGGTCTACCCCTTCTTCCAGTCTTGTTGACCTCAACTATGTTCACTGAGCCTAATTTATGGTACTTCCACCCTTGAGCCGATTTTTGGACTGCGGAGAGGGCGTCCTCCGGGCAGTTGAATTCCCGGTTCCCCAGGTGCCACAGCTCCCTCTCAATCTTCTCCCCCTCCTTCTTTATGTTTCTTTTCAGGGTTTCCATCTCCCGCTGGTAGCCCTTCTCTGAGAAAACCACAAGCCACTTCTGCTCCACCCCACCATAATTGCTTCTGTACGCCTGGTGTTTGTAGCCCTCCAGGCTACTTTTAGCCATTTTTTCGGTTTCACACTCCTGAATCAGCCTTTTTGCCTCCCAGATGTTCTCTGGGACGCGGCTTATCCACCTAACCAGGGGGGAGATTTCCCGGATGTTGTCATCACTGTAAAGTGCGGCGTCCATGACGTAGTACACTTCTTCGCCGTCTCCGGCGGCGAGTTCTTTTGAGAACTTTTTTATTACCTCTGGGAAGTGGTTTTTGTCGGAGGCGTTGCCACTCAGGACGTCGAGCCATATGGGGAGGTCTGACTGGGAGAGGGTGATGAGGGAGACTATGAACTGTTTTAGGTCGCTCCGCCCGTTCTTATTGGGGCGACCATAAGTTATGGTGATGGGGGTCATGTCTTCTTCTTGCTGTTGGTACTGGCCGTGGACGCTCATGGTGGTGGTGTCGAGGTGGAGGAATTTTTTCTCGACCCCCATGAGTTTCGCCACTTTGAGGGAGATGTGCATAAAGATCTGGGTGGGATTGTTCTGGTACAGTCGGTCCAGGGCTCTTCCCAGGGTGTCGTCGTTGAAGTCTTCTGGTTTTAGGCCTTCCCTTATGAGGAGTTCTACGGGTTTGTTGTGCATGAATCCCGGGAAGAGGTAGAGGGGTTTGCTTGTGAATCCCAGGGCGTTTATGACCATGGCGAGGACTGCGTCGCCAGTTGTGACCTTCTGCTGGTCGTTTACTCCCACCATGCGGTTTATCTCTTCCACTAGGTGGATTTCCCTGCACACGCCGGAAACTATGCCCAGATGGTCGATTACTTTGCTGCGGTATTCCATGTCTCAACCATTGTTCTTGAAATTAATAAAAATATAAGTAAGGGTGCGGAAAGTGGGTTAAAATTAATAAAAAAAATGGGACCAAACGGTTCCTCTCTATACTTTTGGTCCGATTAAACTAAGCCCTCTGGCTTACTTCTTCTTTTTGGCTTTTGGCTTCTCCTTTGTTTCTGCTTTTTCTTCCTTTTTCTCTTCCTCTTCTTCAGCCTTTTCGAGTTCCTCGAGGGGGACTGGGGGTGGTGTGGTCATCATAGTATAACCTATCCAAGCTGCGATGACAAGGATTAGTGTTACTCCCAGCCAGATGGGTATGGCCACGGCTAGGAATCTTGGTGGAACTGGAATCCAGCTTAGTAATCCCGCTGACCAGTACTGTAAAAGTGCTATGGTGTGGGCGCCAATTATTGGACTTATCTCTCCCGAAGTGAGTGCCAGCATGAGTTGAATTGTTGTTGCTCCATTGTCCACCTGCGTTCCTATCCAGACCCCAAAGTACAGGGTCCACCAAGTGTACCAGAGGATGATTAACACTGCAACAATGAATATTATTGCGCCATAAATCTTATCTCTAGCCATTTTCTATACCTTCCAAACATTATTTTTAAGATACCCTTTTAAGTTATTAGCTTTTCGGCACTTCACTTTTCTGAGAAGTGTCTAGTAGTGGATATTTCCATATTTACAATACAAGACATTAATAAAAATTTCTCTAATTTGGCAATCGTAATTGGCTCGTTTTCGTTTGCGTTTGCAAGAAGCGGTTCTACCCAAACCATAAAAGTCAGATTAGAAACAATAGAATTGTAAAATTTAGAAGCTGTAAATAGGAATCCGGCTTAAGAAAATTGTTTTTGCGTGACCTGTAATTACAAATTAAATTTTTATTTCTTTTAGATATTCTTTTATTGTTAATACCTCGTAGCAGCCTTTTTTCAAGTCGTTTAACAAGTTTTTGAGGTCGCTTAAGTTTTTGTTGATCTCTTCCTCTTTTAGAATCCTTTTTTCTTTTATGAGATAAGCTAAATGCCAGGGATGGAAGGATATCTGAAGTAAACCTCCTTTATCGTTTTTCTGGTAGGCTCTTATGATTTTTTTGTATTGTTCCAGTTTTCTCTTCTTTTCGAAGAGCGCCCATGTGTACAGTGTCATTCTTCCGGTGTTTAGGGGATAGACTGGGACGGGGACTTCTATTATGTTTTTTTGGTCTTCTTTTATACGGTAGGGTAATGGGGTTTCTACTGTTTCCACCATTATTGATGAGTCATATAGGTATCCCAGTTTGGTTAGAGCTTTGAAGGTGTCCGAATTAGTTTTCAGATAGGGGGCTCTAAATCCTTCGGGTTTCACTTTTAACAAGTTTTTAATGGTTTGCGTGGCTTCTCTCAAAATTTTTAATTGCTCGTTGTAACTGATTCTTATTCTCGTCTCCTCTCCAGTTAAATCCTCATGGTTTAATCCATGACAGCCAACCTCGTATTCCCTTAGGGATTTTATGATTTCGCCATGATTTTCTTTGAGATATTTTAGAGTTCTCGCCTCGATGAAGAATGTGGCTTTTAACCCTATTTCTCGGAGAAGTTCTAGGGTTTTTGTGAGGCCCTTAACGGTGCAGTCAAAAACCGCATCCTTTTTTCCATCGTATTTTGATGTTAGAATATCACTAACTGCATGTTTAACCCCTTTGAGGGGCATGGGGCAATCCCTGTCAAGGTCTATGGTGATTGCGATGTTGATACTTGTTCCTCCTACAAATATTCGAGTAGTGAAAAACAACATATACATCAACTTTAAAAACAATTCGGAAAATTCAAGATTGGAGGTCTAGTTGGCAAATGGTGGCGCAGATACTCGACGGCAAACAGATTGCAAGTAGCATAGAAAACGAGATAATAGAGGAAACAAAGGAGCTCATAGAAAAACACGGCGTAACACCCGGCCTTGCAGTTATTCTTGTGGGAAGCGATCCCGGCTCTCAAGTCTACGTAAACATTAAGAAAAAAACCAGCAGTAGACTTTCTTTCCACTTTGAAGAACACGTGTTTCCAGACACCGCGAAAGAGGAGGAAATAATTGAGCTCATCCAAAGATTAAATGATGATGACAAGATTCATGGGATTCTGGTTCAGCTCCCCCTGCCAAAACACTTAGATGAAAACAGGATACTCTCAGCTATTTCACCTGAAAAGGATGTGGACGGTTTGCACCCCCTAAACATGGGTAAACTACTCCTGAGACAGGAGGGTTTCATCCCAAACACGCCCGCCGGCATATTAGAGATGCTTAAGAGAAGCAATATAGACGTGAAGGGAAAGGATGTTGTAATAGTAAACAGGAGCAAAATTGTGGGAAGACCACTTATGGTTTTACTAATAAATAACGATGCCACAGTCACCGTTTGCCACACCAAAACAAAAGGTATAAAATCACACACGAGTCGTGCAGACATCCTTGTGGCAGCGGTGGGTAAACCAAATTTTGTTACCGCCGATATGGTAAAGGAAGGAGCCATAGTGATTGATGTGGGAATAAACAGGGTGGAAGGTAAACTGTGTGGAGACGTAGACTTTGAAAATGTTAGAAAAAAGGCCTCCTACATTACCCCCGTTCCAGGAGGCGTTGGTCCACTTACAGCAATTATGCTTATGAGAAATGTTCTCCTGGCAGCGAAGCGAAGCCTAAAAAAATATGAATAGTGTTACGCTCTAAATTTTCATTCTTCTGGTTTTATGGGCATTGAAAAGTATGGAAAAAAAGGAAGGATTTTTGCTTTATTCGTACCTTTTCCGGAACCAGTCTGGCAATACGTATCCGATGTAAGTAGGCATAGCAGATATCATTACAAGGGTCCATCCTACAAATAGGAAAATTGTCCAACCTCCTAAGATGCTGTCAAGGAGATAGCTTAGGAAGAACAGGATGAATAGCACAGCTGTAATTGACACTAATAGAAAGCCTCTCTTGTAGACTTTACTGTCCGTTATTCGCATAGCTTTAATGGAGTAATAAATCAGCAAGCCTTGAGTAACTAGTCCCAGCATAAAGATGAGGAACCAGTTAACTGTTATGTATATGTTTCCTATGAGGAATGCAATCACTACCCCCATGAAAATCAAGTAGGGTACAACATATTTTATCCTCACTTCCTTGAAGGCCTCAAAGGTGAACAAATAGATGAAAAGATGTCCTATTGCTGCCGGTATGAGCGCGGCGCTCCACTGGTAAACTAGAAGCGTTGGATACCCTTCAAAGTGGAGAATTATTGATGTTGTTGTCTGGTCGAAAATCAATAACACTCTTCGCATATCTAGTGGAATTGGGTAGCCAGTCAACAAGTATGGTATAATGGTGTAATCCATTAGTATTAATCCCCAGTACTTGGTGTATATAAGGTGTCCATAAGCGGCCATTAAAGCGCCCAAGGTGAACATCAAATAAGTTAGGGCCAAATACTTGATGGCTTTTCTTTGTTTTTCGCGGTAACGCTGTGCAAAGAGGACACTGAAACCCAAAAGTAATATCGCCATCAAAATCTCGTATATCACCAGCTCGTATAAAATGGTTAAATTGATCACTTTCGCATCCCCAAATATGTTATTCTAACTATTTTTTTCTGTGGTCTTTAATTATTATTTAGAAAAGTCCATAATTATAGCTTTTTTGGATAAAAAACTTTTATGCAGGGTTGGCGTAGAGCTTTAACTTTTTAGTAAGAACATTTAAGAGATTCTAAAACATGTTTTTAGGAGATTCACCACTAAAGCTGATGGTTAATAGGTAGATTTTTTACGGAAAATGCTTATTGTGACTCCTTGGAGTATACCCTATTAAAGGGAGTTGAAAAAGTAATGGTGATTAAGAGGGCTTTAATCAGTGTTTCAGATAAGAGCGGAATCCTTGATTTTGCCTTAAAACTACATGAAATGGGCGTCGAAATAATTGCCACAGAGGGCACAGCGGAACTGCTGAAAAAGTCTGTCCCCGTAACCCCTGTTTCCAGCATTACCAAGTTTCCCGAGATGCTCGATGGACGGGTAAAAACACTTCACCCCCTGATCCACGCTGCCATACTTGCAAAACGAATTCCTGAACATTTGAGTCAACTTGAGAAGCTCGGAGTTGCACCCATAGATATGGTGGTAGTTAATCTTTATCCCTTTAAAAAAATCATTAAAGAAAGTGATGATTTGGAGAGAGCCCTGGAGAACATTGACATTGGCGGTGTAACACTGATTAGATCCGCCGCAAAGAACTATAAAGACGTAGTTGTGGTGGTAAATCCTTCAAGATACGCTGAAATCATAGAGGAGTTGGAGGAAGGGGGAAATGTCAGCACAAAAACTAGGCAAATTTTGGCGATTGAAGCATTCCTACACACTGCTGAGTACGATGACATAATCTCCAGTTTTCTACAAAAGAAGTTTATTCCCGAAGAGGAATTTCCAAAAAATCTGAGTCTAAGGTATCACAAGATTCAAGATTTGAGTTATGGCGAGAATCCACATCAAAAGGCGGCGTTTTATAGGGAGCCTGATGTTGTAGAGCCATGTGTGGCTAACGCAATCCAACTACATGGTAAGCCCCTTTCATTTAACAATGTCTACGATGCCAATGCGGCTTTCGAATTGGTAAAGGAATTTGAGGAGCCTGCTGTGGCAATCATAAAACACACTAATCCCTGCGGTGCAGCCATTGGAAAAACAATCAGCGAAGCCTATAGGAAAGCCTACGAAACGGATAAAGTGTCTGCGTATGGGGGCATTGTGGGCTTAAACCGAGAGGTGGATAGGGAAACTGCAGAGCAAATAGCCTCAACATTTATTGAGGTGGTAATTGCGCCGGGCTTCAGCGACGAGGCTCTCAAAATCCTAAAACAGAAGAAAAATCTAAGATTACTAAAAACACCACCCGTAACTAGGACTCTACCAGGCTGGGATATGAAAAAGGTTGTGGGTGGACTCTTGGTGGAAACCATGGATGTGGGTAAAATAGATCCAAACCAATTCAGGGTGGTGAGTAGGAGAAAACCCAGCGAAAAGGAGTGGAAGGCAGCGCTTTTTGGTTGGACACTGGTAAAATACGTAAAATCAAACGCCATTGTTCTTGTAACCGAAGACATGGCTGTGGGAATCGGAGCCGGCCAGATGAGTAGAGTAGACTCGGCAAAGATTGCCATAGAGAAAGCCGGGGAAAGGGCTAGGGGAGCTGTTCTGTGTTCAGACGGCTTCATTCCTTTCAGGGACACCGTCGACGAGGCGGCAAAGGTGGGTGTAACCGCAATAATCCAGCCAGGAGGTTCGGTAAGAGACAAAGAGGTCACTGAGGCGGCTGATGAACACGACATGGTGATGATCCACACCGGAATAAGACATTTCAGACACTAGATATCAGAACCTAAAACTCGTAGGATTTTTAAGCTGGCCAATTCTTTTTTTACCTAGGGTTCTTTTAGTCCATAATTCTTGGAAGGAAACTATAATGCAGGAGTTATTGGTTCCGCCCGATGTTCTAAAACTGCTCAAAAAGCAGAAATACCAGATTGTTGGGAGGCACTCTGCAGTTAAAAAATGCCGCTGGCTGCATAACAGCCTAGTTCAGGGCAGACACTGCTATAAGCAGGAATGGTACAACATCAAATCCCACAGATGCTTGCAGATGACCCCCACGGTAATCCACTGTACAAATCGCTGCCTTTCCTGCTGGCGTGTGGAGCCGGGAGACCTAGGATACCATTGGGACCAGTTAGCTTTTGGAGCGGACGTAGACGACCCAGAGGAAATAGTTGAAGGGTGCATCAAAGCTCAGAGAAAAATTTTATCCGGCTTTAATCCCTCTCACCACACTAAGGTCTCCTTGGAGAAGTGGAGGGAGGCTATGGAGCCCAAACATGTGGCGATAAGTTTGGCTGGTGAGCCAACCCTTTATCCCCGCCTGAGTGATTTGATTGAAGAATTTCACAGTAGAAGAATGACCACCTTTCTTGTAACCAATGGAAATCTTCCCGAGGTACTCGCAGAGATTACAGAGCCCACACAACTGTATGTTTCCGTTTATGGGCCGAATAAAGAGGTTTACAATAGGGTTTGTCGTCCTCTCCTCAGCGATGCTTGGGAGAGACTGATGAGATCCTTGGAACTGTTAGGCAGTTTCAGTTGCCCCACGGTTATGCGGCTGACACTAACCAATGGTTTAAATTTTATAGACCCAGAGGGTTATGCTAAACTGGTTGATAGGGCCAATCCTACATATGTGGAGTGTAAGAGCTATGTTTCTGTTGGTTACTCCCTCAACCGTGGTTTGAATGCGGATAATATGATTTGGGCTGCTGACGTGAGGAAATTTGCGGAGAAAATTGCTGAGTTTTCCGGGTACAACCTTATTGGCCATTCTGTTCCCAGCAGGGTCACACTTCTGAGCAGGTTGGAGAAGCCAATAAAGGTGGCTTAGTTTAAGTTGGTGGTCGGCTTGAGTGATATTACTGAGGAAGTTCTTAGTTTAGTTGTGGCTGCTACCCTAGCTTCCCAGAGCTACTATGTATGTTTACAGCCAGAAATTCTTGGCAAGAAGTATAGGCCAAGTGTTGCGGCCATTAAACCCAGACTAAGCGAGCTTAAAAAACGTGTTGAGAGAGGAGTTATCCCCCCAGAAATTGTTTACTATCTGGACGATGAGCAGTGGACTGGCGAGACAAACCTCACAAGCGAAACTAAAGAGGGCGGTTTTTCCTATGGAGAGTTTTTGGGTAACTCACCTTGGGTTGAGAAAAAAGTTGATGGTGGAGCTATTTATTGGCGTTTGAGAGATTACCAGATTCCGTCCCGGGAGTGTGTAATGGTTAATTGTGGGTTTGAAAATCCTATAAGGGCTGTGCGTACGCTTAAGGAACTGAAAGACTGCTGTAATAGGGCATACCTAGTATTCCCCTTTTATGTTGATGAGGATTTTCTTGATCATTGTGTTGATAGTGGCGTTGGTTTCCAAGTTTTTCATCGGGAAGTGGGTTTGCTTAAGGAGCTTGTTCCCGCTGAGTTCGAGGAGGTGAAGAACCACAAGTCCTTCCGTTTCCTCTGTGAGTTTGTGTTGGGAGAAAATCTGCGTTATAGGGTGGGAGAAAAATAATTAGGGAGTCTTTAACTTTGTCTCATGGTATAGTGTTGTCAGTTTCGGGTAAAGGTGGTGTGGGAAAAACAACGTTCACCGCCCTGCTATTACGCGAGCTAGTAGGGTTGGGGAAATATGATGTGCTTGCCATTGATGCTGATCCCTCTATGAATCTATCTACTGTTCTTGGATGCGGGGTTGGAGGAACAGTTGGGGACTTGGTTGATAGACTGAGTAGAGAAACGGATTCAGAAGAAATTGATGCCACACTGGAACAAATGATTTGGAAAATTGTGGCTGAAAATCGGACGTTTGACCTTCTCTCAATGGGCTTCACTGAAAGAGAGGGATGCTACTGTACCGTAAACCGTGTTTTAGCCCGGATAATTGATTCGTTAACAATGCTGTACGACATAGTTTTAATAGATACTGAGGCGGGATTAGAACACATCAGCCGAAGAACCGACAGGGACGTGGATGCTTTTTTCATAATAACTGATCCCTCAAAGATGGGGCTCCTCACAGTGTTAAGGATAATTGACCTCACAAAAAAACTACACATTAACTTCAAAGACATATACCTTGTGGGTAATAGATTCCCAAAAAATGCCGAAAAAATGTTGTACGACTTTGCTCAGGAGATAGGAATTCAGTGCATTGCCTCCCTTCCACTCGATGTGAACATTTCACAGTTTAATCTATTGGGAAAATCCCTCTTGGAACTTCCAGAGAATTCAGCAATAATAGAGCCCTTGAAAAACATAGTGAAGAACTATATAAAACCACTCCTTTAAAGGGAACTGAGTGCTGGCTACGAAAGATTAGGTTTGGATTCCCAAATTTTTAAATCCTTTAAAACAGTTTTGTAAGGTCATAACCTGAAATTGGGGTGGTCAAAATTGGTTGAGCTGACTGAGGAAAACATTAAGCTGATAAAAAACTATTTGAACTCTTCACCTTACTATAAACTGTTAGGAATGGAAGTCGTAGATATAAACGAAAATTACTCCAAACTAAGAATACCCTTCAAAAATGATTTGCTTCAGATACAGGGTGTCGTACATGGGGGAGTTGTGGCTTCCATTGCTGACGCAGCTGTAGCCATAGCATTATTCTCATTAGTTGATTTGGGAGACATTTTATCCACTATCGAAATTAAGGTAAATTATTTAGCGCCAGTAAAGTCTGGAGAAATCATCGCAGAAGGAAGAATAATTCATAAAGGGTCCAGAATAGCCCTAGGGGAGGCAGATGTCAAAAATGAGGGCAGACTTGTGGGTAAAGCCCTAGCCACCTACATGATAATCAAAGGTGAGGGTAAAAATACACCTTTCCAAAAGTGGAGGCAGCAGACCAAGAAGTGAACTAGACTATTCTCCCGATTTTGGATTTTGGCATACGTTTTTGGGTGTTTCTTTGTCACTTTACCTTTTTTGTGAATATTGTTCTGGTCTCCGTGATTCCTCCAATTCTTCTAACCTTATCCAGCACGAAATCTATACCTGTTTCCACATCTTTAATGTCGATTTCCGCCAGAAAATCGTATTCTCCAGTAAGCAAATAGACTGCACTAACTTCATCCAGTTTCGCTAAATCCTGAGCCACCTTCATTTCCTTTCCAACCGCAACCCTTCCAATTAGTATTATCATTCTCTTCCCTCCAAAATTTTTAATACAATTAACTCTTCGACAAATCTATTACCCAATAGAGATATTAAATATGCCCAGTAAGATGCGGGAATTATGAAGCTTTTAAATGAGGCCCTTTAACTCCTTAATTTTATTTACAATTTGGGGCAAAGCCACATCTGCTGGTCTTCTAATTACCACATCACACAAATCTGAGATGCCAGTTTCGTAGGGATTAACTTCAATCAACCAGGCGTTATTCATCTGTTTTGCCCTGATAGGTAATCCCGCAGCAGGATACACAAGTGCGCTTGTTCCTATGGTGAGCATACAGTCTGATTTTGAGGCTTCCACAAAGCACTTTTTGAGCACATCTTGGGGGATGGGCTCGCCGAAGAATACGGTGTCAGTTTTAATTATTCCTCTTTTGCATGTTGGGCATTTGGGTGGTAGGCTGTCGATGGTTATGGAAAATGTTTGGGGTTCAAATCTTTGGCCGCACTCTATGCATCTTAGGAGGAACGCGTTCCCGTGGATTTCGGCGATGTTTTGGCTGCCAGCTCTGCGGTGGAGATTGTCTATGTTCTGTGTAATTACACATTTTAGGAATCCCATTTTTTCTAATTCGGCTAGGGCGAAGTGTGAGGGGTTGGGTTTAGCTGTTGAGAGTGTTTCAATGAAATCCCGGTAAAATCCAGTTCTGGTGAGTCTTTCTCTCCACCACTTTACGGGGTCTTCAAGAAATCTCTGGTAACCGTTTGGTGGTGGTTCTCCATGTTTTGTCCAGAGTCCACCTGGGCCTCTGAATGGTGGTATTCCGCTGGCTACGGATATTCCGGCTCCTGTAAGAGCTACCACATATTTAGAAGTGATAATTATTCTGGCTGCGTCCTCGATTTCCTCTCCATACTCTTTGAAGATCTGTCCCATTCTTCTATCAGCTCGCTCAGCACAGGAATAGTTTTGATGTTTTCAAGAGAGCTAATTATAATTTGTTAATTATATTTAAAATCGTTGTGTTGCGTCTAACTGTTTTTTGTGTTATGTGTGGGAAACGAATGAGAAAGATTCAAATTAGCCGTGTACATTATCCTCTCAAAATTCTGAATTGTTTCCTTTGCCCTTCAGAAGTATGATTGATGAGGAGAATAAGTTGACTAATGATGAAACAGTTGAAACAAGCGATTTGGAGAGTATAGTGAACCGTATTGCTAGTTATCTTAATGAACAATACAATTTGAGGGAGTCAACCCTCACTCTCTCCCGAGACATAATTAGGCTCTCGGGACAAGCTGTTAGATTCATTCATCGTCTGGATTTCGATAAAGCTATGAAAAAAATTGAAGAAGCCAAAATTAAAGTGGACGAGATAAATAAAAAGCTTGAAAAGTACCCTGAATTTAAAGATAAGGGCTTCATTAGTTCAGCCTATCAGGAATATGCGGAGGCTAACCTTCTTTTTTCGCTTCTCAAATATAACAAGTTTGTTTCCTTCGAGGCCTTGGACGTGCCATGTGTTTCCTATCTTTTGGGTTTGGGAGATCTGGTTGGTGAGTTGAGAAGGCATATTCTGGACTCCATAAGGCGAGAGGATATAGAGAAGGCCGAATCCTTACTTGACCTTATGGAGGAAGTGTACACGCTTCTTATGACCATTGATTATCCTGAAGCCTTAACCTCGGGATTAAGGCGCAAATGCGACGTTGCCAGAAGCCTAGTTGAAAAAACCCGCGGCGATATAACCCTGGCGATTCAAAACAAGCAGCTCATAAAGAAGATGCAAGATTTGTCAGAGCTCCTCGGAGGGAAAAAGGACGAAGTTTGACATAAAAAAAATACTGGAAAAAGCGGAGCAAGACTATGAAAAAGCTTGGATTGAAACAAAAAATCTACTCACAATAAAGGGCCGAAAATTCAAATTGGAGCCTAAGGGCGCACCAAATCCCATAATTGAATTTAACAGCTTGGTTAGACGGGTTCTAATCGAAATGGGATTCGAGGAAGTTGTACTTCCCATGATAGTTAAGGAATCCGACGTCTACCAAGAATACGGTCCAGAGGCTCCAGTCATACTTGACAGACTCTTCTATTTAGCCGGACTCCCAAGGCCCGACATTGGTCTAGGTGCTGATTCAATCAAAAAAATTAGGGAAATCGTGCCCGATTTTGATAAAGTTAAGGAGTTACAGGATATTCTGAGACGGTACAAAAAGAATGAGATAGAGTCAGACGACCTAGTTGAAACCATGGTTACGGAGCTGGGAGTCAGAGAAGAACAGGCCACGAGTATTTTGGATAATGTTTTTTTGGAGTTTAAGGAGAGAAAACCGGTTCCCACAGATTTGACTTTAAGGTCACATATGTCTGCGCTTTGGTTTCCAGTCCTCTCCGCGGTTATGAATAAGTGGAAACTTCCGATACAGCTTTTCACCATAGGAAGAAAATTCAGGAGAGAGCAGAGGTTAGACGCCACCCACCTTTATTCCTCCTACACCGCATCCTTTGTAATCATGGCGGAAGAAATAACCTTGGAGGATGGTATGGAAATTGTTAGAGACTTTCTGAGAAGGACAGGCTTCCAAGAAGTAGATTTCAGGTTTAAAAAGGCAACCTCAAAGTACTATGCTCCCCAAACAGAGTTTGAAATATTTGTCAGACATCCCAAATCTGGAGATTGGCTGGAAGTAGGAGACAGTGGTTTCTACTCGCCAGTAAGCCTCGCGAAGTTTGGTATAGAATACCCCGTACTAAATGCCGGCTTTGGAATAGAAAGATTTGTTATGATAAAAACTGGAGAAACAGACATCCGAAGGCTTTCCTATCCCTACTTCTACAAAGACGTAGGATTTACTGATGAGGAAATAGCTGAGGGAATCTATATTGAAGAGAAGCCGCAAACCGAAACTGGGAGAAAAATTATGCAGGAGCTGATTAAAACCGCCGAGGCTCATAGAGATGCGGAGGCCCCCTGTGAATTCGTAGCTTGGAGTGGAACAATTGATGGGAAAAAGGTTTCAGTCAAAATATTGGAAAAAGATAAGGATACAAAACTTTTGGGACCAGCCATCCTAAACCGAATATACGTCTATGACGGAAACATACTGGGCCTACCAGAAGAAAAGGCAGTGGGAACACCAACAAACATCCGCTATCTGGACGCTTTAGGAGCCTATGCAGCGCGGAGAATCGAAGAAATGATAGAAAAAAATGAGAAAAACCTAGAACTGAGAATAAGAATAGCAAAAAAGGCCTCCGACGTCAATATAGGGGTAACCACTCCAGTAAGGCATTTCATAACTTCAAAAAGCAAAAAGATAGACATAAGAGGACCAGTATTCTTCACTGTATCCGCATCTGTAGAATAGATAAAATTTTTTCCTCCCTAAAATGAATTCTGTTCAGAAGGCTACGCAAAAGGTATTAAACTAAGAAGCAATATTCTGTTTAATGTTCGGAAGACTTGATTTGAATGAGGGTCAATCCTTGGAAGAGGAGCTCTGGTTTACTTTATTCACACTGGCAAGAATGGGAGCCCAGTCAAAAACCTTAGAGATATCCTCCACCCAGCTGGGTAAAAAAATGAATATAAGTCAGCAAACTGCCTCCCGACGCTTACAACAGCTGGAGGAAAAGGGTTGGCTAACCAGAGAAATAACGAGAAGAGGCCAGTTTGTCCGACTAACGGATCAAGGGATTAACATGCTCTTAGAAATATATTTGTGGCTGCAAACAATTTTTGATAAGAAGCCCCCGGTTCTCATCATTGAGGGTGAATTATTTAGTGGAATGCGTGAAGGAGGCTACTATATCTCTGTTAATGGTTATAAGAAACAGTTTAAGGAAAAACTGGGCTTCGAACCCTACCCGGGAACCCTAAACCTGAGGCTAAAATCTTACTCGGATCTTCAAGCCAAAAAAATGTTACAAAAACAACCCGGAATTATGATCGAACAGTTTGAGAATAAGGGAAGAACCTTTGGCGCCGTCAAAATGTTCAAAACTCTTATCAACGAAAAAGTAGAGGGAGCGGTGTTACTAATTCAACGCACCCACTATGGCGAAGATGTTTTAGAGGTAGTGGCACCAGAATATCTCCGGGAAAAATTGAACCTCAAAGACGGAGACAAAATTCGACTGAGAATATCTCTCACCTAAGATGGGGAGTTAACCTAACCTCCAAAAATTGCTAAATCCACCACAAAAAATAAAACAATTAGACATTCTTCAGTCTAATTGCAAAAACTCCAGCAATTTTTATGGGCAAAGCAGGGAGAAAGAATGAGTAATCCAGGAAAGAGAGTTATGGCCTTTGGAACATTCGACTTGGTACATGTGGGGCATATAAAGTTCTTTGAAGAAGCCAAGAAACTCGGAGGTAAAAACTCAGAGTTAATAGTTGTCATTTCCAGGGATAGCAATGTTCTAAAAATGAAAAAGCGTCCTCCAATTTTTAATGAGGAGGAGAGGAAGACTGTTGTTCAAGCACTAAAACCAGTAGATAAAGCAATACTGGGACACGAAGGAGAAGATATGCTTCAGATCGTTAAAGAGAACAACCCCGACATAATAGTCTTGGGCTACGATCAAAGAATAGAGCCTGAAGAGTTTCAAAAATTCAAACAGGAGCTAAAAGAGAAAGGAATCAACGCTAAAGTCGTCCGCCTCCCGAAATACGGCACTGGATTAAACAGCTCAACCATCATTGTGAAGAAAATACTTGAAAGAAACAAAAACAATTTTAAAAATGAGGAAAAATAAATCCCCAAAATAAATCAAACCGAAATAATTACTCATCTTCTTTATTTTGTTTAACGATTAATCATTTTAATCCTCGTGTGGGAGAATTCTTGAAAACCATAAAAATTAAGGAAGGCTTACCCATATCCGAAATTTTGAAAAAGTATCCCGATCTGGTAAGACCCTGTTTAATATCCCAGAATCCCCCAAAAATTGATCTCAAAAACAGAGACGCCTTGGCAGTTTACAATAAACTAGTCGCTCGTGAAATCTTGAGAGTTGAACTATCCCTACATCCAAAAGCCCTAGTACCCTCCATAATGAGCCGGCTGGAATTCGTTAAACTAACGGTGAAACCCCATGAAACTGTGCTAGATGTGGGAACGGGATCAACTGCGATATGTGCCATAATAGCCGCCAAAATATTAGGCGCCAAAGTTTACGCCACAGAAATGGTTGAAGAATATTACTTAAATGCTCACATAAACATAATCCAGAACTCTTTACAAGATAGAATACAGCTAGTCAAGTCCTCAGGCCAAATCATTGATGGAGTCATCCCAGAGGACTTAAATTTCGACGCCATCATAAGCACCCCTCCATACCTCCCCTCAAAAGTAAAACCCTTAGGCAAAAAATTCGGGGGCAGCGCAGAAGAATTATTAGGCGGTGGCAAAACGGGAGCCGAGTTTTCGCTAAAATTGATAAAACAGGGAGCCCCTCACCTAAAAAGGGGCGGTAGAATAGGACTAATCATACCTATGAAAAAGGAAACAGTTGCAGAATGCATAACACACGCCATGAAGGAGGAGAAATTACGTGTACAAAATATTCGCCTAATAACTGGCAACAGAGAACGCCGCATCATAATCGGAAAGAAAAATTAACCCTTCAAAAAACTTTTACCTTTCAAGTATCATCTTTGGCGCCCCCGCAAGCTTCACCAGAGCCTCAGCCTCCTTAAAATGAAGTTTCCCAGTAACTATGAGAATGTGTGGAGGGGAACCAAAGTCAAAAGAAATTAAATCATCTAAAAAACCAGCCTTCACCAATGGTTCTGGTGATCCTGCCCTCGCGATTCCCACCAAAACAGCCTCTTTGAGAACCTGCCTCCTTTTTTTACTGTCAAAATAATTCAAAAACTCCAAACCCTCCTTGACCGTCATATAACGAGATGTGTCGGCCCTAATGTCCAGATAAACAAGCGTATGGAGTCCTCTGAGCCTGTTCTTCCTAACCACAAGGTAGGGGGACTCGGGAAAATAGTTGGCTTCGGGAAAAGGTATGCTTACCGAGTTTCCAAACTTATAATTGGCCAATCCACAAACACTGGGGGCAGCAGAGAGAATAGAAGCCGCATGAACAATTTTAGTATCTATGCCCATATTTATTGCACGCAGCCTCAAATCAACATGAGTAGTGGATATCAAAGGATCGCCTGGAACCAGAAAAGCGACGTATCCTTCTTGTGCGTCGCGCAAAATGGATTCATGAGGATTCTCCTCTACCTCCCTTCTTGATAGTACATTAATCTTCTTGCCCACCAATTTTTCCAAGGTCTTAAGGTTAAGACCTCCCATAAAGCTGGTGTAAAACTCGGCGTAAATCTTGTCGGCTTTTCGTGCCTCCTCCAAACCCCTGAGCGTCAAATCATACTCATTCCACAATCCTAAACCAATAAACACCAGCTTACCCAATTTCAAGCACCTAAACAGGCCGATGATCGCAAAAATACTTGGAACAATTAAGATTTAATCATTGCTTCAACAGTTAACTCTCCATTATGGGCATGAAAACCGCTTTCACCTGCTGGATTCCTCTGATTCCCCTCACTCTGCCCATTAAATCTAGAAGTCTCTTAGAATCGCCTTCGGCAATGAGAATCTCCAAACAATATTGATCCTTTATATGTCTATGTATGTTCTCAATTATGATGTCGTCAAACTCGTGGCGAATCTCTGAGATTCTGTTCTCCACATCTTTCCTCTTATACTCACTAGTGATCATTATGGTGGCTGCGGATTTTTCCTCCCCCAACTTATTAATCTCTGACTCCGCTATTAGATTGCGAATGGCGTCTCTGAAAGCTTCGGATCTGCTGTAGTATCCTCTGTTCTCCATGAATTTCTCAAACTGTGACAATAACTCTTCAGGCAGGGTTATGCTAACTACAGTCATTCAAAACCACCAATAATATTAACTAATTACATTAAAATTAATATCTTATTAATATTTTTCCATTATTTTTTGGCATTAAGTTAATATAATTGTTGTTTATTGGTTTTTTGGGAATCTTCATGGAAAAAAGACGAGACCAAGGAACAGAGTGCCACGAGGTCTGCGAACTAGAAGGAGTGCATTGCGCTGATTGCGCGGAGAGAATTGAGAGGGTGCTCTCCACTTTAGAGGGGGTTACCCGTTCAGAGGTTAATTTTGCTGCAAAAACCCTTACAATCGATTATGATAAGGAAAAGGTTAGCATCGACGAAATTAAGGAAACAGCCAGAAAAATAGGCTACAATCTTAGGCTCCACGAAAAACCCAATTTGGAAACTAAAAAGTATATTCTGGATATTCTCCGGATCGGCTTCATCGGCTTCCTAATGTTTGTTAGCTGGGCAAACTTGCTTCCCTCATATATGGGTTATGACGCGTCACTAGTCGCAGTTGCTGTAGGTGCTTATCCCATACTGAAGGATGCCTTCTTTTCCCTAAGAGCTAGGAAGATTGAGGTCTCTGTTTTTATAAGCATCGCCCTCATTGCCACAGTTATTCTGGGAGAGTTTCTGTCAGCAGCTGCAATAACATTTTTTGTCCTAACAGCTTGGTTTGTTGAAGAGTTTACTGTGGATAAGAGTCGAAGAGCTATACAGGAAATTGTTGAGATAGCCCCCAAGAATGCACTCGTAATGAGAGACGGTAAGGAGTCACTGTTACCCATTGAGGAGATAAAAACCAGTGACATAGTGATAGTCAAATCTGGAGAAAAAATCCCAGTAGATGGCAGAATAATCTCTGGGCAGGCTCTAGTTAATCAAGCAGCAATTACTGGAGAATCCCTATCTGTGGAAAAGGGCTTGGGAGACCCTGTTTTTGCGGGAACCATAAGTGAGGTGGGCGTAATTCAAATAAGAGTTGAAAGAACTGGTGGCGACACCACAATAGGAAGAATCATTAGAATGGTGGAGGAGGCTCAAGAGGGCAAAGCTGCCATACAAAAAGTAGCCGATAGATTCACCACATACTTTACACCACTGGTTCTAGCCATATCATTCCTCACATTCCTACTAACTAACAGTATTATAACTGCAGTTACAGTATTGGTTGTCGCTTGTCCCTGTGCTGTAGCTTTAGCCACACCCCTTGCTGTGGTAGCCACAATTGGAAAATCTTCCAAGAGGGGAGCTTTGATTAAAGGGGGAAACTATCTTGAAGCATTGGGAAGGGTGAACATTATTGCCATGGATAAAACTGGAACCCTAACTATGAACAAGCCCCAAGTAATAGATGTAAAGGGATTTGACGGTCACAGTGAAGAAGAAATAGTTCAGCTGGCAGCAATAGCCGAAAAACGCTCAGAACACCCCCTGGCCATCGCAATAATGAAGAGGGCTGAAAAGGAGGGAATAACTGTTCCAGCGCCTGAAGAGTCAGAAATCATACGGGGTAAAGGAATAATTGTGAAAAGCAACGGCAGAAAAATTATACTGGGAAACATGGAACTTATGAGAAACAATAATGTCAAGATTCCCAGCAGTGTAAAGAGATATATCTGGGAGAGGGAAGAAGAGGGAAAGACCGCACTACTCATCTCCCATGACGGTCATGTTTGTGGAGTAATAACTGTGGCAGACGCGCCCCGATATAAGTCTAAGGAAACCATAGCTGAACTGAAAAAACTGGGTGTAAAAACAATGATGCTTACTGGTGACAGTGCCCGAACCGCCAGAGCCATAGCTAACCAGCTGGGCATAGACGAAGTAATAGCGGAAATGTTGCCTGAAGAAAAGGCCAACAAAATAAAAGAACTAGAAGACTCTGGAAAGAGGGTGGCTATGGTGGGCGACGGAATAAATGATGCGCCAGCCCTAGCCCAAGCCACAGTAGGAATAGCTATGGGAGCTGCGGGAACCGCCGCCGCCATGGAAGCGGCAAACATTGTACTTATGGCAGACGATCTGGCAAAAATTCCCGAAATAATCCAGGCAGGCAAAAAAACCCTTAGAACAATAAAACAAAACATCACCATTGGAATAATATTCAACATTATTGGTGTAGGTTTGGCGGCATTCGGCTTTCTTACACCCTTCCTAGCGGCAGTAGCACACTTCCTACCCGACCTAGTTGTATCTCTAAACTCTTCCAAGCTGATTATTTAAAAAGAAAGAAAAGAGACACATTTTTGATATTTGAAATTTGGGATAGCTATCTTCCTTTTATCCCTAGGAGGATGGCTTGTATTCCACGAATTATGAAACCTAAGGATAGGGAAAAGACCAGCAACAAGTAGCCCGCCGAGGGAATTATGAAGTAAAAGCCTATGGGCGGAATGTAGGTACCGTTAAGCACAAGTAAGAAGGGTGGCCAGTACCACAAGATGGTTCCTAATGTGGGGTTCAACAGGATAAAGAAAGATGCAGTGACAATCAAGATGCCAAAAAACAGTAGAAGAGCCCTATAACCCGTGTCGAGATCCGAGTCAAATGCTCCTTGGATTATCCCGTTGAAACCGTTAAAAAGCAAACCCACACCCAGAAGTATGATCAAAATTGAGATGCCAATCAGGGGAAAAACTATCACTATAACTGCTATTACTAAAGATGTTATTCCTAGTACTAGCCATAAAACTCGCCACTCACTGGGAAGCTCCTTATCCTCCAATCCCACAGAAACTCCCACCAATCCTACGATTAAGAGCGAAAAGGCGAAAAGCAGAATCATGGTGAAAATTGCCACGGTGTAAAACAGCCAAACCGCAACTGCAAACGTGATAGCCATTAAACCCAGTATCGCCAACAGAGCTCGATACCAACTAGGTGCTTGACTCAAAACAAATTCTCCTCCAACTCTTTAAAACAAAAATTCAGTCACACCGTTTAAGACTTACCTGTGAGCAAGTTTTCTAAAACATTCCTCCAACAGAATATACAATACTCCCCCTTTTTTAGGTGTTTTTCTCCCTTTGGGTGAGTTTGGCTCTTCAAGGTCTTTCCGATTCTAAGGCCCATAATGAATGGTAAGGCAAAAATGCTTTCCATATTCCCTACAGACTAAGTCACACCTATTTTTCTCCACAAAAAATTTATGTACCCAAACGCTTAATTCTCTAACCGTCCAAAAAAATAACAGCGGGCTGCTAGCTCAGAAGAATGGATTCATATTTATTCGTCTGAGCAATTAGGTAGAGCGCCAGGCTCTTAACTTGGTGGTCGCGGGAAACCATAAGAGGCGTACTCTGGTTCGCGAATTCGAATCCCGTGCAGCCCGCCTAAACATTTAATTCCACCACATGTCTTTTTTTAAATTTCTCGAAGGAGATATGGTTTTTTGGCGGATCTAATTCCTTGTCTAGTAATCTCTAAAAAGAGGGCACAGGAGGCCAAAATTGTTCTCTCGGAGCTAGGTCTCCTTGACAATAGGATGCGTGTTTCAAGTGATTCCGGAAATATTTTTTGGCCTCTGGTTAGGGAGATTTCAGAGAGTGAGCGTTCCATTTTGGAAAGCAGGCTGGGTGTTTTTGAGTTGGCTTACACTGAGCCCAAGCTTAGGATGAAGCGGCCAAAGAGTATTCTGGAGGAGTTATACGAAAAACTTTCTCCCAGCCAGTTGGCTTCACTGCCCCACTCTTATGATGTGGTGGGCGACATTGCAGTGCTTGAGATTCCGCAGGAGCTTTCTGATAAAGGCTCCCTTATAGGTAATGCAGTTTTAAATGTGCACAAAAATGTGAGGGTGGTTTTGGCTAAGGCTGGGAGGGTAAATGGTGTAACCCGCGTTCGAAAGTTTATTCATCTTGCGGGAGAGAATAGGACAACTACGCTGCATAGGGAGAATGGCTGCGTTTTCCGGGTGGATTTATCCTCGGCTTATTTTAGTCCACGCCTAGTGACTGAGCATGCCCGCGTAGCAAGACAGGTTTCTCCCGGCGAAGTGGTGGTGGATCTCTTTGCGGGTGTAGGTCCCTTCTCCATTCAAATCGCTAAAAGGGTGGATGCGCACGTGTATGCCATTGATATTAACGAGTCGGCAGTGGAATTGTTGAAGCAGAATATTCATTTGAATAAGGTTGAGGGTAGAGTTTTCCCAATCTTGGGCGACGCTCGAAAAGTGGTGGAAGAGAGGCTTTCTTCCAAAGCGGATCGGGTTATTATGAATCTCCCAGGCGAGGCTGAGAATTACATTGATGTTGCATGCCGGGCAATTAAGTCGGGGGGAGGAGTAATTCATTACTACCAGTTCTCTACATCCGAGTCTGCAGACGAGGTGATTGAATCCCTAACCAGAGGTGTTGAGGCAAGTTCCCGAAATGTGGTTAAAATTCTCGGCTTTAGGAAGGTGCGGCCAAGCGCACCACGAGAGTGGCAAGTAGTTGTGGATGCACAAATCAAATAACCTGTTTCCACATTGAATCACCCAGAAGCTCTCACGCTATACATATTGTGGAGGGCGGGCTTCCTCGTCTCAATTTTTGTTGGGATAATCCCGAACATGCTAGAATTGTAGACGAATTTTGGAGTTTTTTGTGGAAAACTAGTTGTATCCTTTTAGGGGGCTTCCGCGATTAGGGTTATTTCGACCTTGGTTTGGGGATCCTTCAATTTTTGGACTAGTTCTCTGTTTAGGTCTAGTGCTGCCTTGTTGGCTTTTATCATTATTGTTCTATCACTGTGGTAGGTGCTTTTTCTCGCCACTATGTCGTGGGGATGGGTGAAGGTTAGGTGGGGGCTCCCCTGGCCCTTAATGGTTTCTGTTTGGTTGTTGACTTTTAATATCATGGTGATGGTTGAATTTTCTTTTTTCGCCAATTCTTTAAACGATTCGCTGAGCTGTTTGGCTCCCTTATCTGCGCATACGGCTACTATGCAGTCTCCCCTGATTGTTAAGTCTTCTCTGGTTGTTATTTCTAGGGTTGTTCTGTGTGTGGCGGAAATGTTTGGGTGGCCCCGTGCATGTATCGTTTCTTTTGCTTTTTTGGCCAAGTCTTTTTACACCGATAATTATTTTTGTATGACGCGCAATTAAATGTTAAGAGAGGATGCAAAAAAGAGTTGCGTGAGTGGAGATTTTTGGCAAAAAAGGACCTATTGTTTGAAAAGAAAAGACTTCTGGAAGAGTTGAAACGCTCGGGGTTTGTTACTCGGGAAAACGTGATGCGTGCGTTCCTAGAGGTTCCCAGGGAAGAGTTTGTGCCCCAGAATCTCAGGGACAAGGCCTATGCTGATCATCCTCTTCCCATTCCTGGAGGTCAGACTATATCTGCGCCACACAAAGAGCACATATTATGCTTTTTGGGCGTGACATGGTTGTAATGATGTGTGACGTACTAGAATTGGAAGAGGGTATGAAGGTACTAGAGGTGGGCACGGGGTCCGGCTACCACGCAGCACTATGCGCCGAAATAGTGGCGCCCACCGGCTCTAACGCTAAAGGCCATGTTTACACTATTGAACGGATTCCAGAATTGGTAGAATTCGCCATAGATAATTTGAGGAGGGCGGGGTACCTTGACCGGGTAACCGTCATCACTGGGGATGGTTCGGAAGGATACAAGGAAATGGCTCCCTACGATGCTATACTCGTCACAGCCGCAGCTCCCAGAGTTCCCCAACCCCTAGTTGACCAACTAAAAATAGGGGGGAGAATGGCCATTCCCCTAGGAAGCCTCTTTATGTACCAGGAGCTGGTAGTAATTGAAAAAGTGGAGGAGGGCAAAACCAAAAAACAAAGATTCGGCTCAGTAGCCTTCGTCCCCCTACTGGGAAAATGGGGATTCAGCACGAATTCCAGCTCTTTATCTCTCTAATTTTTGTGAATGTGGTTATGGTTTGAAGAACTGTTCAAGGCGGGATTGGGCCTTGACCTTTTCCTCTTCCCTTACGCGCTCCAGTGCCTTTTGCACCCTCTCTCTGGAGAAGTCATGTTCATCACAGAGTATGGAGTACACCTGATTTTTATCTACGGGTTCCCACTTTATCTTGTAGTTGTCAGTTAACTGGGGCTTAAGGAATAACTTTTTAATTTCTTCCACTGGCGGAAAAATCTCCAGTTTTTCTTCCTCCACTACTTTTTCTATGCTTCCCTTCTCCTTTATCAGTTTTAGCGCAGTTTTCACACCTATCCCCTTAACTCCCTCATTATAGTCTGTGCCAAGCAAGATTCCTATACCTATCAACTGCTCACACGTGATTCCAAGGCTCTCCAGATTCTCATCAAGCAATACAAGTTCCGGCTCCACCCTAACATAAACGTCTCTCTTGGGCAATTTCCTTCTTCCCGATATTGTGAGATTTCGCACCAAGCGGGGGGAACCATAAAGTAGGGAATCATAGTCCTGGCTGGCAACCCCCCAAGCATCTCCCCGACGCGCCATGTAGGACGCTTGAGCCTCTCCCTCCGAAGGAGCCTGTACGTAGGGTACACCCATAGCCTCCAATAGCCTTTTGCTCTCCTCAACCATCTCGTCTGTCAACTTTGATGAGGCCTGAGCAAACTTCCTAGCCTCCTCCAAGTCCCCCTTCTCAAGAGCCTCCTCCCACCTCTTGGCCGCTTCCCTCCTAATTTTTACTCTCTCCTCCACAGTTTCCAATTTTAGTTCTGGAGGTTCACCATCAAACACGTAAACCGGCTTAATCCCCGCCTCCAGCAAGTTGATCGTCCTATAAAAAATACCGCTCAAGTGAGAGGTAATGTTACCCCTACTATCCATAAGGCTGGTGCCATCAGGCTGCCTAATTATCGCCAGAAACTGGTAAAGAGCATTCATAGCATCTATAGCAATCACACGGCCCGAAAGCTCCTTCAAATCTATCTGCCGAAAAGACAACAAGTCCCTAAGATTCACTCCCATAACCAAACACCCAAACCCAATTCACCGTTCAAGAATAAACTTTTTGAAAAATAGTATTATAACCTATCTACTTATCCTTTTTTATCAGAAAACATCACACAAAAAACTTATCCCAGCTAGTTCAATCAGATCGTCCCAAAAATATGGGAGGAGGAAGCCAAAACAATTTTTATGGGCGGAATACCCGCAACAAATCTATCCCCTAAACCATTTATCTTAGTCCTCTCCAATTGCCAGAAACTCCTGTCCAGGCTTAATTAGCTCCACCCTTCTTCTGGTTTTCGTTATTCTAGAAACATGAATTATTCCCTCAATCTCAAGAGACATCAAAACATCATTAAGCTCGGTATCGGAAACCGGCATATTCTCCTTTTCCAAACTAGCCATCAGCTCATCATCCAAAATGATACCCTGACGCTTATTCAAAATAGCAATAATCATATTCTTCAAAGGAATACTTTTCCACAGACCGTTGCCCAAAAGGAAGCCTCCTGAAAACCATCAACACACTTTACAAGTAAAATACAAAAAATCCAATTTAAATAAAACACATACACAATTAAAACCTTTCTACAAGCAACGCAAAAAAACAAAGACTTACTCCACACCCCACAATAAAACTCTAAAAAACAAAAGACACTTCACATCTACACAGCCCCATTATCCCATCTCACCAGCAAAATCCTAAAGGACCAACACAAAAATTCCCAGCTAACCCCTACTGCACAATCCGAAATTAAGAATCCAAAAATCCAAACAAAACAAGTGCTTATCACAATAAAAATGGGCAGTAGCCAAAAATTAGGCATTTACAAAATATAATGTTCCACATCCCCCCTTCTTTCAAATAATTGAGGGAGAGATTTTGGGAGACCTACCGAATCACTCCTCCACAATCGCCACGGGACGACACCAACCAGCTGACGCCCCAGTAATCTTTATCGGAAAACAAGCCACCTTAAACCCAAACGGCCTAGGAATCTTATCCAAATTCGCAAGCTTCTCAATATGACAATACTCCCTATCCCTACCCGCAAAATGCGCCTCCCATATAATGTTCCTATTCCTAGTTCTCTCAAACTCCTCCCTAATAGATACGAAGGGGCGGTCAAACCCCCAGGAATCAATACCCATTATTTTGACACCTTGGTCGCAGAGCCAAATTGTTGATTCTCTACCCATGCCGCAGCCTCGATTAAGGTATTCCGGGGTGCCCCAGTACTTGTCAACCCCGGTCATGATTAGTACAATGTCTAGAGGTTTGATCCTGTACTTAATCTTATTCAGGGCATTTTTAATGTCTTGAACGGTTATGACGGAGCCGTCAGGTTTGTGCCTCATATCCAACACTACACCATCGCTGAAACACCACTCCAAAGGAATCTCATCAATGGTTTTGGACTTTTTACCCTCAGACGTTGGGAAATAGTGCCACGGCGCGTCAAGGTGGGTACCCGTATGAGTCTGCAGCTTAATTGTATCATTAGCCCAACCCAAACCATCGGGCAAATCCGAGTCCCCTGCACCAAAAACCAACTTCATCAGCTCCGCTCCCTTCTTATGATCCTCATGCGCGATCTCGGGCAAAACAAATTCACTTGGGACAGACTCAATGGGAACACTCAAATCAATAAATCTAAGCCTACCCATACCAAAACCTCCCAAAAACATACATAATACAAAGTTATACAAGACGAAATATAAAAAAATATTCTTCTTCTAGCGTAACTTCTGCAAAATAAAAGTTTTGATAAAAAAATGGGGAACATTAATCCAAAACCAAACAAAAATTGGGAAGCAACCTATTATTAAAAACCGCCGAAAAGGAAGGGTTAAACCACATGGGAAACCGGAGGAGCCGCCTGGTAGAATCTTTCCTCCACCCTCTCATACCACCGCATCATGTCTGGTGTGACAGTTGGATGAATCTTTTTCAAAGCAGCCTCAAAATGTCGCATATAAACCTTATCCGCATTTATGTCTTCTCGAAGAGCCAGGATAGCTGCCTCACGGCACACTGCCTCAATATCTGCCCCAACAAAGTTTTTAGCTTCCCTATTCAACTTTTCAAGATCCACGTCATCGCCGAGAGGCATGCCTCTTCCCCGCGTGTATAACTCAAATATCTGTAAGCGTGCAGCATCATCAGGAGCAGGAACCAGAATTAAGCGGTCAAAACGGCCCGGACGCAAAAGCGCAGGGTCTAAAATATCAGGACGATTAGTAGCAGCAATCACAACCACATCATGTAAAGTCTCCAAACCATCAATCTCAGTTAGGAGAGAACTAATCACCCTCTCAGTAACCTGTGAGTCGCCAGCACCCATACCCCTACGTGGCGCCAATGCATCGAATTCATCAAAGAAAATGATGGCCGGCGACGCAAGACGCGCCTTCCGAAAAACCTCACGCACTGCCTTCTCAGATTCTCCAACCCACTTCGATAGCAGCTCGGGGCCCTTTACTGGTATGAAGTTTGCTTCGGATTCTGTTGCTACTGCTCGTGCTAACAAAGTTTTGCCGCATCCCGGAGGCCCGTATAGTAGTACTCCTTTTGGTGGTTGTACTCCCATTCTGGTGAATGCTTCGGGGTTTTTTAGGGGCCATTCTACTGCTTCTCTGAGTTGTTGTTTTACTTCTTCTAGTCCTCCGATTTCTTCCCAGTGTACTGTTGGTACTTCTATGAGTACTTCTCTTATGGCTGAGGGTTGGATTTCTTTGAGTGCGTTTATGAAGTCTTCTTGGGTTACTTCCATAGATTCGAGGATGTGGGTGGGGATGGTTTCTTCTTCTAGGTCGATTCTGGGTAGGTATCTTCTTAGTGCTTTCATGGCTGCTTCTCGGCAGAGTGCTTCGAGGTCTGCTCCTACGAATCCGTGTGTGGTTTGGGCTAGTTGTATTATGTCTACGTTGTCTGCGATGGGCATTCCTCTTATGTGGATTTGTAGGATTTCTATGCGTCCCTGTTTGTCGGGTACGCTGATTTCTATTTCTCTGTCGAATCTTCCGGGTCTTCTGAGTGCGGGGTCGAGTGCGTTTACTCTGTTTGTGGCTCCTATTACTATGACTTTTCCTCTGCCTTTTAGTCCGTCCATGAGTGCTAATAGTTGGGCTACTACTCTTCTTTCCACTTCCCCTGTTACTTCTTCACGTTTGGGTGCTATGGAGTCTAGTTCGTCTAGGAATATGATGCTGGGGGCGTTGTCTTCGGCTTCTTTGAATATTTCTCGGAGTTTCTTTTCTGATTCTCCGTAGAATTTTGACATGATTTCGGGTCCGTTTATTGATATGAAGTGGGCTTCGGCTTCGTTAGCAACAGCTTTGGCGATAAGTGTCTTTCCACATCCCGGCGGCCCATGGAGTAGTACTCCTTTTGGTGGTTCTATTCCTAGGCGTTTAAATAGTTCGGGGTGTTTTAGTGGTAGTTCTATCATTTCTCTTACTTTTTGTATTTCTTCGTGTAGTCCTCCTATGTCTTCGTATGTTATTTGGGGTATCCCTGTGGGGATTTCTGTGAGGGGTTTTTCGCTGATGCGTAGTTCTGTTTGGGGTTTTACTATGACGATTCCTTTTGGTGTGGTTTTTACTACTACGAAGAGGATGGCTCGGCTTAGGACTGTGATGTGTATGGTGTCTCCTTGGTTTACGGGGTGTCCTACGAGTTTGCTTTTTACGAAGCGCTCGAAGCGTTCTTCTACTGGGAATCTTACGCTGGTTGGGGCTAGTATTACTGATGTGGCTGGTTTTTCGTTGGCTTTTCTGATGATTACTTTGTCGCCTAGGCTTACGTTGGCGTTTCGTCTTAGGTATCCGTCCATTCGGACTAGTCCTTTGTCTTTGTCTTCGGGGTATGCTGGCCAGGCTATGGCGGCGGTGGTTTTTTTGCCTCTTATTTCTACTATGTCTCCTGTTTGGATGCCTAGTTTTTCCATTGCGGCGTTATCTATTCTTACTATGAATCTTCCTGCGTCGCGCTTCTGCGCTTCTTCTACACGTAGCTCTATATCTACCAATTTGACACCAACTTCAAATTTTTTGGAGGGTTTTTGAGCATCGGTTGTAAAGGGGTATTCTCTACTCATTACATTTGTTTTTGTTAGATTTAAAAACATTGTCTTGGTTGCACTAGTATTTGTGGCTTTTTTCCGGTTTTTGTGGTCTGGTTTCAGGTATGTGTGGTGGTTTCTTTTGGGTAGTGGCTTTTATTGGGGGGTAAAAATAGTTTTTGGGTTGTCTTTGTTTGGTTATTTGGTTTTTGGGATGGGGTTTTTGGTGGTTTTTTGGTTTTTGTTTTGTGTTTATTTGATTTATATTCTTCTTACCATTTCGACTTCGATTTGGCTGACTTCTTCTATTTCTGATATTGCTTTTTCAACGTGGTCTGTTCCCCCCTCGGCTTCTGGTAGTACTATGTTTAGTCTTAGGGCTTTTAGTCCAAATGCGATTGGGACTTCTGAAGAGCTGTGTATTTTGGCTCCTTGGGGGAGATTTTTTTCTATTTTTTCCTTTAGTTTTTCCAAGTTTACTTCGGTTGATTCCGGAAATATTTTTATGGTGGCTACGACTTTTGCCAAATGTTGCACCTCTTTCCTTTTTTATGGTCCTTCAAAATTACATAGGGGACACTTGAAAGTGTTTGAGAATAGTCTGCACCTTTCGCAGCGCCAGATGGTATATTTGCCGCAGTTGGGGCAGGGGAACCTTACTGCTCCCTTTTCAGGTGACACTATTTTGCCACAGCTTGTGCACAGTTGCGGTTTGATTTCAGACATAGTTATCCTCCTGTCTTCTGAGTTTATTTGTTGTTCCCACTTAGAACTCGAGGGTTTTTAAATTTATGTTGTCTCTACTTAAAATATTTATTCAAACTTTCAAGGTTATTGTATATTTTTTCCTGTCTTCTTTTTTATTGGTATGACTGAGGCTAGGAAGTTTAGTAGGATGCTGATGGAGAGCGAGGGTTTTAAGAGTATTTTCCTAATCACTCCTGACTCGAAGTCCATGTCTCCCACTTCTTCTATGACTGTGTGGAACTCTTCTCGGGTAAGTGTTTCGAAAAGTCTGTCCAGGGTTCTATCCTCCATTCTGTTTAGAATTTTTCTGGCCAAGAGCATAGAGTTGAACTCTCTGGAGAGCAGTTTTTTCCACTTTTTCTGATACGCTGAGAGTCTCCCTCCACTCACGTTTTTTTCGTTGACCGCTTCGGCGGCGACTTCACCTGCAATCTGTGCGCATAGTCCGCCCATAATCACCCCTCCTCCTGTTGTTGGCTTCACCTGTCCAGCTGCGTCGCCTACGACTAGAAATCCGTCGGTGTAGGTCTTTGGGATTGGCCCGCTTAGGATTATGCTGCCGCCAAACTTTTTGACTGGAACGGCGTGCAAGAGCTTTTTTGAGGCTATGGGATGATTTTTAATAAATTTTTCTAGATATTTTAGGGCGTGATGGTGAGCGCCGAGTCCCACTCTTGCGGTGTTCTCACCTGTGGGGATTATCCAGGCAAAGAATCCTGGTGCCACCTTGTTTCCGAGGAATATTTCCACCTCTTCTGGGTTTACCTGAGCGTTTTTCACCTCAATTTGAACTCCCGGTATTATTCCTCTGGATACGGCGGCCAGCCCCATTTCTCGAACAAATTTTCCTCTTACTCCCTCGGCGTCGATTATGACTTTAGTTTTAAAATGTTGCTCTTTTTTCTGTGAAACTTTTAGGATTTTGATTTCGCCCATTTTTACAGATAAGACCTTGGTGCCTGTAAATAGTGACACGTTTTCTTTTTGGGCGAGGCTTGCTAGGTACTGGTCAAGTAGGGGACGGTTAACAACATACGCTTGAGTGTTTCTGCGTGAAACGCTAAACGTTGCGCCTTGGGGGGAATAAAATGTGGCGCCCTTAACCCTGTTTAGGATGCATTCCTTTGGAACATTTATGTTCAGCCGCCTGAATCCGGTTGTACTGATTAGGCCCGCGCAGTGCTCTGGCAGGCCTACATAGGGGTGTTCCTCGATTATTGCAACTTTTACGCCTTTTTTGGCAGCGTTTTGAGAGGCTATTGCTCCTGATGGTCCGCAGCCGATCACAATTATGTCGAAGTTTTGTTCTGGAGCGATTTTTCATCCCACCTTGTGGGCATTTTTGGTTAAAAATGTTTAAGTGGGGTTATTTTTAAGGGTTACAGAAAAACACTTTAAACTCTAGCCATATAGAAGGGAAACAGGTATGACATTTTAAAGGAACTATTTAGGTGTGCTCATCTTTTACGTTTCCTCTTTGCTAAAGGAGTCGCTTTGAAATGTTTGAGTACAAAATGGCAATTTTGGTACGAACCGATTTAAAAATGAGTAAGGGAAAAATCGCGGCACAGGTGGCGCATGCAGCGGTTTCAGCCTCAGAGGAAGCTAGGAAGAGGAATCCGGACTGGTGGGGGAAATGGATGAATGAGGGCCAGAAGAAGGTTGTGGTTAAGGTAAAATCTTTGGATGAACTTAAAAGGTATGAGTACCAAGCGATTAGGAATAAGATTCCCCATTCTTTAATAATTGATAGGGGTCTCACGGAAATACCGCCTGGCACTGTTACTGCTCTTGCTATCGGACCGGCGCCAGAATCACTCATAGACAGTATTACGGGCGGGCTACCTCTGCTTTAGCAAATGTCGGTGAGATTATGAGTGAACTAGAAAAAATCATTGGAATAGAGTTTTTCGCTACCAAGTCTAAAGGAATAGGAGGAGAACTCAGGAAGAGATGGGAGGACTTCGTAGTGGAGGAAATAACTCCCCAAAAGGAGATACTTTACGCTCTAGGCCCCAATTCCGAAACAAGCAGACCGGATGGTGAGCATGGAAATGGAGGAGAAACTGTGGGGGATTATACTATTTTTACTCTTGAGAGGCACGGTTTGTATAATACATTTGAGGCTTTGGATAAAATTGCTCATAGTTTGAGGATTGGAATAAAAAGGTTTTCCTATGCGGGGGTGAAGGATAAAAGGGCGGTTACAACCCAAAGGGTTAGTGTTTGGAGGGTTGACCCAGAGAGACTGAAAAAACTGAATATTAAGGGACTTTACATAAGGGATGTGCGTAGGGGCGCGGAAGCTGTTAAGCTTGGAGATTTATGGGGCAACCACTTTCGTATCACTGTTAGAGGTATAAACTTGGAAAAGTCGGAGGTGGAGCTAATAGTTAAGAAAACCTGTGATGAGATAGCGGATTTGGGTGGTGTCCCCAACTTTTTTGGCTATCAAAGATTTGGGCTTCGGAGACCCTTGTCTCACCTTGTGGGAACTAAGCTGGTTAAGAACGAGTTTAGGGAGGCTGCAATGCTATTTTTAGCAAAAGCTTATCCCCTTGAAGGAATGGATGCCCAAGAGGCGCGTAATTATTTGTATGAGACTGGAGACTTTGCTGGAGCTTTGAAAAAGTTTCCCAAGCGCCTAACTTTTGAGAGAACAATGTTAAAGCATTTGTCTCAACATCCCAATGATATTCTGGGCGCCTTTAGGCGGATTCAAAGAGGTCTACTTATGATGTTTATACATGCCACGCAGTCTTACCTATTTAATAGAATTCTTAGTCTAAGGCATAAATGCGGTCTCCCACTAAACAGTGCTGTGGTGGGGGATATTGTGGCTCCAGTTCAGGGTGCTTCGCCGAGAGATTATATGCTGGTCACGGAAGAAAACATTTCAAAAATAAACGAGCAGGTTAAATCTGGAACATTGGGCGTTGCAATACCTTTGATAGGGTATGATATAACTCTTCCCATGTTTCAGCCAGGGGAGCTGGTAGAAAAAATTTTACAGGAAGAGGGTTTAAGTCCAAGCATGTTTAGACTTCAATCTATACCTGAGATAAGTTCAAAAGGAGGATACCGACTAATACTCTCAAAAGTATCTGACTTGAAAGTGTTGGACATAAGTGAAGATGAGTATAGTGAAAACGCGATTAAACTTACAATTTCCTTCTCGCTGTCCAAGGGCAGTTACGCCACAATGGTGCTCAGAGAATTTATGAAAACAGAACCCACAAAGTATTAGTAAAAAGTGAAGAACAATAAATTAATTAGTAATTGATACTTCTCATCGAAGACCGTGAAGGAATTTAAAACAGCAATCCGTCGGAGGTAAAACATAATGTCAGAATGTTCCGAGGATATTCATAAGACACACTTCACCAGTGAGATAGGTCCAGACCTTGATGGAAAAATCGTGGTTTTAGCTGGATGGGTAGAAAGCATCCGAAAATTGGGTGGAATAAAATTCATCATTTTGAGGGATAAGGAGGGGCGTTCACAGATCACCGTCCCCAAGAGCAACTCAAAGGTTTTCGATGAGGTAGACAAATTAGGCAAGGAATACGTTATCCTGGTGCGGGGAAAGGTGAGAAAGATCGAAAAGGCGCCCCAAGGAGCTGAGGTAATCCCCGAAGAAATAAAAATACTAAACACGTCAATCTCTCCTCTTCCATTAGACCCCTCAGGTAAGGTTGACGCGAATCTTGATACCCAGCTAGACAATAGGGTGCTAGACCTTAGGCGTCCAGAAAAAACGGCTATTTTTATTATTCGCCACGAGGCAAGTAAGGCTATCAGAGAGTTCCTAATCAAGAGGGGCTTTATAGAAATTAACACCCCCAAAATCATTGCCTCCGCTTCTGAGGGTGGAGCCGACCTCTTCCCTATCTCATACTACGAGAAGGAGGCGTTCCTAAGCCAATCAGCTCAACTTTACAAAGAGCAGATGTCTAGTGTTTTTGAGAAGGTTTTCGAGATCGCCCCCTGTTACCGCGCCGAGTTAAGCCGCACAGTCAGACACCTAAGCGAAGTTTACACAGTTGATGTGGAAGTAGCCTTTAACAACTATTTAGACGTAATGGAACTCCTCGAAGAACTAATTTCCCACGTGTTTAAACATATAAAGAAAAAATGTTCTGAAGAATTAAAAACGCTAAATCGGGAATTGCCAGTTCTCAAAACTCCTTTTCCCCGCTACACCTATACTGAAATTGTAGAAAAGCTACAGGCTGAGGGAATCGAAATGAACTGGGGAGAGGACATCTCTACACAGGCTTACCGCAAACTTGGAGAAATATTGAAGGGACTATACTTCATAGTGGATTGGCCCACTGCTGGAAAGCCCTTCTACATACTGCCCCGAAAAGACAACCCCGAAATATGTGAATCATTTGATCTCATGTATGAGTGGCTGGAGCTGGCCTCTGGAGGAACAAGGATACACAAAAAAGACATGCTTATTGAGAGGCTAAAGGAGCAGAAACTGAATCCTGAATCGTTCGCATTCCACCTAAAAACATACGATTGGGGAATGCCCCCACATGCAGGATGGGGATTGGGATTAGACCGACTAGTTATGGTTCTCACTGGAGCGGAGAATATAAGAGACTGCGTCTTATACCCCCGGGACCGAGACCGACTCACGCCCTAAAAAAGAGGTAACTACAGAAAAATTACAAGACCTTTAGCGAGATAAGCCCCCACTCATAGTGGCGGAAGGGGGCAAAAAGGCTACTCAAAAACTATTCTAATTTTTTCCTTGGTTAAATTATAAACAATGTTCTCTAAAGTAGGTACGTCTGTGGGGAGTCTTCTACTATCTGATTTCTTGATTCTCACCTTTTTCTCCAGCGTGCCGTCTGGAAGCCAAATTGTGTTCACGCCCAAAACTGGGATTGGAGATAGAATGTCCTCTATGGTCTTTTTTGTGGAGGAAGTTGCCTCTATAACTCTAACTTTTTTCTTTAATTCATCACTTAAAACTTTAACAATTTTGCCTTTTGGACCTATAAAGTGTGATATGTCGCCTGGACCAACGACTATTATGATTAAATTGTTGGTTTCAATGGAGCCTCTGAACTCCGCTTCTTTGAGGTTGGGAAACTTACTTTCAAGTTCTAGGAGACTCTTAGCTACCTTTAAATCTAGGGGCGTCACTTCCCCTCGTTCTATCTTTTCCCTACATGTGGAACAGTAAACTCCACTTTTAAGACAAAAAGAACATACGGGAACCTTCAATTCTCAAGTCTCCGAATACGAGTAATCATGAGGCTGTAAGTACCGGTTAAGGCAGTTTTCCGCCGATAATAAACAGCAATTTTAGTGTAGTTTTTATAGGAAGAGAGATTGCTTAAAAAACTTTTGTTAAATTAGACTTGTTGAGGCGCTCTGTCCAGAGAGGTGCAGTGTGCTTTTGGTGAAAAAGAAAATGTATTAATTAAAGAAAAAATTTGATAAAAAACCAAAAAAGCCGTCCACTTAGTCTTTTCCCAGTGTGATCTCAATAGTTGAAACATTAATCGTTGAACCGTTCTCTGCCGTGATGGGCTCAGTTCCAATTTTTATGTCCTTAGGTTTAGCCTCTGAAACGAATCTGTTTCTCACTATCTCCGCCACGTCTACAGCTCTGCTTATGGAGCGGCCACGTGCCTTCAAAGTCACTTCCTTTTTTCCGTTATGGAAAAGAGTTATGCATGCTAAAACATAATTCATCACGGGTTTGGATCCTATGTAGATAGAGTTTTCTTCTGACATGTTTGTTACCTCTTCCGCGCTTTTGGATTAGTTGCATAACTACTAAACGCCGTATCTACCTAGAAATAATAAAGTTTTTGGTGACACAAAAAGTCTAATTATTAAGCAAAAAACTAAGAACCGTTTTTAAAGAGGAATACCCATAAAGAATAACTACTTTTTAAAAATATGATGATTTTCGTTTTCATAACTCGGGCTTCTGCAACAAACATATAGTTGAATTTTTATATCTTTAAAAAAAATATAAAATTAAAGATTTAAACATAGTATATTAAATCCTTCCAATCTCTAAAAATTCTGGGTAATGGTTAATATGATTAAGGCGTTCCACATTCTTCTGAAGTCCGGTGAGCCCCTTTTCCACAGGGTTTATGGTAAGGAGCAGGTTGATGAATCGCTTTTTTCGGGGTTTCTAGGCGCTGTTTACAACTTTGCTCAGGAACTGGGCCATGGAGATATTAAGACTGTGGAGGTTGGTGATGCAAGGTTCGTATGCGAAGTTTCTGAGAACTTGATTTTCGTGGCTGTTGTTGGAAAAGACGACGATGAACAAGAACTAAAAAATTTTCTAGGCTTTGCTTCTAGAGCCTTTGTTAACCGCTTCAGAGAGGAACTTAAAACATGGCGTGGAAATGTGTCTATCTTTAGGGAATTCACCCAAGAGTTAGATCACTTAGTGGAAGATTATCAAACGAAGCGCCTCCCCGGTAAGGTTAAACTGGTGCCTTTTCTAAGAGATTCTTCTGGGGGATCAAGTTACCCCTTTGATGTGGAAATAGCCTCTGTTTTCTGTTTACTGGAAGATATAAGAGATCGTGGAGGGGGCTTTCTCTGGAAAAAGCCAGAGGAGGCGTTGAGGGGTATTGTAAGAGTTTTATGGCCTTTTTGGATAGTGCCTTTTGAGGATGGAGACCGGGGAGTTATAGTGGATGCTATGAGTATGGCGCCCCTCCAAATACGAACCAAGCGTTACTCGGCTTTAGATAAAGCTGATAATTTTCTCAAAATAAATAGTGTAGATGTGTTTGTAAATTCTCTTGAGGATCTAATATTGGATTTAGAAAGTGAGAAATCGGAGGAATTTCCACTATATGGATTTTTAGTTCCAGAGTTAGTTAAAGATTTGGAGATCAGCTTTTCTCAAGCCAGAGTGGGTGAGACTAAGGATTATGTTGTAGTCCGCCCCCTTGTAACTCGCACCCAGACGGTTGAGAATAAAACTGTTTTTATGAAGTTAATTCAAGATTTGGAAACAAGTTCTCAAAGACTAATGGAAAAGGAAAATTTCTTAACATTAATAACTGAGAAGTGGCTTAAGGTAATAAATGAAAAGATGGTGGAGACCCGGGAAAGTTATAGAGTCAAAATAGAGGAAACAGTTAAGGATGTCGAGAAGCAGATTGGAATACTCTTACAGCTCAGAGAGGAGGAACTGAAAAAACTTGATGCTTGGTTTGCTGAAGCAGATAAGAATCTTATACTGGAAATAAAAGAATTGTTTGGTCCACTGATTGAGGTTTTAGAAGATGTGGCGCTGAAATCCACCGAGGAGATAGGAAAGTCAATCGATGAAAAAATTAGTGTGTTGGAAGTTATAGAGGGGAGAATTCAAAAATTAGCCAACGTTTCGGAGTATATGAATAAGACCAAGAAATTGGTGGAGAACATTTCTAAGAGTATAAAGAAAATTGATTCAACTATTGAGAAAATAAACAAGAAAATAGAAGTTGACAAAAATTCCATTCTGAAAGACTTTGACAGAAAAATCATGGAACAAAACAGTCGAGTAGACTCGCTAAAAGAAGAAGCAAAAGATGTCCTCAGCAAACAACAGTTTTTAATGGATAGAATTACATCTAAACTCCAAGAATTAAGGCAGCTGATTCAACGTGAACGCAAAGAAGTCGACCGGCTTTTAAAATTGTTAACTTCATTGATAATTAAATTGCCGGACAAAATATTTTCTCCATCTCTATTTTATATCCCCCTATATATTGGAAAATTCGAAGATACGAAGCAAGAAAGATTTTTTGTGGTACCCCCATTAGTTCTGCTAAAATCGAATGAAACTATTAGTTGTGACTTTGGACAGAAAACACTTCCCCTGGATCTACCTAACCCTGCGTTTCTAGAAGCTGTAAAACGAAAGGCTGAAACACTAATTAATGATAGTAAGGAGCTAAAATTAGAAATTCTAAAGGGGTTTAAAAAATCAAATCTAATAAATTCGCAACAAATAGAGACAAGCGTTTACGAGGGCTTAAACAATCTATTACGCCTCAATATTCTTACTGAGAAGGACTTTCAAATTTTGAAAGCTAGAGCCAAGGAGGTTTTTAGGACGGAGGAGAGAGTTTGAAAAATAAAATTCAACCAATCAGTTCATATACTGTTGTTCTCTGAACTGGGATCCGTCCACAGTCTTTGATGAGGGCTATTATAGTTTCGGGGGGAAGATACTCTCCACTAGGAGAGCCCGCAATTTTTGAAATATTTTCCTCGATTAATGTTCCCCCGAAATCATTCGCGCCCGCGTTTAAGCAGAACTGAGCAAATTTTGTGCCAAGCTTAACCCAGCTCACCTGGATGTTATTTATCAACCCGTCGAACATTAGGCGGGAAATAGCATAAACTTTCACATCTTCCATGCCCGTGGCGCCTGGCCGGGAGGAAAAATTCTTGTAGAGCTCTGTTTGTTGGTGAATGAAGCTGAGTGGAACAAACTCTGTGAATCCCCTAGTTCTCTTCTGTATATTCCTTAAAATATCCATATGGACTGCCTTGTCCCTACTGCTTTCTATATGCCCATACATCATAGTGCTTGAGGTCAATATTCCTAACCTATGGGCTTCCTCAATAATCTTAATCCATTCCTTTACTGATATTTTCGTGGGGCAAATCACTTCCCTAACTTTATCCACTAATATTTCTGCTGCTGTTCCGGGCATGGAGTTTAATCCTGCTTCCTTTAGAATCTTTAAGACTTCGCGTGTGCTTAAACCTTCCTTTCTTGCAGCGTGGTATATCTCCATTGGGCTGAAGGCGTGAATGTGTATGTCTGAGCTAACCCTTCTCACTGCTTTTATTATTTCTATGTATAAGTCAAGGGTAGCTTCTGGGTGCAGTCCACCTTGAATGCAAACTTCGGTGGCTCTCATATTTATTGCTTCGCGGGTTTTGTTTTCAATCTCTTTTGTTGATAAAAGAAATTGTTTCGGAGAGTCTTTGTCTTCCCTAAATGCGCAAAAACGGCATCTATTGATGCACACATTTGTAAAGTTAATGTTTCGATTTATGACGTAAGTTACAATGTCACCCACAGCTCTTCTCCTAATCTGATCTGCAACAAGGATTAGGGCTAGAAACTCTTGGCCAGTGCAATTGAACAGGAGTTCTGCTTCGTCTACTGAAGGGGGATGTCCATCTATGGCTTTTTGAAGTATGTGGGAAACTTCTCCATTTATGTTATCTAGCAAATTCAATTTTTACACTTCCTGTAACCTTTTTCGTCTGCCAATTTGTGGATGAGGGGGGCAACCTTACCAGAAACATAGCCTTTTTGTATATATTTCGGATAAATTGGTAATCTTTCTACCAGTCTGAACTTATTTTCTCCAGTTATTTTTTCAAGCTTTTGCCTAGTTGGCCAAGGATTATTTGGATTAATTTCATCCGAGGTTACGGGTGAGATTCCTCCCCAGTCATTCATCCCCGATACAAGTAGCTCACGTTCGCGTCCAATGTTTAAATTTGGGGGAATCTGAATACTCGTTTCGCCTTTAAAAACTAATCGGGTAATAGCTGCGGTTAGCATAATGTCGCTTAAACTTGGCGGCTGCGCCTTTTCCATAGGTGTGCCTGGTATTGGAGTGAAATTCTGAATTATTATTTCCTGTATGTGGTCATATTTCTCATGGAGCTCTTTTAAGGCGAATATGCTTTCTATTCTCTCCTCAACTGTTTCTCCTATTCCTAGAAGGATGCCAGTTGTGAAGGGTACCTTTAACTCTCCCGCATATTTTATAGTTTTGATTCTTCTTTCAGGTAATTTTCCAGGGCTGTGCTCATGTGGTTCCCCTACTCCGCATAGTCTCTCACTACAGTTTTCCAGCATAAGGCCCATACTGGCATTTACCTGTTTTAGCTTTTCAATCTCCCGTTTCTCCAGGATTCCCGGATTACTGTGAGGAAGCAATCCCACATCTAGTGCCAATAGACAAAGATCGTAGAGATAGTCCACCATTGAGGAGTATCCCCAATCCTCAAGTAAATCTCTAACTTCGGGATACTTTTCTTCGGGTTTCTCACCAAAGGTGAAGAGGGCTTCAGTGCACCCCGCCCTTTTTCCACTAATTAAGAGATTTTTTACTTCTTCGGGGCTCAAAATCCTCGCAAGCGGATCCCCCAGCTCCTTTCGAAAACCACAATAACTGCAACGGTTTCTACAAATATTTGTTAGGGGAATAAAAACGTTTAGAGAAAATGTTACAATGTCACCATAATACTTTTTCCTTATTCTATTAGCTGCATCACATACAGCCCGAAGATTTTTTTCACTTGATAAATTTAGTGCTTCCTCAAATGTTAAGTCCTCGAAATCAATATTCTTGAGCACGACCCAAGCCCTCTTTCCTTAAGTTGAATTGTAAATATTGGTTGAATCTGCTATAGGGAGGGAGTATTTTTCTTTTTGGCAGATGGGAAGGAGCCCATTATTTTTACTTCTCCTGCGCTTTTGCTAATATTCATTATTGCCTCCTTAACCTTGGGGTCTTTTCTGTGGCCTTCCAAATCCACAAAAAATATGTAGTCCCCTAGAACTCTTTTTGAGGGTCTAGACTCGATTCTTGTAAGGTTAATGTTTCTTTCTTTGAACTGCTCTAAAACTTCGCATAAAGCACCAGGTCTATCCTGCAATAGAAATATGGCTATGGAGGTTTTATCTTGGCCTGTTGGTTCAGTGTCTTCAGAGGCTATTACTGCGAACCGGGTTTCATTGGTTTGTTCATCCTGTATTCCCTCAGCGAGCACAGTCATTCCATAAAGTTTTGCGGCTGCTAGGCTACCGATGGCCGCTATGTTTGTGTCTTCTTCTTCTGCAACTATCTTAACCGCTTCTGCAGTGCTAAGAGTTTCATATAGATGTGCATGTGGTAGCTTTTTGGCTAGAAATGTTCTACACTGGGCCAAAGCCTGTGGATGAGAGTAAACCTTAGTTATTTTGTCAAGGCTTATTTTTTCTTTTGAAATTAAATTGTGTACCACGGGGAGGATGATTTCTCCACAGATCTTCGCCTCGCTTCGAGCTAAGAGATCTAGGGTTATCGTTACACTGCCTTCAACTGAATTTTCAATGGGAACGATTCCAATGTCTACATGTTTATTTTCCACCGCAGAGATTATACTTGCGATTGTTGACATAGGAATCAGTTCCGCTTCGGTTCCCGCTGCGTACTTTAGGGCGGCTTCCTCTGTGAAGGTTCCACGTGGGGATAGATAAGCAATTTTTTTGACTTCACCCCTCACCTCGCCTTCCGTTCTTCTTCCATAGTCAATGATTTCAAGGAAAATCTTATTCACAAAACTGGGATCTAAGCCCATTTCGACTGCCCTTTTTTCACTATTGGCAATTACTTGTGTTTCTCTTTTCTGGTCTCTAATCTTCAGTTTCAAGCTTGACTTTACTTTGGCCAGCTCCCTGATCTTATCTCTTCTCTGTGCTAAAAGCTCCACTATCTGTGAATCGATTTCGTCTATTTTCTTTCTAATGGCTGCCAATTTATCTTCATAATTTTCTGATGTCACTTCTCACACCAATCTACGACTTAAGAATGCAGATTACTTTTTTAGATTTATAACTTTCTGTTAGGTAGCATTGGGACTTGCAAAACCAATATATTGTCCTTCGAGTCTCTTTTCAATATTAAGAAATTTAAGTCCTTTGACCTATTTCCGGAATTTACGGTGCCTAAAAATGTGTAAATTGTTAGCCTTATCTTGTAGTAGTGAAGAAGATAACAAAAGTATTTTAGAAGCCTTTGTTAAAAAATTTGGGTCTACAAATCCAGATGGTTGGGGAATGGCCTATCTGGACGAATCAACTGGACTATACTGTATCAAAAAGGTTTACCATAGGGACCGAAGACGGTTGGAGGAGACTTTCTTCCGTGATTTAGGAGAGGTAAAAACTAGGTCGTTAATCGCTCATTTACGAAAGGCATCGATCGGTCGGAAGAGTCAAGAGAACTGTCATCCCTTCGAAGGATACATAGATAACCACCAATTTATCTTTGCACATAATGGTACTGTGTGGCCCAGAAAAGTTCTTGAATCTAAACTAGTTAACCATAAACCAAAATCTGATGATCCCACGGATTCAGAACTGGTTTTCTGCTACATTATGGAAGTTTTAGAAGAAAGAGGCGTCAATCTGAACTCGTGGCGGGATATGGTTGAAACTATAAATAGTGTAGTTTTAAGCATCCGCTCAGAGGCCCTCATTACTAAATTAAATTTTATACTCGCCGATAAAAGTTACATATACTGCTACAACTGGGGTGAACTCCAATATTCACTAATGGAGGAAAGCACCAATTGCAAACTTCCCAACGAAACATTCTCCCCCTGTAATGGAAAATTTTTAGTGTGCAGTAGACCTCTACTAGAAAACTCTTCTTGGAACTCCGTACCTCCAAAAACCATTTTGGTTCTGCGAGAGGGAAAAATACAATTCTCAAGCAAAAATACTAGATTCTAGGTAGCTAATTTTTAAATTAAACCCAAATATATATAATTATAAGATGTACTCCTAACAATTAATTTAGATTTAATGATAATTGGCTATTTAAAAAAATAGACCAATTTTCTATGAAGCATTATCCGTTTTTGGAGGGTAACCCAATTGAAAGCACTAGTACTGGCGGGCGGAACAGGTAAAAGACTCTTCCCCCTAACAGAGACTCTTCCCAAATCCATGATTCCACTGGCTGGGAAACCGGTGCTGGAGTATGTTATAGAATACTTGGTTCACACCAACTTGAATGACATCATCATTGTGGTGGGGCCTAAAAAGGAGCAAATTTGTGATTACTTCTCAACAGGTAAGGATTTCGGGGCAAATATTTCGTATGTAGAGCAAAAGAGACCGGTGGGAGTGGAGGACGCGATTCTCACCGCTCTACCCGTATTAGAAAAAGAGGAGGAATTCCTAATTGTTCATTCTGATTTTGTTGCCTCCAGCGAAATAATCCGTAGAGCTATAGAATATCATAAGGGTTTAGATTCAGATGCCACTATTGTGATTACCTTGGTTGACGATCCTACTCTTTATGGTGCGGTGGAAATTGATGAAAACGCGAGAATAAAGAGAATTATTGAGAAGCCTAAAAAAGAGGAGGCCCCAAGCAACTATGCTGCAGCAGGAGTTTATGTCTTTAAGGGGGAGTTCCTAAAGAAATTAGAGGAAACAAAGAGATTCGACACATCTGTCCAATCAATGATACAGGAGGATAAAACAGTTTATGGTATGGTTTGGGAAAAGGATTGGACCGAGATAACCTATCCTTGGGATATTCTAGAGGCTAATCGATTCATTCTGGCTCAAAGGCTTAAGGGTAAGGGCTCTTTTATTGCAGAGAGCGCGCAGATTGACAGCACTGCCAAAATAGAGGCTCCGGTTTGGATTTGTGACGACGTGATAATAAGGCCTCGCGCGGTCATAAGAGGCCCCTGTTTCATTGGTCCAGACAGTTTTATTGGTGATGGAGCCCTAATAAGAGACCACACCTCAATAGGTAAGCATGTTTCCATAGGGTTCGGAGTAGAAATAAAGAATAGTATAATAATGGATGACTCTTCTGTTGGAAGATTGAGCTATATTGGCGAGAGTATAATAGGGAGATCAGTTAAAATAGGGGCGGGAACCCAGACGTGGAATATTAAAATGAGGGGAGGCCCCCCAATAGAAATGAATATTGATGGTAAAAAAGTTCCAGTACCCGCAGAAAGATTCGGTGCCATTATAGGGGAGAATGCCGAAGTAAGCATTAACGTGTCAATATTTCCAGGCAAAAAAATTGGAGCGGGGTCAACAGTGTTTCCCGGAGTGATAGTTGAGGAGGATGTTCCTTCATATTCAGAGGTAAGAGCCAAACAAGAAATTGAAACCATAGCAAAAAAGGGATTCTAATTTAGAATTGTCCGTGATACCTATGTTGGATGCTTTTTATCAAAAATTAGGTGAGGACATCAAAACCGCTAACGATTTGGAGAAGAGGGGGGATTTTAGAGCTGCGGCGAAACTTTGGATTGAGATAGCTGAATACTGCTTAAAATTTGCTAGATCTGAATATGCTTCTGAGGAAATTAGAAAAAACCTTATTGAGAGGTCTGAAGGCTATATTGAGCATGCAAAAATGCTAAAAATTAGACCAGCACCCTTAAAGGGCTCCATAGAAAAAAGCTCCCAAGCAATAGACTATTTGGAAAAAGCTTTGGATGATAAGGTTAGAGCTGATAAACAGTGGATGGCCCTTGACCTAAACTCGTACATAATGACTATGTTTAGTGTAATTGAAAAACTCCTCTACCACGTTTATATATCCAAAACGGGTAATCTTCCAAGCCTCGAAGAAACATTTACTTCTCTTGTTAAATGGGCCTACAGGGAAGGAATCATCAGTGATCACCCCGACAATATTGAATTCGTTAGGCTCCTTTACGAAAAATTATCCAAAAAATCGCAAAAAATAACTAGTGAACAGGCTATGGAAGCAAGAGAAATAATGGAGCGAGTGTATAAAGAGTTATGCGAAAACCTATAATTTTCGCATGCCTTCTACTTCTTTTTCCAAACCTTCTTTATTTCCTCTTCAGAGGCTAGTCTGAAGGTTTGAGTTTCTGCGTCAATGATGCCTAAATCTATGTCTTCAGGCTGAAGGTTTTCAGAAACTTCTCTCAAGGTGTCTACCGCCAGTTTTAACATTTCACTTATCGACATATCCTCTTTATACCCTGCTTTCAGAATTTCCAAAGCCTTAGGTTCATTAGCCCCAACCGCTGCAGCTTTGCTTTTGGTCAAGGCTCCCGAAGTGTCTATGAGAACTATTTCCGGGCCCCCTCTGCTTATTCCTCCAAAAAGTAAGGCACATCCAAATGGGCGTGTTCCTCCTAACTGTGTAAAGCGCTGCATGAGACGCCCTAGCCTTTGGGCAAGTGTACTAACATCTATTTTTTCATCGTATGTTACTCTATACGATTGAGCTATGATTCTTGCTCTGTCAAGTAGAAGTCTTGAATCCGACATGTATCCGGCACTTGTGGCGCCTATGTGGTCGTCTATTTTCAAAACTTTTTCATGGGATTCAAGCAGTTTGCTATGTGTTTTCGCCACCCCTGCCAATACCACGCCCTTAGATGTTTTTATTCCGACAGCCGGCGCTCCTTTTTTAACTGCTTCGCTGGAATACTCCACTTGAATAATACGCCCTTCAGGAGAGTACATGGTGCTACTTTTATCATAATCCATCTCGTCGGACATTAGACGTCTCCTCTTATATTTTGACCTATATCCTATAGGAATTGAAAGTTTCTAAATATTTCCCAAATCCTTGCAATTACCTAATTTTTAAATCTTTTTAATTTCGCATTATTTGTACTATGCGAATCTGTTTCTAAACTCTAAATCCACTAGTTAAAGCAGGGTGTGTTAGGAACGACTGAAGTTTCCACTAATCCATTCAATCCTCAGTTTCTATACTGGAATTTTACTTGCTAGAAATTTTTTTGAGCACATCTTGAATATCATATAAGCAGGTTAAGACACTTTCTATATCAAGTATATCCTGCTGGAGCAAGTTGCCAGCACGTGAAAGATCTATCTGTAATCTGAGCATAAAGGGCGAAAAACCTTCATTTAATTCAGGGTTTTCCGTATAAATCGCCGCGTGTATCAAGTCAACGCCACCAAAGCCCAGGTCGAAAAGCAAGTCGTCAACTTTCAAAAGAAATTCGACTATTCGTTGCTTATCACCCTTGGTGCGTAGTTCTGCCTCGGCATCAGACAGACTCTTACTAATCTCGTCCAGCCTCTTTTTCAGAGAATCCGTGTTTATAGGCATCTCCTCTCGATACATTGTTGCCTCTGGACAGAAATTAAACCACCACTCAAGGTAGTGCGCTGTGCTGCAAAAGAATTTTTTATCATGATTTAATGGCTCCACGGAAACAGTGTACATGCATTCTTCACCACAAATAGTGCAAACCCCAGCCCCATCTTGATATGGTCTAATATCTCCACAAAAAGGTACACGAACGTACATAGCGTCGCCTTTAGGGGGTAAAAGTTTGGGGGGAATTTGCAACTCTTTACTGAACGGTTTTGAGTCTAATTCGGCAAATATTGCAGTCCAGACCGGGCCTCGTGGAATTCTAACTAAAAGAGGGTTTCTTCTCGGGTGGTTGTTGCAATATGTCCAATACGGATCTTCGATTTTGAATTTTCTAACCTCACAGAAGGGCTCTTGGCTTTTATCACTATTTGCTTTATTGAATTTACAGGTTCCACAGCAATCGCTGCCACCATTAGGCATAATAATTCTCTCCTAAAACCACACGCTGCAGTTAATCCTTTCTGCTTATCTGATATGTGCTTACATAGGGTCAGGGGGTAGTTGAATTTTGCACATTTCAGGTATATTTATTGGGTGTTGTAAGGTTTCGAGTGTTCATCGCTTCCAAAATGTTATGTGTGGTGTATCTTTCGTCAATAGTATGTGCTGAGTTGTAGTGTAATGCCATTTTAATATATTTAACTGTTTTATCAATTTTTATATGAAATTATGGTGTTTCTGGGATTTTACTAAACTTCTTTTTTAAGAATTAGGGTAATACTCTGGTAACGTCTGGCTATAGTTTCTCACTCTACAGGGATAATAGTCAATATAATAAGTGACTTTCACTAGGTTTTTTAAAGGCGGTGGGTTCGATTTGATGTCCCTGGATAGATTCAAGTGTACTTCTTGTAATGAGGCTGAGGCGGCTTACTACTGTGAGGAGTGCAAATCAGCTTTCTGTCTGGGATGCGCCCAGGAGAGAAGGGAGGAGTTTTTTATCTGCGGTTCATGTGGCTTCAAGGAAACAAACCTTGGAATGGATAGGGATAAGAAAAGCTCCTCAAGATGTCCGAATTGTGGTTCAACTGATTTGAGATCTGGGATTAGAAAATGGAAACTTTGTCCTAATTGTCGCTCTGGTATGGTTATAAGCGTTCAAGATAAGAGGGTGGAGCTTAAAAAAACCTTTATTGATAATGTTAACAGCATTCTATATGGTTATGAATTGTTGAAAGATTTTTCGAGGAGACTTAGGGAAACTAGAAAGAGGCTAATCTTTCTCAGGCACAGAAGGTATTTCCACTATCCAAAAATGGAGGAAACTCTAATCTCCCTTTTCCAAGAAATTATTTCCTTGAAAAAGAAGGTGGAGGCGCGGGCTCAACAGGTCTTAAATGTGATTCAAGTGCAACTCGTGGATTTTTCTTACCCTGATAATTGGAGCCCACGTGATTTTGCACAGATTCAAACAGCTGTGGACAGGATAAAAGCCGATGTGAATGACTACAAAGTATATGTGAAGGGTCTTATGGAACTACCTGAAAGGAATCTCGATACGGTTGTTTCCTTGGTAAAATTGCTGAGTTTTCATTGGAAGTTCTTTGAGGAACATAGAGAAAAAATTGATTTAGAAATTGGGGAAAAACCTGTGGCAGCCATTCAGAGGGTAAAATATGTGGGAAGCTCTTTTCTCAGTTTAGAAAAATGTAGTGGAATACTTTTGTTAACAGATAAAAGGATAATTTTTATCAGAGAAAAAGGAATTTTAAACAAGTCGTACCAGAAACATTTTGAACTCCCCCTAAAAGCTCACAAAATCGTAGTTGAAGGATCAATATGGAAAAAACTCTCTTTTGAAGGTTCCCAAGGGGATGTGCGATTCTCCGCATCCAAAAATACCCTAAAAGCAATTGAAAGATACGTAGAATTGGCTAAAAACTTTGATAAAAGTTCCATAAAGGATAAAACCCAAACTGACAAATTGGAAAAGCTGGAAATAACCCTAGACGACCTGAAAACTGAGCTACACAAAAAAATTATGAGCGTTTTCACACCCCAAATTAAGGAGCCCACTCGCGGATTTGAACTACAGCCACCTGTTCCCACCGTTACCCCCAGAGTTGCTCAAAAGTCCGCACCCCCACTAACCACTTATAATCGGGTACAAGTTCAAACTGTGGAAGGATCAAAAAGAGGGGATGTTCTGGATTGGGAACGAAGGAAATTCTCCATTGAGCAGCTTCTCAAAAAAATTGAGGAACTTTGGCGGCGTGGAGACATTTCTGTAGAGGAGTACCTGAAAAGAATGAAGAATCTTTATGAGGAACTCTACGTCTTGAACCAGAAATTAAAGGAAATCGAAGTTCAGGCGTAAACCGTTACAAACTAGATATCTATAACTTAATTACCTAAAAACCATTGAAATTTTTGAAAATTGTGTAAAAAGAAATTCTCAATTACTCCTTTTCTTTGGGCTTCTTTGAACTCTCCAATTCCCTTTTCAGGTCTTCTAGCTCAGATGCCAAGGAAGATTTTTCTGTTATTATGTCCCCCTGCGGTACTTTGGGTTCCTCTATGCCCTCCAATGCAATTTCCGCCTCTAGACGGTTTAACTCACTTTCAATATCTCCTGCCTCTTCGACGCCCATTTCGGAAGGAGTTGCCAAAATGTCTGAGCTTCTAGAAATATCGCGCATAGCTTCCTCTTGCTCTATAATCATTTCGAGTATCTTTTCTGAGTTGACGAGTTTTCGGGCGTTTTCAAGCTCTGCTCCGGCGAGTTCAAATGCTTCCTTGAGTTCTAAGACATCATAGGCTTCTTCTATGGCGATGATTCTCGTTTCAAGGTTCTCAATAAATGCGGTGTACTTGCCTAGAAAATTCTGGTATCTTCTGAATTTTCTGAGGGCGAATGTTGCCATGCCTTTGTTGCCCATTTTTAGATACTGTTTAGCCTTGTTTCTTTCCTCGATTGCCTTCCTCTCGTAGTTTCGTGAACGCAGAGTTAGCCTATTTATACTAGTTCTTAGCTGTGCGATTATCTCGTCCTTGTTTTTGGGCCTTTTTCCAAAGAGTATATCTTTAATACTCATACTTTTCTCCTCTAAGAGTATTCATAGGTTACCTAATAAATATAATAACTTCAATTCTTTATTAAACTATACTCTTTAGGCATTATTATACATATTCTACCCATATATTCTGTTTATTTCTTTTTGTCTGGTTTCAATAAAATCGATGAAATTTTCCAGTGAAGGATCCTCCTCAGCTTCTTCATGAACTAGTTCTGCTATGCTGAGCAGGGAGGCTGCTACATGTGTGCGTGCGGGCTCGGATTTTATCTCGGGCTTAATGAGAGCTACTATTCTCTTTTCAAAATCATTGAAAGTTAAAATCCTATCCACAAGGAGAATAAATGATTCGGTTATTCCCCTCTCCAAGTCCTGTTTTTCGTCTAATATCAAGTTGGCTGCCAGATTTTTGAGGGCCGGTTTCACAATGTCCTCTCTAAACCAATTGAAAAGTTTGCTCTTCTTATCTGATGGAGGAAGAAAGCTTGAAGCAGGGGCACTAATATTTTTAGGCTCTTTTTTAAGGTTCTCCGCCATTTTATGAATATTTGAACTTTTAATGGTCTCCATTGCCGCTAGTACCAGCGACTTCACCCCCAAAACCACTTCTCCTCTACTAAACCCCTCTAACATTTTTTCCAGAGCATGTCTGGCTTCCTCGAAGGAAACCTCTTTTGAAATAAAAGACTTGAAAAGTTCCAAGATTTTTGCTCTTGTTTCCAGAGCTTCACTGTAACCAACGCTATCCAGTGTCAAGATTCTGTAGCCTGGATCCAGAACTTGCTTGTCAAACCATCTTACAACTATGTATTCATCAGTAATTCTCTCTAAATCTTTTAGAGTAAGTTTGGGATCAGCTTCCTCCAACTCATTGCAAAGCTGCGAAGCGAATGTTTCAAATACTGAAGAGACGTAGTTTTGGAGAACTTCATCCAATTTGAGACCTTCTAAAATCTTCTCAACCCTCTTTTTGAACGCGGGCTCAGAAATTTTTCCCTCCACCCGCTTTTTAAAATATGGAAACACTTTCTCCCTGACCATTTGAGATTTCTCAATAAAATTAGCTACAATACTGTCTAGGACGCCGAAAACCACATACTCAAAAAATTCTCTTAAGATTTTTAGACCCTCTTCTGAATCAAAAATGTAGGGCATTTAAATTCACCAAGAATCATTCGATGAGTGACCTGCGCAGCTGCTCGATTTTTTCGAAAGTTTTCCTCTTTAAGAAAACATATTCATCCTCAGTCATCCTACCCAACTCAAAGTACTCATGTAGGCTCCTCAAATATTTCTGGAATTTCTCTATCTGCCTCAGAATCTCCTCCTGCCTTTTCTCCTTATCAGACACCTGTTCTTCCTCCTCTTCCTCTAATGGTTTAACACCCACTGGTTCGCTTACCGGTTTACTAATTTCCGGTTTAACGCCCTCTTCGGCGCTGATTCTGGGTATTGGTGGTGGGCTGGGTAATTCTGGAAGTTCTTCCTCTGTTATGGTTTCTCTCGTTAAGGGTTTTGGTCTTGGTGTGCGGGGAGCCGCCTTTAAGCCTTTAACTGTCTCTTTAATTGTTGTTACCATGCCTGCTGCCTCATTTTTAAGCGCCGAAGTGGATGAAACACTAATTATTGTGTTTTCCTCGGTTTCAACTATCCCTACGGCCAATCTTGATTTCTCCTTGGAGGCTAAAACTACAGGTACGCTTTTTGTTGTGTCTATCTCTATTTGCCAACCTTCCTCCTTCAATTTTGTGTAGATTTCACGGATGGCTTCTCTGCTATGCGCCTGTGTCACTATTGGTTCTGCTACTCCCTCCATTTTGGGGGCAGGGTACAAATGATCATAAAATCTGTATTCCAAGACTCGTTTTAGGTAGTCGGAGGCCAAATCCGTCGGTAAGCTGAGCACGGGCGGGGCTGGTATTGATATGTCTGGGGACACTTCCACCATTTCTTCTTCTGTAACTTCTTCCAAAGCTTCTAAAGCCTCAGCCTCTGCTTCGGGTGTGCCTCTTGTTTCCTCAACAGTTTTCTCAATTTCTGGAGTGGCAACCTGTTTTGAAGCAATGGCTGTGAGTTCTTCAATTATCTTGGGAAGGGCTTCGCGGCCAGAATGCTGACTCAGCCTGGGTCTTATCTTAACTACAAGGGCACGGTTACTTGTGATAGATTCGTCTGAAACAATGGTCATTCCAACGGGAATGTTTCGTATAAATCCAGAATCCTTTATTTCTATGGGGACTTCCGCTGGTGATCTTTTTATGAAGGCAATAATGTCTGGTTCATAGGACAAATAGTGTGTTATCAACACGTCTAGTTGAGATAAAATTCTACTATCTGTGGCTGAGGGTTGCTGGGTCACAAGCACTAATCCACAGCCGGGTTTTCTTCCCAGTTTAGCATATTCTACGAGGGGTTCAGAAGCTGCGGTAACACCCTTAGAGGGAGCGAGTAGATGCGCTTCGTCAATCATCAGCCAAGTCACAGGAATCTCCGCCTCAACCTTTTCATCGATTGTTTCGCCCAACTGTGCAGCCTCTTCCATTCTTGATATCTGTGCTCTCACCTTGAGTATCTTACGTGCCAGTATACCAATGATTAGGGCACGCAGGCTGTCATCTAGATGACTTACGTCAATGACAGATACCTGATTGGGAACCGCTAACTGAGTTAAGCTAGTTCCTTTGGCTGAGAAGATTCCCCACTGATTCGCAGATGAAAGTCTAGCAACCAAAGCTCTTCTAGTGTCACGTCTAAATCCTTTGTCCTCAGAAATGATGTCGGAACAATTCTCGATACATTTAATTAAATCCTCTATGCTGTAATCGTTTCCTTTACCGGGGACATCTAGTTCTTGGTCATCAATTGTAGCTCTGTAGCCTTTTTTAACCCTATCAATGACCTGTTCTGTTAAGAGACCGAGCGTGCTAAACCTGTCTATACCAAAGGTGTGGCACCAATCGTCAGCTGTTAACTCTGAAGGCCTCAACGAGAAGGGCTTATCCCTCGTTTGCTCCGGAACCTTATCATAGAAACCGATTGGAATAAAGACCTTCACGTTATCGAAGCCCTTGGGAGTGAGACTCCATTTTTCAAGAGCCTCCAATTCCTTTTCGTCCCAATTGGGGTACTTCATACTCCAAAAAATTCCCATAGGATCAACAATAATTGTAGCGATTCCCAGTCTTGATTCAGCCAATTCCTCCGCAATGACTCCCATAGTGTAGGATTTGCCAGAGCCCCTATGACCACTTATAAATATAACGTGAGGCTTTACCCCATCAAGAAGAACCTTACAACCAAGCAGGTTCACATCTTTGCTGGTTCTCTCTCCCACACAACCAATGTAAAATGTTCCCTTGCAGCCAAGTTTGGCTTGTGTGGATTTTGTTCTCCCCAAAATTACTGATTCGCCCAAACTGTCTCTCAGAACGGTGAGTGGAGTGTCAACTATTTTAGGCGTGTCAACTATGTTTACCTTCTCAGAGTTAATTATGCTCGCCTCACCAAGAATGTAGGCCAACGCCTGCCAATAGTCCTTCAAACTTTTAAGATCAATTTGTTCCGCAATATATCTTCTAAGCTTTGGTTGTTTTGGATACCTATCCTTATCGAAGCTCGATAAGCTCCAAAGAAGGAAATCCGCGGTTTCCTGAGCCGATAGACCCCTTAACGGTTTAATAGCCTTTAAGGCTTTTTCCAAAAATTCCATACTATCTGTAGCCATGAATAGAAGTAGAAAGATTTCCCCCCGTTTATCTATATCAACTGTGCTTATTAGCTCAACCATCTTGTCCAGAAATTTGTCATCTTCATTGTACATAAAACCTTCAAAAAGGATCTTTGCAATTTGTAGGTCGAGGGATTTCTGGAACAAAGCGAACCCGAATGCGGTTTGAAGAGACTTTTGAATCTTGTCGTTTCCCGCTTCTACCAATAGTGAACGAAAGGCATGGACAATTGCTGCTGTGGCTTCACCGTCTATTTCTCCCTTGCTTGAAAGCCAAGCTCCAGAATTTGATTGTAGAGAAACCAGTTCTTCGGCGATTTCATTAGATTTCTCCAAGAAGGATTTATCACCCGTAGCCCTATACATGAGGATATGGCAGTTCAAAAGGTTGGCCCTATCTCTAATGGTCGCGGGTTCCACAGTCAAAACGTTCTGGATAACATTTGAAAGCAATTCGCATAGGGGTCTTCCCCTAACTAGCATAGTCGCTTCCCCTCAAATTTCCCTTATAAGTAGAAAAAGGGAAGAGTTTCAGAGTTCTTCTTTCAATTTTTTAATATCTTTTTCCAGTTCCTCAATCTTCCCGCTTGGTGCAGAGGGAAGCTTTACTCCGGTCTCCACACCGATTTCTTGGTCAATCTCGGAAATAGTTGCTGCAACCTCTTGGGATGTCACTTCGGTAGAAACCGTCATCCTCTCCATTCCCGCCTCAGCCACATCCTGAGCCACGTCAAAATCCTGCATAGTTCCATCTATTTCCTCAACCATCTGGGCTATGTCTGGCAAGTTAACTGCCCCCTTAAGTCCATTAAGGGCTGATCTAATGCCTGATAGAGTGCTGGCAACATCATAGATGGACTCGCTCTGGCGAAGCCTAACCACCATACCTTGAATCCTAAGACGGTAGGCGTCTGTTGCTAGAGCCCATTTTGAATACCTTACGTAGTGTTCGGCGTACATTTTAGCTGCTTCCGTGTTTCCCCTGAGCCGGTACTTCTTGGCTTCCTCCCTGTTTTTCCTGGATTCTCTCTCTAGCTGTTTTTTCTGATACTCAAGCTTGCGGGTGAACACTTCAAGTTTATAAATAACATCTTTAATTTTCGGTCCACCCTTAAGCCAACTCACAAACTTTTTTAGAGGCATACACTACACCAATAAAATTTTGATATTTATCCTGTATAAGAAAATTAAAAAGGAAGCATATAACACTTTCTTAATGTGCATTTTTCCCCTCAAAACCGTGCCACTCCCCATGTTTCTGCACCAAATTCGAAAATTTTAAATCACTCATAAAAACTTCCTCCGAGACGTTTAAAGCAAACAAATAATCGCTTCGTCTTAAACACAAATTGTGGAAAGCACTTAGCCTTTCCATAGTCTAGATTATTTTTTTCTTCTCGATAACTCGGTCTAGCTTTTCTTGAATGAGAGATATGCAGTGGCTTCCCAGGTATTCTTTGGGCCCCAAACTTATTGGTTTAATTCCCATTTCCACCAGGTATTTAATGTCATTTTGATTTAGTCCTATATGATCTCCTAGTATAAATGTGAGTTGCGGCCTTTTCAAATTTAGAAATCCGCTCAAAACCTCGTTAATACTTTTACCTGCACGGTGGAGAAAGTAGGTTTCAGATTCACAAAGCTTTTCCTCCACTATATCTTGGAAGCCTTTATTCATTAACTTAAAACCAGAAACAATATCTGGTGTTTTCTCGGGGTCTAATAACCCTTTTAGTATTAAGGCAACTTTTAGTTCGTCCCTTGGCAACTCCTCAATTTTTTCACCGTTGACCTCAACTGTGATTGAAGGCCTTGGTGGGCCTTCTAGCACAGCGTAAAATATCGTATCTACTCTGTGGTCCTCCGACAGAAGCAGAGAGGAGAGAATACATCTACACACTACGTCTAATCTTCCTGAAGTGCCTGGCAGGTCTTTTATGGTGAATTTATTATCGGTGCGGGCAGTGCTGGCTTTAAGAATGAATATCCTTTTCAAAAGGCCTTCACCTAAAGACTAATTAGCGCTTCGTAAATCATTTTAATCGCTATAAGGATCATAGCTGAGCCAAAGATTTTTCGAAGAAGATCGGGTTTCAGTTTCAAAGTTATTCTACAACCTATCTGCGCCCCGATTATCGCCCCTATTATCATAACAATTCCCACCGGCCAATCTACCTGTCCTAGCATGGCGTGTTCGAAGGTTGCGAAGGCTGATGTAAAAATTATCATAAACATCGAGGTGGCCACTGTGATAACCATGGGAACCCCCAAGATAATATTCATTACAGGCACTTGAACTATACCCCCGCCTATTCCAAGCAGACCCGAAGAAAGTCCCGCTAAAAAGGAGAACGCCAGACCTAAAGGTAAGTTTATTGAGTACTCGTAGGTTTCGCCTTTGCCCGTTTTAATTTTTCTTTTCCAAATCAAAACACTTTTTATTGACTTTCTTTCCTCTTTGAGGGTTTCTTGATAAACAAAAGGATTTTGATTTTGCTTCTTTAAAATCATATTAATTCCTATTATCGTTAATACGATACCAAAGATTAGTTGAAGTATCCCCTCCCGAACCAATCCCGTCAGAAAGGCTCCTAGAAAAGCTCCAGGTATAGAAGTTGTAACTAAAGCTAAACCCAGTTTGAAATCTATAACCCTTCTAACACCATATTCTAAGGTGGCGGAAAACGAGGTAAATATTATAACAAATAAGCTAGTTCCTATGGCTACATTTATTGTATCATTTGCCAAATAATTTATTATAGGGACATTTAAGAATCCACCTCCCACACCTAACATGGCCGCAATAATCCCTGTGAAAACTGTTGTTCCACCGAGCAATAGATACAGCCACCATTCACTACTATTACTATTCAGTAAAAGGAACCATAGCCACCAGTCCAAAATATCATCTCCGATCAGATATCCAATAACGGCGACGTAATATAAAATAGTTTCTAGCCTCCATTTGGCTTTTTCATCATTTTACCCCAAAGTTTTTGAGGATAAAAATAAATACTCCCTTATGCGTAGTTTGGACTAGTTAAAAAAAATAAAAAGAAGTGATGCTGTGCCAAAAAAACGTAAGAGCCGTGGAAGAGCCAAAGGAGACGCCGGGAAAAAAGCAAGAGTTCAATGCAGCATGTGTGGTAAACTTGTTCCTCGCGATAAGGCCAAGAAGGTAACTAGGTACACAACTGTAGTTGATCCCATGATAGGTCGAGAATTGAGACAGCAGGGAGCCTACATTCCAAGAACTAAGGAAATCAAAATGTACTGCATCAATTGCGCTGTTCACAGAAACGTGGTTCGAGTCCGATCAAAGGAAGAGAGGAAATCCCGCTAAAAAGAGGAAATGATGAATCTAGTAAAATCCGGTTAACCCCATTACGGGAGGAAGATATTGTTTGATTTAGTGGTTATTGGGCATATTGCAAAGGACACCATAATTAGGGAGGGCGTCAAGACCTACTCTATTGGGGGAGCCCCCTACTATGCGGGTGTAGCGGCCAGAAAAATGGGGGGAAAAGTGGGTATAGTGTCCAAAATAGGTGCAGATCTTGATGATTCATCCCTATCTGTTTTCAGAGAAATGGGAATCCAAACCTGTATTAGGAGGACGGAAGGTTTAACTACAAGCTTTGAGCTTGAGTACCTAAAAGACTTTAGAAGATTAAAACTGAAACAGGCGTGTGAGCCAATTTTATTTGAAGATGTTCCAAAGCATTTTTTAAATTCTCGTTCCATTCTCATCAGCCCTATTGCAGGGGAAATTTCACCAATCTTTGTAGAGAAACTTTACAGTGAATCAAAATCTGTCATTGCAGCTGATGCGCAAGGTTTCGTTCGAAGGTTCGATAGCGAAGGAATTGCACAGTTTGCTTTCTGGGAGGATGCGGAAAGGGTTCTCCCCCTATTGGACATTGTTAAGTTTTCCAAGCGTGAAGCATTAACCGCTATGAATTGTGATGGTATTGACGAAGCCGCCGAGAAAATTTTGAATTTCGGTCCAGAAATAGTTATAATAACACTCGGTGATGAGGGGGTAGTAATTAGGGGTAAGGAAAACCTTTTCATTAAACCAAAAACTCCACCGAAAAAGTTGGTAGAAACCACCGGTGCGGGCGACATATTCTTTGGAGTGTTTCTTCTTGAATACGTCCATACAAAAAATGTGGCAAATTCTGGAAACATTGCAACAATTGTTGCAGCAAGGTCCACCGAGGGAGTAGGATTGTCGCGATTTGTGACAAGAGACATGATTGAAAAGGATATCCAAAGTTTTAAGAAACTTGAATTTCCATAGTCAAAAAATTGCGATTTATCATTCATAAAGAATAGGAAGGTGAATTATGTGATACATATAGAACAGATAAAGATTGGAAACGCTTCTTGTCTTGGTCTGAAAGTTGATTTAAAACCTGCTCCCCTTCTGCTCATAATTGGTGCGAAGGGTTTTCTGTCATGCGGCTTCCTTAATGTCGAAGTTGCAGAGAAACTTGGAGTTGCGGCTGCAGTGGTGAGTGGCGTAAAAACTTTTGATGATGTACTAAATGGAGAAGTAAAAAGTCTTACCACCGAAGCCGAAAAAATGGGAGTAAGAGCTGGCCAAAAAGGCAGAGAGGCTATGAGTAAACTAGTATAAAAATTATCTTTGAAAACATTGGAATCGAATCCTAGTTATACTAACAAACCAAATTCTTTTTTTCAAGAAATTTTCCAGAAATCCCTACTTTGATGGCTGGATATTACCCAAAATCCCGAAGGCCGGGCATCCCGGAATAAAGACTCCCCTGTCGCTATACTTCTCTGCGCAGTCCCCTATGACGTAAGTTCTGCCCTCCATTTCTTTGGGCAGCTTTACGTCCCGCCCTACGATGAGGTTAACTTTTCCCACTTTTTCTGCAAGTCCATGTTTTCCTAATCTATCAAGCTCTACTCTTGTCCAGGCTAAGCAACCTTCATAGCACGCGCATCCAACGTGAACTTCTACATTTGGATAAACACCCATCACATCCGCCGAAGGCCTCTTAAAATACCTGCGTACCTCACTGATACTCGCTCCTTTAACCTCAATTTTGTTAAGATCCATTTCTCCCAGTCCTTGGAGGGAGGCGAGCCTTATATGAGGAATTTCTTGGGGGTCAAAACCCATAATGCTTGAGGCTACAGCGTCTACGGACACCAAATCTTCCCCAGCAATGATGACTCCCATTTTCAACGCGTTTCCATAGGTTGGCCCCTGCCCCTCTAACGCAACCAAGCCATCAACTATTGCTAGGTCTGGTTTAGCTGCAAGAGTTACATCCACCACTTTTTGGTGGATGTCTGTCCTGTGATAAATCTGTTTCTCCTCGGGGGACAGTAATCCGATTTGGTTCTTAATGGCTAAACTAACTCTACACATTGTATGTGTCTTCAATTTTGGTACAGTGATGAACTTGTCACAATCTAGCAACTTTTTAGGAAGTTTAATGGTATTCATCAGCTTTGCCCTTGGAACCTTTACCTCCACATACTCCTCCTCATCCAAATAAACAGCCTCTGCCTCCTCATCCTCCACTACCTCTTTCATCCCAGTTACCTCGAAAGCCTTCCTAGATTTATAGATAAAAACTGGAGCATCTCCAACCATTATTTGGCTGGCACCAGCCTCCTTAACCAGCTTAATTACTGCCCTAACTACTTCCGGGTCGGTGACTGTACCCGATTCTCTTGGGAGGGGTACAACTAAGTTGGGTTTAATAAAAACTTTATCACCTCTTTTAACAACTTTTTTAATCCCGCCAATAGCGTCTACTGCTCCTTGAACTGCTTCGGCCGCTGTTTCGCCTCTAACCAAAGATACTATAGTCATAAATTAACCCCCAATTACGAGAATATTATATGCAGCAAAAACACTTAAAAAAACTTTGGTAAAACGTTTCATGACGCAACCCAAATACTGAAAAAAGTTATATGAAAACGCAATGTTTTAAATCTGAGCCAAAGATAAACTTACAATTATGTGCCTGTCACATTCCTAAAATTGTTTGGGTTAATATATCCTTATGCTAAAGACATACCGATTATTAAAATTGACATTGCGTTTTATGTTTTGGTTGGTGGTCTAATGGTTGAAGACACGGTGCCTCCTTTACCAGACAAGGAACAGAACTTCAGTGAGTGGTATAATGAAATCATTCATAGGGCTGAATTGGTAGACCTCCGCTATGGTGTGAAGGGATTCATAGTATATCGTCCGAATATTGCAACAATCATGAGGCAAACTTATCGCTTATTTGAAGACGCGCTAGACGAACATGGGCATCAAATTTGCAATTTTCCCGTCGTAATCCCCCTAGAATTCTTTCAAAAGGAAGCAGAACATATTAAGGGATTCTCTGGAGAAGTTTTCTGGGTGACGCGGGCGGGCGACACTGAACTTGACAAAGCGCTATTATTGAGGCCCACTTCTGAAACTGCAATGTATCCTCTCTACGCCTATTGGATTCGCAGTTACCGTGATCTACCCCTAAAACTATATCAGAGCAATACTGTTTACCGGTATGAAACTAAGGCCACTAAACCTTTAATTCGAGGTAGGGAGTTCTACTGGATAGAAGCACACGATGTTCACAGGACATTTGAGGACGCGGTAAAGCAAGTAAAAGAGGATATGAAAATAACGATAGACGTTCTTCATGATCAGTTGGGTATTCCCTTTCTACTAATGGAGAGGCCGGAATGGGACAGGTTTGCAGGGGCAGAAAAATCGTATGCGTTTGACGTACTTTTCCCAGACCGGAATGTGTTACAGATTGCTACCACACACCTTCTGGGAGAGAACTTCTCCAGGGCCTTCGAGATCACTTTTGAGGATGTAGACGGAACCAAAAAATACGGTCAACAGACATGCTTCGGCATAGGAATATCGAGAATAGCCGCGACCATCATCAGTATGCATGGAGACAATTATGGCCTAATATTACCTTTTCACGTGGCTCCAACCCAAATTGTTATAGTTCCCATACCTAAGAAGGGACAGAACGAACTTATAATGGAGAAGTGCGAAGAAATCTATCACAAACTCAAAGACCGAGGCTACCGAGTTAAACTTGACAATTCAGAGGAACGCCCGGGAGCAAAATTCTACCATTGGGAACTTTTAGGTGTGCCCATAAGACTTGAGGTAGGTCCTAAGGATATAGAAAAAGGTATGGTAACAGTTTTTAGAAGGGACAAACGCGAACGCATACAGGTTAAAGAGGGCGAAGTCTTGAAAATTATAGAACAACTGAGAGAGGACATTCTAAAAGAGCTGAGGACACGGAGAGAAAGGGACTTGGAAGAAAACATCCATGAAGCAAAAAGTAGAGAGGAGTTTCTAGAAATAGCGAAAAATAGGGGTGGCTTCATAAAGATTGATTTCTGTGATAATGCAAAGTGTGCAGAAGTAATTAAAGAGGAAACTGGAGGATACGAAGTAAGAGGCAAGCTCTACGGAAAAGAAGAAAAACCGAAAGGCAACTGCCTAATTTGCGGTGGAAAAGCAAACTCAGTAGTATACGTCGCCAAAGCTTATTAGACTTTCATCACAGCAGATTGGGACTCTCACTGTAGGTGTAGTCCATAACAACTTCAAAAAAGGTGAGTAAGTTGAAGTATATTCAAATTCCGTACGGCGAAAAACAGATTGACTTCAAGATACCTTCTGATTGGAATCTGCTAGGGGTTCTATCGCCTAAATTGGCCAATAAAAGGCTCGATCCTTACGAAGCGGTTTTGGGGGCGGTGAGAAATCCAGTGGAAACCGAAAAATTATACAGCATAGCACAGCGAAAAAGAGACGCCGTGATAATATCAGATGATAATGCACGCCCCACTCCCTCAAATTTTATCATACCCCCTTTGCTTGACGAGTTAAACCGCGCGGGTATCTCTGATAGAAAAATTACAGTTATTATTGGAGTGGGATTACATGAACATCTCAATGAGAGAGATCTGGAAAAGAAACTAGGTAAAACTGTTTTGGAGAGAGTTAACGTACTTAATCATGATCCTGACAATAACTTAACCCACATTGGAAAAACCCCTCAGGGTGTTGAGGTACTCATTAATAAAAAAGTTGTTGAGGCAGAGCTAAAAATAGGTATTGGTAGCGTTACCCCTCACGAGTTAATGGGCTTCACGGGAGGAGCTGGAATCATTATACCCGGCGTTGCGGGGAGACAAACAATTAACCAAAACCATTCTATGGTTAAATTATTTAGAGCAGAATTTGGTAAAATTGAGGGAAACCTAATACGCAAAGATAGTGAAGACGCTGCTAGGTTGCTCGGATTAGATATGATTGTAAATGTCACTATGGACGTTAACGAAAATATATATGACGTATTCGCTGGAGATGTTGTCAGCGCTCACCAGAAAGCAGTTGAACAAGCAAAGAAAATTTATGGTGTGAATCTAGAAAAAAAAGTGGATGTTGTAATAGCTAGTTCTCACCCGAAGGATGCCACTTTTGGCAAATCGATGAAGGCTATATTCGCTTCCTCCCTAGCCGTTAAACAAAATGGTGTTATAATACATGTGGCACCCTGCTGGGATGGGCTATCCCACAGCGAAGTTTTTGAAAAAATGCTCCTAGACAACCCTGAACCAAAAAAATTGTTTAAAATGTTAGACGAAGGAAAACTTCCCGGTGAAAGCTGCGTCCTCTACTTATACTCCCTAGTTAAAAGTAAACACAAAATAATAGTTGTTACTGATGGAATAGAAAAGAAGGTCATAGAAAAAATAGGACTAGAATATGCTGAAGACCTAGAAACTGCCATAGAAAAGACTGGAAAGCAAAATGCAGATTGTGTCATATTTCCTTGGGGAGCTGTTACACTCCCCCTCCTAAAAGATGCATAAAGGGGCAATACTCCCACACTGCGATACCTTCTCATTTCTATTGAAATATATTCTTACCCTTCCTACGTAGTTTTATAGAGTTGAAAGATAAACCCTTTTTAAGAAAACAGATACCTTAATAGTGAAGATTTGGATAGTACTCTTATGGCAGGTACGGAGGATTTCTATGCAGTTTTTTTCTGACCTACACATACATAGTAAGTATAGTAGGGCCACTAGTGACAAAATGGATATTGAAAATTTGGTAAGGCACGCTAAGCTTAAAGGTTTAAGGCTTCTGGGATCAGGGGACTTTTCTCATCCAAAATGGCTGTCGGAGTTAAAAAGCAAACTGGTGGAGATTGAGGACTCGGGTTTTTTTAGGGTTAAAGATGAAAACGACGTATTTTTTATTCTTTCTACTGAGGTGTCAACAGTCTTCAATTATAAAAATACTTCCAAGAAGATTCATCACATTCTATTCGCTCCCAATTTTGAAGTTGTGGATAGAATAAACGAATTCCTAGCGAACTATGGAAATCTGGAGGTTGATGGAAGACCGGTTCTAAGTATCACTCCCGCTGAACTAGTTGAGAATCTCATGTCCATCGACGAACGAATACTTATTGTTCCCGCACACCTGTGGACCAGCTGGTTTGGAGCACTAGGAGAGAATGGTTTCGACAGTCTGGAAGAGTGTTACGAAGACCAAGTCAAACATATATATTCTGTTGAAACCGGTCTATCTTCTGATCCCGCTATGAACTGGAGA
>Ga0185342_1000072_pt1 | contig 60892 bp, 63 predicted proteins | sample ConPoolayeEmetaG_FD_128045 | JGI IMG/M metagenome (GOLD analysis project Ga0185342, IMG submission 128045) | Hot spring microbial mat communities from California, USA to study Microbial Dark Matter (Phase II) - Cone Pool mat layer E metaG... ... | reverse complement strand
GTATTTGGTGAAGGAAAGAGGGGAACTAATAGAGAAGCTTAATTCTCTTACTATTCAGATTAAGGAGAAGGTTGAGCTTTCGAATCCATTGATTTCGAATCAATTGAATAAGAATGAACTGATGGAATGGAAACCGCCTAAGGGAGAAATACCAATAAATACTAATAAAAAAATGCAAAACTCATGTAATACATTATAAATGCAAAAATTATTGCTACTACCTCTTTAGCATTACAATGCTCTCTCTTGTTTTTATTCTCTGTGGTTTTACATCAGCCATTCGATACCTTCCTACAACTATCCTACTTTCCATTCCAAGTCTCTCTCCTATAGCTGCCAGAATTTCATCAACAAGGATGTGCTCTCCGAAGATGACTGAATTTGAGACTACTACATAGGCACTGCAGTCTTTCCTCAGAACACGCTTCATTTCCGAAAGTGATTTTTCCATGTCTGCAAAATATGCGCCTACTATTGGAATTCTGCTGCCGATATCCCCAACCTCTTCTGGCACGTAAACTATTTTTTCAGCTTTCTTCTTAATAAATGAACTAAGTAGGCGCTCCCTTGTAGATTTGGTTGCTTCCTCATCGAGAGTTAGAAGGCTAAGTTCGAGTCCGTATACTTTAGAATAATCTATGTTGTTTAGGTAAGGTGGGGAGGTAACAATAATATCGCAGGATTCGTTTTCAAAAGGAAGTGCTCTTGAATCTCCTAAAAGGATTTTTACGTCCTTCCCGCGAATCAAAGTATTTTCTATATCTTTGATCATCTGCTTTACTTTTCTCTTGAATGCCTCCTTTGCTGGCATCGCTCTCTTTCTTTTATCTATCTTAAGAACCCCGCCGTCTTTGATTACAATACTGCATTGAGGGAGAATGGAGATCAAAGCAAGAAGAAGGAGATCCTTTGCCTTCTCGCCGTAGTTGCATTCTGTTATTGCTCCACGAATACGGATAATCTCGTTGAAATTTCTTTTTGGAAATGCAAGCGCAGGATTAAAGAGTTCAAAATTCCATTTTATGTATGATTCGTATCGGTGCTGGAATGCAGTTTTTAAGAACTCCTCAACATCGTTCAAATCAGACTTCTCGTAATTTGCGCATTTTACTCGTGAAACAAATACTGCAAGCTCAGAAGCGTCTACACCTATTCCTAAGAGTCCTTTCGCTTTTGCAACAAGAAGAGATGTTCCGGTCCCGCAGAATGGATCGAGAAGAACACCTCCTTCACAACATGTCCGTTCCATATCAAGAGCGTACTCGACAATTTCAGGGGAATAACCTTCCTTGTAATAAAACCAGCGGTGGATTGGCTTGTTCTTGCTCGATTCGAATGTCATGTACGGACCAAGATAAAGATTCTCTGAGATTTTCATTGTAGGATTGCCCTCTTCGAAAGCCTGTCTGCCTCTTCGTTCTCCTCGCGCGGAACGTGCTCCACCTTTACCTTCATTCCGAGCATAAGCCCGTCAACCCTTGCTTTCAGAGGTTTAAGCTTTCTGTCCTTTACTTTATACTCTCCGTTTATCTGGCGGGCAAGAAGTTCGCTATCTGTTTTTATGTGAACCTCGTTTTCTCCTGTTTTTTTCACGATTTCAAGGGCACGAATAAGCGCGAGATATTCTGCTATGTTATTCGTTCCCTCGCCTACGTACTCGCTTATTTCCATAATCTTTTTCTTTCCTCTGTAGACAACAACCCCTATCCCCATCGGCCCAGGATTTCCAAAGCAGGCACCATCTGTGTGTATAATGAGCATAAAATCAGAACATAGTTACTATTTTTAATTTGTTGTCTTATCTCAACTCTTTTCTTATTTTAATTATTGAAGCTTTAAATTCTGGAATCTTGTTCTTGACGATGTCCCATACTATTGCCGCATTTATGCCAAAATATTCATGCGCGATTATATCCCGCAGACCAGCAATTTTCCTCCATTCCACTTCAGGATGCTTCTTCTTTATTTCATTAGGTAGCATTTTAACTGCTTCACCAATTATTTCCAGATTACGCACAACCGCATCTAAGACAAGCTTATTTTCTGCAAATTCGGTGCTGGAAAAGCTGGCTGTATATTCTTCTATCCTACCGATTGCTTCTATGATGTCATTCAGGTAAAGCTCATACGGCCTTGGCATAAACCGCCTCTTTTTTAACATAGTTGAGAGCTGGTTTCAGGCTCTCCTCTATCACTAGATCCACCTTTCTTCCGAATAATTTTTCAAGAAAGAACTTCAGTTCCATATAATTATCAAAGGTCGGATTTTCAAATTCGACAAGGATGTCTATATCGCTTCCTTTTTTTTGTTTGCCTTTGAGATAAGAACCAAAAAGACCTATTTTTTTTACCCCGTAGAAACGTATTTCCTCATTATGTAGCTCGATAATTCTAAGGATGTCTTTTTTGGTAAGTTTTTTTGTTGGCATCGTTCTCACGTAGTCTATTGATAAGTAGAAGTTTTTATTGATATCTGTACCTACCACTGATTCTACACCGCTCCCCATCGGTCCTGGATTTCCAAAGCAGGCACCGTCTGTGTAGATAATAAGCATAAGAATTTTTCTCTGCAAGTGATTTAAATTCTTTCATTTCAGAATATGGTTTTGACTTAAAAGAAAAACATCCAAAGGAAGAAATAAAACACGCCTCCCATCAATTTCTCGTTCATCGAAGAGATCTTTTGTTATTACTAGACCAGTTCTCTTTTTGAATTTTTTCATGTAATAAAGGAGATGTTGCGTATCTCTGCTAGTTATTACTGTCTGATATTTTACTTCAACCGGCACATTCCATATAAAATCAACTTCCCTCTTTTGTGGGTCTGTGTAAAATGATATTTTCTCCTCGCTAAGCTTGTCATACACTGCTGTCTCTACAGCCTGTCCGATGGTAGGGTTTTCTGCAAGTGCATTGTATATGGATGCGGTCTTTACGAAAATTTTTTTCTGTTTTTTTAATGCCTTGTGGAAAGAACCGATTGGATATAGAACATCAACGAGATAGGATTTGCCAAGGTAAAGAAGATAATCGAAGATTGTGTGCCTGCTTATCTGAAGAGCCTCAGCAAAATTTACTTCAGTAAAAAGCCTTGATGATGAAGTGGCGCATAATCTTACTAGGTCGTAAAGTTTTGAAGGATGCTCTATCCTAAATGTTGATGGAATGTCATCGAACACAATCCTTTCTACCGTGCTTGTTCGTATGTAATCTACCGCAGTTTTCTCATCCATCTTTAATATCTCAGGGAAAGACCCGATTCTTAAAAATTCTCTCGCCTCTTCCTCATACCTTTTTCTTATCTTGAAAATGTTTTTTAGCGGTTTTTTTTCCGGGCTTCTCCCTTTCATCTCTAGATACTCATCAAATTGAAGAGGAGGAAGGTAATACGTAAGCAGTCTTCCGCTTAGGCTTTCTACCCCTTTCTTCACCAGCAGAGAGGAAGACCCGCTTAGTATAAATCTTGCCTTCTTCTGATCGTGATATCTCTTCAGTATACCGGCCCAATCGTCCACCCTAAATATCTCATCAAGAGCTATTAGTGGTTTCTCCCTTTCTTCCAAAAAAACCTCCACAACTTTTTTCAATGTTTCTGGATTCGTATACCTCTTTTCATCAAAAGAGAAAAAGAAGGCATCCTTTCCTAGAAGTTGTTTCATTAGAGTTGTTTTTCCAACGCGCCTCAGACCAGTGATAGCTACGATCAACCCACTTTTCAGAAGTTTTTTTACTTCAAAGAACGCCTTTCTTCTATACGGCGGCAGTTCTTCCTTTTCCCCTCTGTTGATAGGTGAAAAATCCAGAATTTCCTTTTTTGTTGGAACTACCATGTGCTCTTATAGGAGCATAAAACTTAAAAATATGCTCTTATAATGCCAAATATACAGCAGTCCGCGCGCTCAGTCCTTACTTAAAATGTGAAAAGCCTTGATGCCAAGATACTGTCCCCTTCTTCCAAGATCCTGCTCAATCATCATGAGCGTGTTGTACTTTGCATTCCTCTCAGAACCTGATGAACCGCTTTTTATCTGATGAACCGATGGATGTAACGAGAGATGAGCGATAAGGTCGTCCTCAGTCTCGCCAGAACGATGGGAGACAACATTCGTTCGCTTGGCATTTGCTGTAATCTCGATCGCTTTCAGAGTCTTTGTAATCGTTCCGACTTGATTTGGTTTTATCAAACTCGAATTTCCTATTCCATCCTCTATCGCCTTGCTTATCTCTTTTGGATTTGTGCATATATAATCATCAAGGACAAGCTGCACCTTATCGCCAAGCGTTTTCGTAAGTGCAATCCATCCTTCCTTATCAGATTCGCTCATCCCGTCCTCTAAAGAGATAACAGGATACTTATTAACTACCTCTGCCCAGAATTCTACGACTTCGCCTGGGGCAAGCCTTTCCCCGCCAAGATGATACGTTCTATCGTTTGGATCGCTTTGTTTTTCTTTTAAATCCTTGCCGAAAATCTCAGAGAAGGCTCCGTCGAATACAAGCCAAACATCCTTTCCTGCTTTATAGCCAGCAGAGACGATCGCTTCAAGAACATTCTCTGCTGTTTCTGCTATCGTCCTAAACGGATTTACAAATCCCCCCTCGTCTCCCCTCCCTGTTGGCAGTCCGGCTCTCTTTAATCTTTCCTTCAGTGCATACCATACGTTAGTAGCCATCTCCATAGCCTCAGTAAAGCTTTCCGCACCAACAGGCACTACCATCGTTTCTTGAACCTCGAAACCAGTATCTGCATGCTTTCCAGCATTTAGCACATTTAGCTGGGGAACTGGAATTGTGTAGACATCACGCTCTCCGGCAAACATCTTCCAAAGCGGAATGTTTAAGCTTGCTGCCCTTGCGAGCGCGAATGCTCCGGATAGCGCAAGGATTGTATTTCCACCTATCTTTCCATGATGCTCCGACCTGTTGGATTCTTCGAGAATATAATCGAATGTATCTTGGGTGTATAACTCAACTTCTCTTCCTTCAAATTTTTTAGCCAATTTATTTATATCCTCTATCGCTTCGTTAACGTCCTTCCCCCTCCATCTTATGCTGTTGTCCCTTTTTTCCAAAACCTCTTTTTTGCCAGTTGAGGCACCAGAGGGAACCCTAAAAATGACCTCTTTTCCGTCAGAAAGAGCAATCTTACACGAGACTGTTGGATTGTTCCTGGAATCTAGAATTTTATATCCCTTTATCGCAGTCATCTTTACCATCCTCTCACCTCGCATATGTTATAACTGTGTAAATTTTAATGGTTGTTTTTCGATTTACACAATAAGCATCCAAACGCAACATTTATAAATATTTATAACCATAATTTATAACATGACAACGAAAATGAAGGTGTGTGGAACGGACCATCAAATGGTTGGGGATAAAAGAAATAAAGGATGGGAGAAATATTGCGTATTACTTGATAGAACAAAAAGAAGAGCTCTATCAAAGGCTTATCGTCATCTTGGTGGCGATACAGAGGAATTTAGAAGAGTAGTAAAGGTTATTAACGACTCAGTAGAATGTTTAAAGAGTGAAAAGGATTTACCTTCCTATAAACGCTACATGGCAGCAGAGAAAATCGATTCATTGGACTTTGTCTGCGAATCTGTATGGCGTACTTTCATGAATGCATTTAAAAAGGACCCGGATTCATCTGTAAGAGAGTTGCCGGATGAAATACTGGTTCCTTCCCAGTGCTCACGAGTTCCTGTATCTAGGGTCTTTGAACTTATAGATAAAAAGGATTGGGCGTCTATAAACCAAGGCGACCTTAATCGTATTGAGCGCTATTTACGCTCCAAGAAATAAGGTATTTTTGGCTTTGCCCCTTTTCCTATTTTCAACCTGAGTTTCGCAAAGTGAGTTTTATCCTATTTTTTTCTTGACTGTTCGCAGGCGTAACTTGGTTTTTGCCTAGTGATTAATTTTTTATTTCTCTTCTGGAAAAGGATATCAAGTGATTAAATGAACATTGAATTGATTTTTAATGCAGGTGAAGAGTGCTTCAATTTTCTAGAGTAAGAAGTGAAATCACTTTATCTCAGATTTTTAAATAGTAAATCCGAAAGTGAATAAAAGCAGTCGATTGGTTTGAACGACGATTCGTTCAAAGCCCATCATCTTTCCTGAAAAGAAAGCTGACGGTTGGAAAATTTATCGGATTCTAGCGTTCGAGCGCTTTCGTTATAAAAGATGTTCGGATTCACTGAGAAAGCAAAAAACGGTAAGATGATAAAGATTTAGCTGGTAAGAGGTTTATAGTATGATTTTTCTTTTATAACTTTGGTTTTCTGCTGAGTTAAACTTTCAGAGATAATTCGCAACAGCCTACATCCTTTTTCAAAAGCGATTTAAATTAAATCCTTATCCTCTTATTTTGGATCATGAAAGGGGGGCTCCTTATATTTTCTTTCTGATGTTTGTAATATTTATAGCGCTTTATGCCAATCTTCCGTCGATTCTGGCAGATTTGTTTTATGGTGGGATAACAGAGTCATACGAAATAAAAGAAAACAAGCTTTTTGTGAAGCGCAGGAATGGCACTATAAGCGAATACGAACTTAAAGATATGCACGTTGTCCGCTCAGGACGGATTTACGGTACAAAATCTATATTTCATATGAAAGTAGGCAAACATTGGAAACCTTTTGTATTCGAGGGAGATGGTGCACTAAAATGCGCAAAACAACTTCAGAAAACCATTGGAAGATCGCGTTAGCGTGGCTTGTTGTCCTTTCCCCATCTTACAATTAGAGCGTGGTATTCGTTAAAGATGCGATGGTCTTTTCTTAGATTTTTTTCAAAAAATGCTCTATAATCGTCATAATCACCGCTTACTTTAAGGTTGTGCGCTGCACAGAAACGTTTCGTGTAGGCGTCGATAACAAAAATAGGTTTCTTGAATGCGTAAAGGATTATGGAGTCCGCAGTCTCTGGCCCAAGCCCCCTAATAGAGAGAAGAAATTCGCGAAGGGAATCTACTCTTTCCTTTTTGTCCAAGCATCTGTAGTGCGTAACGAATTCCTTTATCTTCCGCGTCTTCTGATTGTAATAACCAGATGGACGAATAAGATTTGCGATCTCGTACTCCGATGCCCTGGCAAGTTTTTCTGGTGCGAGCAACCTTGCGGTATAAAGATTAAGGAGCGCCTTTTCAGCATTCTTCCAGTTTGTATTCTGCGTTAGTATGGCACCTATCGCTATCTGAAAACGTTCCTCCTCGCTGCTTGGAATAGAATAATCGCCCGGATGATAGTGAATGGCAGAGCCACGTATCACCGGCCACCATCCTTGTTTCCCGTATTTCTTGAGTAGCGAAAGATAGAGTGCTTTAACACTGTTCAACCTAGTTCACCTGCGCCATCATTCTATATACCTACGAAAGATATTTCTTATCCATTCAGGAACAGGTTCATTATCCTGCGCCACCAACTGGTCTGCATAAGCGAGTTTCCTTTCGTTCTCCTTGCCGTTAGGCTGTACCTTTATCTGGCCGGCTCTCCAGAGCGTTACGAAAGTGGTTATCGGTTTTGTGGAAGTCGCAAGCTGTATGGCATTAACATCGCTCATCCATACCTCAAAATCGTAATCGGCCGCCCTTCCGCATTTCAGATGCTTTATTGCGCCTTTCTCAACAATGCCATTCACCGATATCTCATGTCCGTTGACCATGTGGAAATGAAGGTTAATCCTATCCCCGTATAGAAGATTGGATACGTTCTTCGGTAGCCAGATGAAATTGCTGCAGGCCAGAAACTCCTCGCATGATTTAGGTGCGGTGTTTTTGTAGAGTTCGTTAAGAGTTATAACACCGACCATAGTGGAGCCGATAAGCAGTGCAGCAAGAAGCACAAGGCCGAGCATTGATAATTTTGTCATATATAGATTAATATCGACGAAAGGTTTAAAGCACATTTGGAGGCGTACCTTTTTTTAAAAGATTAGTCTATAAACAAATCATGGAGAAGATGGAAGATATTGAGATTAAGAAAGAGGGGCTTATTATTCGCGATCAAAAGCTTATCCTTAAGCTTAGAAGCCTCGGCGGAGGAGTGGAAAGTGAAGATGGAAAAGAAAACAGAATAACATTCCTAGAAGCCGCATTCTTTTCGGAACGGAGAGTTATCCCAATCGAGTTTGAGAAGCTAATGAAACTTGCTAAGAAAAAAAATAAGCTTGCAGAAAACCAGTATCGCGTGCTGAAATATCTTCGAGAGGAAGGATACATAGCAAAACCAAGTCTTGACGGTTCGCCGTATTTAAGGCTTTATAGAAAGGGTTTCCGACCTGGTGAGGATAGAACGTATACGCTGATTTATGTTGTCGATGAAAAGTGGAAAGCTGGCACTAAAGAGCTTGTTAACATGGTAGAGTTTGCCGGAAGACTTAGAAAGGAAATTGTTATAGCAGAGTTAGACAAAAACAGAGAAGAACCAACATTCTTAAAGCTTGGTAAAATTAATTTCGAATAGGAAGTCGACTCCAAGAAGTGATTTTTATGAAAAGAAAGCTCGGAAAGATTATAACGAGTGAAAACACCCCATCAACAACTGAATTTCTTTTTGTTATCGATAATCCTCAAGTTAAGAAGGGCCAGTACGTAGAAGTCGACGGCAGTGAGCAGAGATTTTTCGGTTATGTCTCTGAAATCGTTAAATCTAATAGATATTTTGAAAGAGCGGAGAGCGTGGCAGAGTATGAGCGTAGCGGAAGCATAAATGAGAAGTTTCCTTTGGATTCATGGGAATATTCGATAGCAAATGTACGATTGCTCGGATGCTTCAAAGATGGAAGCTTCGTTCGCTCATTTATACCGCCCTCACCCGGAAGCGACGTGTTCGATGCTGAACCAGAGACGCTTAAGAAATTTCTCGGCTTCGAAGACGGTGAATTGGAACTTGGTAGTATAGAGCATCACGATGTAAAAGCATCCATTAGCATGACGAGACTTTTTCAGAAACACGCAGCAATACTTGCAATGTCTGGTGCAGGGAAAAGTTATCTTATGAGCATCATACTAGAGGAGTTGTTAGATAGGCCAAAAGAGAAAGGAAGGATAGCTGTAGTTGTTGTCGACATCCATGGAGAGTATCTCGGATTTAAGTACGACCAGAGGTATGGCGCAGCAACTAAGGTTGTTGATGGCAAAAGTATAATGGTTCCGTTAAAAAAGATACCCACAGCGTACATGCAGGAATGGCTCCCGAATCTCTCCCCAGTGCAGAGAGAAGTTTTAAGCGATGCTCTCAATACACTCAGAAACAAAAAGAAAAAATCAGGAGACAAATACTATTCCATAAAAGAGCTCGCAGAAGCTATAGATTTGAGTAAAAAAACAGGAGATGCAAAATCTAAGACAGCGTTGAAAAGAGCACTTGGAAGCCTGAATGCACTTAGATTTATAACTACTAATAAAGAAAACCCGAGACTAATTTCGGATGTAAAACCAGGACATTTGCTTATTCTCGATTTCAGCACTATAGACGATCTCAGAAAAAAGCAGATATTAGTCTCGCTGTTTGCAAGAAAACTTTTCAAATTAAGAAAAAAGGAGAGAATACCCCCATTTGTGCTTGTTATAGAAGAAGCGCATAATTTTGCTCGCGAAAATGCTGAAGCATCTGAGGCAATATCAAGAAGCGTGATAGAAACCATCGCAAGAGAGGGAAGAAAGTTTGGTGCATCACTCTGTCTGATAAGTCAGCGGCCAGTAAATTTATCTACAACTGCACTTAGCCAATGCAATACTCATATTATAATGAGAATAACAAATCCAAACGATCTTGAGCATATCCAAATGAGCTCAGAGGGAATAGACGCACGCATCACCAAAAGCATAACCGGTCTAAAGGTCGGAGAGGCGATAATAGTTGGAGAGGCAGTTAATTATCCAACCTTTATAAAAGTAAGAAAAAGAAAATCTGAAAAACGGGAGAAAGGGAAGCCCCTTCATGAGCAGGCCATAGAGTTTGAAAATAACGAAAGGAAGAAAGAGGAAGGAGTAGAAGCGTTTTTGTGAAAGTTTATAATTCTAATCGTAAAAATAATGCCATGAGGTACAAATCATTTGTATTTTTCCTCTTGCTTTTTAGTGCAGCATGCGCCATAACTGTTGTTTCGCCTGTTGAAAAGGAGATAAATAATGGTGATGTTGTAGACCTCGGCGTAATGGGGCCCGGCCAAACAATATCAATTGTTGTGGAACCGGAGGTAAAAACCGGTGGCATATACGGAACAGGTGGGTTATATGATATGGCTATTGTGACATCTGTTCCGGAAAAATGGAAAGGCGAGAATAGCAAGTTATACAAACCGCTTCAGGTCATGATAACCGCAGATCCGAACGCTGCGGAAGGAGAATATTATTCGGAGATAACCTTAGTGGACGAAGATTATGGAGAAAAACTCGATAATGTAACGTTCCGTACAAAGATCACTATCAGCCATAATGTTGTTGATATAGGGATCAGCCCAACGTATATAAGAACCGGTGTCGGACAACCAGCGATATTTAGTATAACAATAACAAACAAGGGTTCTACTGGAGATGCTTTTCAGATAGAAGCAAAGGGTCCGAAGAGATGGGAATTTGAAAGAGCAGTGTTTGTTCCTGCAAGAAGCTCTAAAACGATATATTACGAGGTGGCTGGGGAAGAAGAGGAGATCACAAAAACAAAAATAACTGTTACGTCCCTTGCAAGCCCGATTATCCGTGAAGATAAAGAAGTAATTGTCGATGTACGCTCCAACATCATTGCGGATATCAAAGCTACAAATAATGGTGTGCTCATCTTTCCTATATTTGAAGGAATAGTCTATTCGTTCCTTGGACTTATAGGTAATTTTCTCTAGTAAATGAAGTGCAGGGGAAGAGATTCGAACTCTTGAAGACACTAAGTCACTAGCCCCTCAAGCTAGCGCGTTTGACCATTGCGATTTCTGCACTTTACAGAAAACTCCGCCACCCCTGCACATAAAGCCCGCACATAAGGACTACTTAGGTTTTTCTATGATAGTTATATTACTCTTTTTTACTTCTCCTTTTTCTTCTTTGGAGAGATGGCTTTTTCAATCTTATCTAAATCATTAAGAATCTCGTCGCATCCGCGCTCTATAAGTTCTGCTGGAGGCATGTTAAAGAAGCTCTCTACGAAGAACTTGAACTTACCATCTTGTATTCCATAACTCAAAAGTCCTGCCTGGAATTTCGCATGCCTCGCTGCAATACCGAGGACAGCAGAACCTTCCAGCTTAATTCTTTGGTTTTGCGCAAGAGTTATTAATGGTATATTTTCCTTTGCCATTTTTATTTCTTCATCCGCGCATTTAAGATCTCCTGAATAAACAACCTTCGGCCCTTCAGCATCCAGTGTAAATATTATCTCCGTATTTTTTGGCAGCTTCTTTGGTGTAACTATTGGCATGAGTCCAACCCTATGCGCAATATACTCGTCCCAAAAAGATGACGTATTCTCGTAAACAGTTATTTTATCTATTGCAAGAACAGGAATTCGAGCTATTACATATCTCCTAATAAGATTTGCAAGGCTTGCACTTATGCCGGTTGCAGCAAATTCTATCCTATTCTCATGTTTTTTTTCTAATATCAGATCCATACCATCAACCAGCTACACCCTTCTTCCTCTCCTTCCGCCCTTTCTCTTCATAGAGTCTGTGGGCAATGGGGTTACGTCCTCTATTTTTATTATCTTAATACCGCTTCTCGCTACTGTTCTAACTACGGATTGCGCACCACTACCAGGTGTTTTAGACCCGACCCCACCAGGAGCGCGTATCTTAACATGAACGTGAGTTATTCCCTTTTCTTTTATGGCGCTAACAACCTTGAGCGCAGCCTGCATGGCAGCATACGGCCTCCCTTCTTCGCGATGGGCTTTAACCACCATCCCTCCACTTGCCCAGGAAAGTGTCTCAGCCCCACTTAGATCTGTAGCGGTTATTATAGTATCGTTCTTCGAAGAATATACATTAAGAACGCCAATCCTCATCTTTTTTGGTTGCCTTTGTTGCTCTGCTGCAATTGGTTTTTGTATCTCTTTTGTTTCTTCTGTCTTTGCTTCAGTTTTTTGTTGTGTTATTTTTTCTTCCTTTGCTTCTTCTTTACCATTGCTCATAAACATCACCACGAGTATCAGCTTTTCTTTTCCTCTGTAACGCTCTCCTCATCCTTCGCCTCTTTTTTCGATTCTTCTCCTTCTTCCGTTGGGGCCGTTATGCCTGCATTTATGTCGAATGGTTTTGCATAAGAGATTCCTTCCTCTTCGGAAGATTCCACAATATAGCCCGGTATGGTTATTTTTCTTCCATTTATCGATATGAAACCGTGCGTTATGAGTTGTCTTGCTTGCCTCATCGTTCTGGCAAGCCCTTTCCTCACAACTATAGTCTGCAGTCTCCTCTCAAGAACGTCTTTAACAGTAAGAGAGAGAATGTCATCAACAGTGCCACCTTTTTTCATTATCCCAAGCCTTGTTAATTTTGTAAGAATCTTATTCGCATCCTTTTCACGCTCTTCAGCACTAAGAGACAGAAGCCTTCGTGCTTCGCGTCTGTACCTCTTCAATTTAGCAGCAGCCTTCCAAACCTCGCTTGAATTCTTCAGACCATATATCGTCCTTAACTCTTTATCCTCTGCTATTCTGTCTTCGTCCCAAAGCCTTTTTGGCCTTTCGAACTTATTTCTGAATTTTCTCGGATCTCCCATCAAGCTTCACCCGCTTCGAATATTTTCCTTATTTCTTTCCCTCTCCTGCCTGTGCAGCACCGGCTTTTCCTGCAGATGCTTTTTGCTGCTCAAGTATTGCCTTTCTAAGAACACCTACAGCCATTCCCTTTCTACCTGTGTTTCTTGTTCTCTGCCCCCTCACCTTCTTTCCATATGCATGCCTGTATCCCCTCCAGGTGTAGAGCTTCTTTTCCCTTTCTATATCCTGCGAAGATGCGAATGCAAGGTCATTCATAATAACATGCATATTTCTTCCGGTAACGAAATCTCCCCTCCTGTTCATAAGATAAGAAGGTATGCCATAATCGTGAAGGTTATATAGAATCTTGTCTATCTTCTCAACCTGTTCGTCTGAAAGCTCGCCAACTCGCATCGTTGGTTTATAACCGAGCTCTTTTTCTATCACATACGATGCAGCGCGAGACATTGTGTGCCCAAAACCCCTAATCATGAGTAGCGCCCTTCTGAGCGGAAGCCTTCCTCTTATATCCTTTCCAGCTATCCTAACTATGCCTCTTAACCCTTCCTCAGTCTTCTCTACTTTTTTTGCTGGTTTTGGAGGCAAAGGTTTTGCTATTTTCTGCGGCTTCTCAGTTTCTTCCTCCTTTTTTGGTTTTATCTTCTTCTTTCCTCCCATGATGTCACCTATATCCTAGTTACGCTTTCAACTTCTACTTGACTAACGTGCGCTATTTTTCTTATGTTCTCCTCAAGAGCGTCTGTCCCTCCTTTTGAATCGTCGAAAAGAATCGTTGCTTTAAGAGCCTTTATTCCGAAACCGACGTCTTCTTCTTTAAATCCTCGAACATTTGCTATCTTGCTTATCTTCTTCTTAACATCGTCCAACGCCTTTGGTTCATCGACATAAATCTTTACTTCTGCTGCAACATTGTATTCCGCCATTCCAACACCTTAAGGACCAGAAAATCCGCATCCGCACTTATACGCTACTCTATTTTCTCTGCAATAATTGCATCTTACTATCTTTTCCCCGCACTTAGGACATGGGAATTCTGCAAATTCTTTAGTATTCCTGCCGCAACTTATACATCTCTTCAACATACCACCTAATTGCTCATAACAATTGCTTAAAACTTGAATAGATGTGGAGAATTATTTAAATGGTATATATATTTAAATATACTGTTGAAGCCCCGGTAGTCTAACCTGGATAGACGCTTGTGGCGTTACAGAAAGGACAGTGGCTTGCGGAGCCACGAATCCGCGTTCAAAGGTAAAAGATATAACTGAAAATCGCGGCCGGGGCGATTTTGGGTGAAAGCATGAAATATGTTCCACGATGCATGTCAACACAGCATCCAGATAATGTGCGCCAACCATTTTTCTGCGACGGTACTGTCATGGAGTGGGAGGATGAAGTTAAGGAAGCATTCTATGTTTATTCGCACCTCAAGTGCAGAGAACAACTTTGGGACTACGAAGGAAAAGAGGTTGATAATTTTGTAGTAAAAAAACTCCTATCTAGATACGAGAACTATTTTAAGAAGAAGACGCTTGGAGAAGACCTTAGGCTAACCTTTAGGGTCCCCAACCCCAGTGTTGAGAAAACCGAGGGGAAGGTACTTGTAGAAACACTCATGACGATCGCAAGGAGCAGCGACACTGCATCGCTCTTCTATAGCAGGGACGTTGTTCCAATCTTCGAAGTAGCAATACCTATGTGCTCTTCTGCAAAGGACATCCTAAAGGTTAGATATTTCTACAAGAATTTCATCTCCGGGATAGAGGAGAATATGCTAGTTGATGAGAAGGTTAAGGATTGGATAGGAAGGATTGAACCGAAGGATATTGGAGTAATACCACTAGTCGAAACGAAAGATGCCATTCTCCGATCAGACGAGATAATAAAAGATTACATAACAGAGACAAAAGATGATTATCTCAGATTCTGGATAGCGAGAAGCGATACTGCTTTGAACTACTCATCACTCGGCGCAGTTTTGATAATAAAAACAGCGCTCGACAAGATAGAGAGGATTGCAGAAGAAATGTCTGTGAATATTTTACCAATACTTGGTTGCGGCTCTGCTCCGTTCCGTGGGAATTTTACCCCTCAAGATTACGAACACATCCTGCGCGGTTATCCTTCTGTGCATACATTTACCATCCAATCGTCTTTCAAATACGACAATGATGAAGAAGATGTAAAAAAAGCTATAGAAGGCATAGAGAAAAGTGTTAAAAGAAAACCATTACCGGTCGAAGAAGAAAAAATATTGCCAGTGCTTGAGAAGGTTAGCACTGCATACGAAAGAGAAGTCTCTCTTATAGCAGATATGGTAAATAGGATGGCTGTTTACGTCCCAGAAAGAAGGATGAGAAAACTTCATGTTGGGTTATTCGGATATTCCAGGAGTTTGAGTAGGATACATTTACCAAGGGCGATAAAATTTTGTGCAGCGCTTTATTCTTATGGTCTTCCTCCAGAACTCTTAGGTCTAGACGCGCTCGATGAAAATGATATTGAAGTAGTGGAGGAGGTTTACCCAAATTTCAGGAAGGATATAGCGACTTCATTGCAGTATCTAAACAAGGAAAATCTGAAATACTTCCCAGTAGAGATACAGAAAAGAATCGCAAAGGTATTAAGTTTAGGAATCAAGTATGAAGAAAATGCGCAGCATGCTACCATCACCAAAATAATAGTAAAAAATCTTGAGAAACAGATGCCAATTGAAGAAGACGTGTTGCGCGCTGGATGGGTAAGGGGATTCCTTGGATGAGATATTTTTAAACCTAATGCATCAAAAGTTAATTCCTATTATATAAGGGTGGATATTTATGGGTATAAGGCCAGCAAGGACTATAAGGGATCCTGATAAGGTTGCATGGACGAGATTTTCAAGAAAACCTAGAAAGTCATACGTAAAGGTAATGCCACATCCAGATCTTCATCAGTTTAGAATGGGAGTAGACAAACCAGAATTCGATCTGACGGTCCATCTTGTTTCAAAGCAAGATATAATCGTAAGGGATAATGCACTAGAAAGCGCGAGACAGTCTGCAAATAAACATCTTGAGAAGGTTCTCGGACCAGCAGGATACTTCATGTTCTTGAGACCGTATCCACATCATATAACACGAGAGAATAAGATGATCGCTGGTGCTGGTGCGGATCGTCTTCAAAAAGGGATGCGGCGTTCGTTTGGAAGACCTACAGACAGGGCTGCAAGGATATACAAAAATAAAATCGTACTTACTGTGAGGACGTATAAAGGGAATATCGACGCAGTAAACGTAGCGATGGAACGTGCGATGAAAAAGCTCTCGGGTAAGTATAAAGTAGTAGTTGCATAAGTTTGCGCCAAACGCTTTTTTTAGCAGTATAAATTCATGGTTGAATGTGGTATTATATTTTTAAACCTATCTACTCATAATATTCATACACAATTCTAAGTTAATTTAGATGAGGGTGGGCAAGGTATGGATGATGATAAGAGGGATGTAATAAAAGTAGGGGAGGAGCCGCTCATAAGCACAGACGTAGATAAACTCATAAAGATAATTTCTGAGAAGAAGAGGACGAGCATAGGAGAGCTACAGAGCGCGTGCGGGATAAATAGGAGAGCGCTCGATAAGTGGATAAGGGTTCTTGAGGACGAGGGTTATATAAGAATAGAGTATGGCTTGACAGGAACCTATGTGAGATGGATCGCCCCTCTTGGAGGCGAAGCATCTGAAGAGATGGCAAGGGACGATAAAGCAGTAGAAGAAGAATACACCATACAAGACGCAACTACAGATATGTATGATGCTGAAGATGGTGTTCATGCAGAAAAAAATCCGGAAGAGAAGACGATAAGTGAAACAAAATTAAACGAACAACCAGTAGAAATAAAAGAAGAATCAAAAGATTCTGAGGACGAAGATTATACACCTGAAGAACTGCTCCACCGTTATGTAATTATGAAAAGGCGCGAAGAAAACAAAGAGGAAGACATCAAATCCAGCATACTTAGAAATTATAACAAAGAGGATGAAGAGGATTACACAGTGATTTCTGAAGAAGAAATAGAAACACCTGCCGGAATAGAAGAAGATGTAGAAAATAACGAAGCTGAAACAGAGAAAAAGGAGGAAGAAGACAAACCTATTGGGAAAATAGATGATAAATCAGTAAGCCAGCCGCCAAAAACAATCTATGATAATGAAGTTAGAAAACTGCTTAATTCTTATGTTAACGAGATAAATCAAGAGAAGGCAAAGCTTAAGGCTCTTGAAAAAGAAAAAGAAGAACTATACAGAGACAAAATAATTTCGCTTGAGGCAAAGATGGAAAGCGATATGGCAACGCTTACTCAGTATATTTTAAAACATGAAAACAAGCTCCTGGAGATGAAGGAAAGGGTTCTTGAACTTCCAGATAAGGTGGAAGAAATTGTAAGGCTTCAGACTGAGATAAAGAACCTAGAGGTGGTTGGTAGAAAGTCCCTTAAAGAAACAAGAGAAAAGGTAGAGGCCTTTCTTGCAGAGATGAAAAGAAGCGAGAATGAACTCAGGGGAAGAATAAACGAAACAAAAGCTGCCATAGAAAGAGAAGAATCAAAGATAGAGGAGCTTTACAGAATAAGGGATTCTGTAAGCGCAAGGGCAGAAAAGATATTAGCATCGTTCGATGGTGTAAAGGAAAGAATTGAGGAGCTCAACAAGAGGATGGAGGATCTTGAATCTGAGTTACACAAAACGATTTCTGCTAAACAAGATATTGAAAGAACTGCAGAGGCGCTTAGGCAAGAGCTTGAAGAAAGGGAACAGGGGCTTAACAGCTTAGAAGAAGACCTCGATGGTGTGATTAAATTGGAAGGCTGGGCTAGAGAATACATAAACGACTACGAGAATAAAATAGACGAGATAGATTCGTTTATCAGAAAAAGCGATGAGGAGCTTGCTGCACTAAGAGAGGCAGCTGAAGCATCCTATCTTAAAAGGTACATAGACGAGCTTGAAGGGATGGCAAGCAATTATGAAGAACAGATAACTGAAGCTGAAGGAGAAGAGGCTGAAATAGAAACAAAAATAGCAGAAACAAAGAAAAGATTGGCATCGCTTATAAAAGAAAGTCAAGAGATGCTCAGGAGACTAAGGGCTGAGACAGCAGAATCTCCAAACTATGAAGAGTTAAAAAAGAAGATAGAAGAGAGAGCAGCAAAAGCCAAAAAGATTGTTGAGGAAAAGGCTCGGGAGAGGGAAAGGCTTTTGGATGAGAGTAGAAAGAGAAAGGTAAAAAAGAAGAATGAAAAAAGAAATGGTAAGTCTAAAAAATAGAAATTTTTCTAAAATTGTTTTGCCCTAAAATTGAGTTGATATATTTTCTTATTTCTATATACAAATAAAGGAAAAGAGACGCACCTATCATGATGAGCCATTCTTCTAGACCAAGGGGTTTCACCCTAAAAAGTTCATCTAGGAACGGTGTGTATAATATAGTTAGATGAAGAACTATTGTAAGCAACGTTGCATACACAAGCCATCTGTTTTCAAATATCTTTCTGCCCAGTGGCTTTTCAAGAGACCTACATGCGAATGCCTTTGTTTTTTCGAACATTACAAGCATTGTAAAGGCCATCGTCTGTGCAAGCAACACATCTCCTTTTTGAACATTGTGGAAAAACAAGAGGAGTATAGCTGCAGTCATTATTAAGGGAGATTCGATGAGGAAAATACCCATACCATTCCAGATGTTTTCGTTCTTTTTTCTCGGCGGTTTATTCATGACATCTTTGCTTATAGGGTCTGCCGCAAGTGCTATAGCAGGAAGTCCATCTGTCACAAGATTTATCCATAATATCTGAATCGCAACCAGCGGAAGAGGCATCCCAAAAAGAACAGCTAGGAATACTATCATAACCTCTGCTAAATTTCCGGAGAGAAGATAAAAGAGCGTCTTTCTTATATTCTCATATATCCCCCTTCCCTCTTCTACGGCCGCAACTATTGTCGCGAAATTGTCATCTGCTAAGATGAGGTCTGAGCTCTCTTTCGCAACGTCCGTACCAGTTAGACCCATGGCAACTCCGATGTCTGCCCTTTTCAACGCTGGCGAATCATTCACACCATCGCCAGTCATTGCTACAACATGACCGTTCGAATGGAGGGCGTTCACTATGCGGAGTTTATGCGCAGGCGAAACTCGCGCGAATGCGGATACCTCTTCCACAACATCCTTGAGTTTTTTGTCGTCTATCTTGTCAAGCTCCTCCCCTGTTAGTACCTTCCCGCTATCTATCCCTAATTCTTCAGCAACTGCCTTTGCGGTTAGTGGATGGTCCCCGGTTATCATTATTACTCTTATGCCTGCCGTCTTACAGAGTTGGATAGCTGGTTTTACTTCTTCGCGCGGGGCATCCATCATCCCTACGATTCCTACGAATATTATCTCTTGCTCTACAGCATCGACAGCAAATTTAACGCCATCAAATTCTTTATAACCAACCGCAAGCGTTCGATATCCTTTTGATGTTAGATTGTCGTTAATCTCAGTTATTCTCTTTCTGTCAGATGGCGTAAGTCGCCTTACCTTACCATTCTCGATTATTCTTGATGATATGCGAAGAATGCTCTCTGGTGCACCTTTCATATATGCTGTCTTCTTTTTCCCTTTTCCCTCTGCATGTAGGGTGGTCATTCGTTTTCTTTCAGAATCAAAAGGAAGCTCTCCTATCTCAGGCCATTTTTTCAGAAGCTGCTCTCTCCACATTCCTGCCTTTGCAGCAGCAACGAGAAGAGCACCCTCCGTAGAATCACCTATAACAGTCCAGCCCTTTTGAGGGTCCTCTGTTAGATGAGTAGTATTGCAAAGGACGCCGATGCGTAAGAGGAGCTCCAAGTCCTCCCTTACTGCAATTTCTTTTCCATCATGCGTAAAATTTCCGAATGGTGCATAACCGCTTCCGCTTACATCTATCATCTTGTTGTTTACAAAAATCTTTCTAACCGTCATTTCGTTTTTTGTTAGCGTGCCGGTTTTGTCTGTGCATATGACATCAGCAGAGCCAAGCGTCTCTACAGACTTCAGTTTGCGAACAATAGCATTTCTTTTGGACATTCGCTGAACACCAAGGGCGAGGGTTATTGTGACAACTGCAGGCAAGCCTTCTGGGATGGCAGCCACAGCGAGACTAACTGCTGTCAGAAACATATTAAAGATCTCAAAACCATAGAGGATTCCGGTTATGAATATAATCACGCAGAGAGCTAGCACTCCGATACTCAATTGTTTCCCAATCTTCTCAAGGTCGATCTCAAGAGGAGTTCGTTCCTTTTCGACTTCCTGGACCATCTGTGCAATCCGCCCTATCTCAGTAGCCATTCCCGTCTTCTCTACTACCATCTTTCCCCTTCCGGCTACTACAACAGTCCCCATGAATACCTTATTTGATTTCTCTACGTCCTTGCGGACTGGGACACTCTCCCCTGTAAGTGCTGCCTCATCCACAGACATGCTAATGCTCTCGATAATCCTTCCATCTGCTGGAACTCGATCGCCCAATTCAAGTATAACAAAATCTCCTGGTACTATCTCTCGTGCGTCTACTATCTTTACAATTCCATCCCTTATTACCCTCGCCTGAGGAGAGACAAGCTTTTTCAACGCTTCGAACGCCTTTTCTGCCTTGTACTCCTGAAGGAAGCCGAGAATGCCAAGCATGAGAACTATCGCAAAAATCATTATGGCGTCTATGGTTTCGCCAAGGAATAGGGCTATTATCGCTGCGCCTAGAAGAAGAAAAACCATAAACTGTTGAAATTGACGAATGAATTTTGCTAGTAGAGATTCTCTTTTGAATTCGGCAAGCTCATTTCTTCCGTATTTCAAAAGCCTTTCTGCAGCTTCCTGCTCACTCAGTCCTTTATATTCCATCTCTTTTACCCTTACTCTAAACTTTTTATTTAGAAAGCGCCCTTTCAAGATCGCGCAAGGTTACATTGAAGAGCAAGGTCTTTCCTGCAAGCGGATGGTTCTCATCGAACGTTATTGTGTCGTTTGTTAGGGCTATTACCCTAAGGCTCGCTGGTTTGCCTGTGCGAAGGCTCGTTGTATGGTAGGTGCCATTGACCCTCACATCAAACATTATCTTATAGGTAAAATTATTGCTTTCCACAACAACTTGATGGAAACCATTGCTTGTGAAGTCATCACCTGGTTGTAATAAATACATAAGTGTCACTTCTGTATCGTTGAGATCTTCAACGAAAACTGTTCCTATATCCGTATTAAAACTTGTTCCGTTCTCTATCGTTATATTCCTCTCTTCGAAATAGCTTCTTGGAACACTCTCAAAGGCGCTCATGTTATAGTATCTGCTTACGTTGTAGACGCCGTAAGGGTCGTAATATCCATAACCGTCTTCTGGAGGAACCGTAATTATTTTTGATTCATTCACCTTCATTCCAACAATACCCTTTACAAAACCAGGGATGAATGGTGTTTCGTTTCCAAGAAGAAGCTTGAAGCGTAATGGGGTATATGTTCTAAACGGACTGTATATTCCGTTCTCCCTCGCCACTCCTTCCATACTTGTATCAACCACCTTCTCGTCTACCATAAGGGTGTAATCAACAGTAACGTTGTCCCCGTAGAACGCTGTTGGTAATTCTCGGTCTTGCGGTGGCGGATTTATACAACCAAAAAGAAAAAACCCAATCGCTAATAGCACGAATAATCTTTTCATATTAGCACCTTTTGCGAGTTAATAATATAAATTAATGGGGTCACGGAGATTCGAACTCCGATATGCAGGTTTCTCACGGCGTAAATGTCCGTTATTTCAGGACTGATCTGGAGCCTGCCGTGTTACCTGGCTGTGCGTCTCCTTTGCACCATGACCCCGAGTGAAACGAGGGGTCAGCAGTGACAGCAAGCGCATGTCACTCCAATGACCCCGAGTGAAACGAAGGGGTCAGCAGTGAACGAATCGTCGTTCACTCCAATGACCCCGAGTGAAACGAGGGGTCAGCAGTGACAGCAAGCGCATGTCACTCCAATGACCCCGGGTGAAACGAGGGGTCAGTATTGAACGAATTGTCGTTCAATCTGATGACCCCGAGTGAAACGAAGGGGTCAGCAGTGACAGCAAGCGCATGTCACTCCAATGACCCCGAGTGAAACGAAGGGGTCAGTATTGAACGAATCGTCGTTCACTCCAATGACCCCGAGCGAAGCGAAGGGGTCAGTATTGAACGAATCGTCGTTCAATCTGATGACCCCGAGCGAAGCGAAGGGGTCAGTATTGAACGAATCGTCGTTCAATCTGATGATCTTCTTGATGGGCCCGCGGAGATTTGAACTCCGGACCTTTTGCTTATCAGACAAACGCTCTAACCAACTGAGCTACGGGCCCACAAAAGAGATGATAGTAATAGATCACCATTCCTTTTTTAAATATGTTTTGTGCTTCAGATATAATTATGAGGATAGGAATCATTGCAGATAATCACTTAGGCTACCCTAGATTCGAGAACGATTCTTACATCCAGGCAGAAAGAGCGTTTTCAAGCGCAGCGGAAAGATGCGACCTAATAATCGTGGCTGGTGATATATTTGATGCAAGGGTGCCAAAGCTTGAGACGCTCGAAAAAGGATTACAGATATTTAATGACGTCAAAAAGAAGGGCGTCCCGGTATTTGCAATTCATGGAAATCACGAGAGGAGAACAAAAGGTATGACAAATCCTTTGGAGCTTCTTCTTACGGCCGGTGTTGTGAAATACCTTCATGGAAACGGAGAAACGTTCGAAAAGAACGGCGAAAAGATTCAGATATTTGGGGTGGGGAATATACCGGATATGTACGCAAAAAATACGATAGCGAAAGCAATCGAGCGTTTCGTACCAGAGCCTGGCGCATTTAAGATTCTTGTTATTCATCAAACCATATCAGAGATACTTAAAACTGAAGAAGGGGAACTCACGCTGGATTTTCTTGAGAGCCTTCCATTCGATCTAGTAATTAATGGTCATGTTCACAATAGAATGGAATGGCTTAACGGAAAACTACTCATTCCAGGGAGCACGGTTGTAACGCAATTGAAAAAAGATGAAACGGAACCTAGGGGATACTACATTTATGATACACGTACAAGAAAAGCAGAGTATATACCAATAGCGTGCAGAGATTTTTTTTATGAAGAGATGGTGTTTGAAAACGCATCAGAAGAAGAAGTTCGTCAGAAGGTGAAAAAGAAAATCGAAGAGTTGCGAGAGAAAAGCCCAACTGCGATAGTACTCCTGAAGATAAAGGGAACATTGAAAGAAGGGCTTCTTTCCTCCGACATAGCCATCGAAGAGGAGAAGGACATCTACATCGTAAATGAACTGAATGCAGTAGATATAAAAAGCAAACTTGATAAGATAAGAAAAATCCGTGAAGAGAAGGCATCTGTGAAAGAAATTGCGGTCGCAGAACTTGAGAAACGCATTGAAGGAAAGATAACCTTGTTCAAGCCTTTGGAACTCTTCGATAGATTGGTTGAAGGGCCTGAAGAGGCACTCGAATACTTGAAAATTTAGCGAAGCTCTGGATTTGGACATTCCAGAAGGATAGGGGAAATGTTGTAACTTCTTTAATCATTGGGCATGGGATGTGGTACATAGGCTGCCCGCTCCTTTCGCAAATTCCGATTTTGCCACGCAGCTTGCAGCGAGATGCTGGAAAAAGATGGATTGTCTAATGCAAACCCTGCTGAGCTACAAGTTGCAAGCGAACACTTTTCTAGAATCGTTGCTGTGCTGCAGACTGAAAGAGAATTACAATAGCATTTAAACCCTTTTTTACTAAACTTAAGTTCATCTCAGGTGGAGAAGGCAGAAGAAGCCCTTGTGCAGGGATGCCGGAGAGGTCAAACGGGTGGGGTTTAGGACCCCATGACTTAGCGTCTTCGAAGGTTCGAATCCTTCTCCCTGCATGAAAGCAAGTCTGATAGAGGAGTGTGGTATGGAAGAATTTACAGAAAAGGAGAGGGTGCTGCTTAAGCCGTTCGTTAGCAATACGGATAAAAATATATTCGTGCTCAAAAATCTTCCTGAGGTTGTAAAGGGGGCCCTTTTTTCTAGATATAGTAGAAGCACAAAAAGTCTAAGAAGGGTACTCCTTGACGACTTCATAATGGGAGGAGAGTTAAATTTCGATGAGCTTCTTAAGGCTCTTCCGAAGGAAGGGGGAGAAAGCGCAGTTGCAACGAAAAAGGCAGAGGAATTCTACGACCGAGTGCTTATCGGATACGGGGATGATAGCGTTGCAGAGCTTGCAGGAGCACACATAGCACTTGAAAATATATCGATAATAGCAACTAAAATACTCGAAGATGCACGTATCGGCCTCTCCCCCCTTGAAAAATCCACCAGATATGTTTATTTTGATCAGAAGGTTGACGGAAGATGGAGGTATTATAGAGAACCGGTTCTCATGAAAAGCGAATTTTCTGATGTTTATGTAGAAAGTTGCGATAGATGCTTTGAGACGTATGCGAAACTTATACCAAAAATTTCTGAATATGTAAAAGAGAAGATGCCGACAGATGCGGGCCTAAGCGAAAGGGCTTATGAAGCGACAGTGAGAGCGAAAACGTGCGATATACTGCGAGGTTTATTGCCTGCATCTACACTTACAAATATGGGGTTCTACGGAAATGGAAGAGGATTCGAATATCTTCTCACAAAACTATATGCAAACGAATTGACTGAGGCGCGAGAAATCGCAGCCTCCATGGAAGAGGAGTTGAAAACAGTCATCCCATCTTTTGTAAAGCGAGCAAGTTCAGAGTACGGAAGACAGATGAGCGAGTATTTCTTAGAAGTAGAAAAAAACATAAGCGAGGTCGCAACTGGAATGGCTAAGAGTAGAAAATATGAAGAGGTTACACTTGTTGAATATGATAAGGAGGCTTACTCAAAGATTATAGCTGCATCGCTTTATCCGTATACTGCTCTAACGTTAGAAGAACTCCTAGTCTATGCCAAAAACCTCAGCGAAAACGAAAAAAGAGAGATAATAATGAAATATGTAGGAAACAGAAAGAATAGAAGGCAAAAACCTGGCAGGGGTTTTGAATCCATCTATTATACTTTTGAGATATGCACGAATTTTGGGGCATATAGAGATTTACACAGGCATAGAATACTTACTCAACAGAGACAGTTGCTTACAGCGCATCTCGGGTATAAGATACCTCAAGAAATAATTAGTGCTGGTTATGAGAGTGAGTTTAAGGATGCTTTAGAAGGAGCGAAAAACGCATACGAGGAGATTGCAAAGAAATATAAAAAAGAGGCACAGTATGTTGTCCCTCTTGCATACAACATAAGATGGCAGATAACCTTGAATCTCAGGGAGGTATACCACCTGTGTGAATTGAGAAGCACTCAACAAGGCCATCCAGATTACAGAATTGTCGCTCAGAAAATTTATCAAAAGGTGCAAGAAGTCCATCCGATTCTTGCTGAAGGTATGAAGTTTGTTAATATGAAAGAGTATACATTCGAGAGGCTCGAAGCTGAAAAGAGAACCGATAGAAAAATAGAAGAAATAAGGAAAAAATATGGCAGCTAAAAGAATATACATCACTGGAGGAAACGGGAGGCTTGGAAGGGCTGTTCTTGCCATTATGCCAAATGCAATACCGCTTGTTCGAAAAAAAAGCGGATTGAAGAATGAAGCCATAGTAGATTTTTCTGATGGGGTTGCTCTAAAAAAGATCTTTGCAGATGCATCTGCAGTCCTTCACATCGCTGGTTCTGTAAAGATGTATGACAGTAAGGAACTATGGAGATCGAATTTTGAGCTTACTAAAAAAATAGTAGAGGCGCTACCAAGAAAAACAAAGATAATATTTGCGAGTTCTATATCAGTGTATGGTAAGCGACTTGCAAAAAAACCAGCTGACGAGAGTACCCCAACAAGACCGGATTCTGATTACGCGCGCTCGAAATATGAAAGTGAAAGGATTGTTCTTTCTCATCCGAATTCTGTTATTCTTAGGATAGGTACGGTATATGGACCATTCGATGATTATAGAATAATATTGGAAAAAATAAAAAATGGGAAGATGGTTATAATAGGAGACGGCAACAACGTTATTCCGTTTGTCCATGTAGATGATGTTGCAGCAGTATTCCCACACGCATTAAAAGCACAACCTGGGATATACAATATTGTAGGGGAACATATAACACAAAATGAGGTATACAAAATCGCTGCGGAAGAGCTTGGGGTTAAACCTCCATCTCATCACGTTCCATATGCTGTTGCTTATCTCTCTGCTTTTTTGGCTGAGAGGGTAGCTCTCCTAACTGGAGCAAAACCAAAAATAACATGTGAACATATAGCAATACTTTATTTCGATCGGCCGTTTGATTGTAGCAAGGCAAAGAAAGAACTTGGTTTTTCTCCAAGAAAAACGGCGGAGGGTATAAGAGAGGTGATAAAAGAACTTGGACTAAGCTCCCGTCATTAATTTTCTTTTTAAAAGTTATTTGTTTAATTGGTGATTATGATGAGAAAAATATCTGCTGTTGTTATTGTGTTTTTGTTAATCGTGCTGACTGGAAGCGTGTTTCAGACTTATGAGCATACCGTCAGGAGTAACGGCGAATCAGAGATTAAAAAAGAATTCGATATTGGATTTTTTACAGGGATGTTCGAACAGAATGCAAACAATAAGATAGCGCAGGTTTGCTATCCTGGTTCTCCTTTTCGATGCGAATACAACAATAGCAAAATAGTATTAAGAAAAGAATTTTCGCAAAGCGATGGCTATTATGAATTTTATGTTAATTATGGCATTCCTTTTATAGACTACGAGATTGTTGTAAGGAAAATACCAACTGAAAAATTCTCTGAGATGCTCGATACTGTGCTCCTTTCAGCAGGGGTAGTAAATGCGACTGCTGATGATTACGGAAAACCGATCGATATAGAGAATACCGCAGCATCGAAAGAGGCAGCGACTCTTATAAAACAAACTGGTCTTGACATAAAATATGTAATAATAATGCCTGGGCATGTATGGAGCGCGTCCGCTGGTCATGTAAACGCTTCGTTTGAAGGAGAAAGAGCAGAATTCTTACTTTCGGATGTGCTTGGAGAGGCTCAGCCAATGGTTATAAAAAGCAGAGAGCTAAACTTAAGTTATATTCTACTCATATCAATGATAATTGTAGTCGCAGCGTTTACGCTCTCATTTAGAAAATACAGGAAGGGATGATTCGATGGCAGGAATAGTTGGATACGGTGTCTACATACCAATTTATAGAATAAAGACGGCAGAGATAGCAATGGTTTGGGGGGAGGAACCAAAAAGAATTGAAACAGGTTTGGGAATAATAGAGAAGGCTGTCGGTGGGATTGATGAGGATACAGCAACGATAGCGACAGCCGCAGCGAGTAATGCTGTAAAGATGGCAGGAATAGACGCAAGAAAGATCGGTGCGCTTTATGTCGGAAGTGAATCCCATCCATATGCAGTCAAACCAACCGCCACGATTGTTGCAGAAGTGATAGGCGCAACACCAAATTTAACCGCGGCTGATTTAGAATTTGCGTGTAAGGCAGGAACAGCTGGTCTTCAAATGGTCCTTTCGATGGTCGACAGTAAGATGATAGAATACGGAATGAGCATAGGAGCGGATACTGCGCAAGGAAAACCCGGAGATGCGCTCGAATATTCAGCTGCATCTGGAGGAGCAGCATTCATAGCAGGCCCGGAAAAAGAATCGCTTGCTGTGATAGAGGCAACCTTCTCCTTTTCGACTGATACTCCTGACTTCTGGAGGAGGCAGGGAGCGGATTACCCGTCCCATGGCGGAAGATTTACTGGGCAGCCAGCATATTTCAAACATGTGATAAATGCAACAAATGGATTGTTAGAAAAGACTGGAACAAGGATTTCGGATTATGATTATTTTGTGTTCCATCAACCAAATGCAAAGTTTCCGCAAGAAGCTGCAAAAAAATTAGGCATCCCGCTTGAAAAAGTGAAAGACGGCTTGATTGTTCCTTATGTTGGAAATACATACTCTGGCGCAACATTACTTGGATTAAGTGCGGTTCTTGATGTCGCAAAACCAGAACAGCGGATATTGGCAACTTCATTCGGAAGCGGGGCTGGAAGTGATTCATTTGCGATAAATGTTACTGATGTAATCAATGAAAAAAGAGGGGGGGCACCAAGCGTGAAGGAGTATCTTAGCAGAAAAAGGTATATAGATTATGCTACCTATTTGAAATATAGAAAAAAGATAAAGCGCTGAGAATTTTACTTTTGATTTTTTACTTGTTTTACATCACACCGAAAAGAGTAAGGAATGCAAGAGCCACAACACCAAGAAGTCCGAATATAGCTACAATAAGAATAGTTATGGTATTTATTTGGATGGTGAAACCTAGAAGGTTAAGGAGGAATATCCCAACAAGACCGAAGACCGTGTTTATGATCAGCCCCCATGCAAGCTTTATAGTATGCTTGAAAACAGACCAGAAGATGGCTGCAAAAAGCAAAAGAAAAAGCAGTATTAGAAAAACAAAGGACACTGACATAATCCGATATACCCAGCACTATTTAAAAGGATTCTTCTGATAGCTTAAATGTGATAATGGCATGACCGAAATAATATTTATCGGAACTGGAGGGGGAAGAATAAATCTTTTAAAACAACTTCGCGGCACTGGTGGCTTTCGAATAAATTCAAAAAGCGCAAACATTCACGTTGACCCAGGCCCCGGCGCCCTTCTAGGCTCCCTACGTTTTAAACAAGACCCTCTGAAACTTGATGCTATTATAGTTACTCATGCACATATAGACCATTGCAATGATGCCAATCTTCTTATAGAAGGAATGAGCCATCATGCTCTAAAGAAAAGAGGAATATTGATAGCGTCAAAATACGCCATCGATGGAGGGGAAGGGGGAGACAGAGCTATATCACTTTACCATCAGGAAAAAATAAGCGAGATATATAGGGCAAGAATCGGCGATAGAAAAAAATTTAAGACGGAAAAGGGAGAATTTGAGATAGAAATAATAGAGGCTAGGCACGATATTGCCGATGCATTCGGTTTTAAGCTTTTTATAGATGGAGTAGTGATTGGATATACTGGAGACACAGAATATTTCGAAGAACTTGGAAAGGCTTATCGCGGCTGTGATTACCTTATAGCAAACTGTCTTAAACCACAAACTGACCACTTCCGTGGACACATGTCAAGCACCGATGTTGCGGAGCTGATGAGGAATGCGAAACCAAAACTAGGTATAATAACGCATATGGGGATGGCTGTTCTACGCTCAGGGCCAAAAAAGGAAGCTACAATGATAGGAGAGAAAAGCAATGTTAATGTTATCGCAGCCTACGATGGTATGAGAATTGGAGAAGGATTAGAGAGATTTTAACCTTGCCTGCTCCTCGCGTCATCCACTATAGCAAGCCAAGAATCTCCTATCTTCATAAGATAATTTCCAAAGGTCTTGCTCAAGCTTATGCGCATTGGTCTGAATTTTCTCTTACTCTCTAACGGCACGATTGTTTCGCGTTCTATCTTTATCATTCCGACACGTCTCAGGCGTGGTAGGACGCGATTGTAGAATGTTGCCTTTGAGATTTTGTTCTCGCTCACAAACAGTGAGATATCGCTTCCGTTGAGTTTGGTTTTACTCGTCAAAAGAATAAGAAATTTCACAGCAATCTCATGATATTTTTCTTGATATTTTTTAGGAAAGACAAAATTTATTACCTCCTCCAAACTCCAAAGATTTCTTGTCGGCACTTCATTATCATCCTGAAATTTTCTAGTCTCGTTGCTATTATAGGGAGGGAGATAGAGACTTTCTGATGAAGGTACCCCTCTAGATGGAATGTTTCTTTTCTCTGTTTTTTCGGTTGTTGTCTCCTCGTTCAAGAGGACCACCCTATCCAAAGATAGAACCAAGACCAGACTCTGCGGACTCCTCCTCTTGCTTTATCTTTCCTATTACTCTTTCTGCCTTCTCCTTCTCTAATGGAGTGGCAATCCCCTTGAGTCTTTCATCCGCTTTCTTTACGAATTCTTCTGAAGCTGAGATGTACAGGTATATCTTGTTCTTTTCTTCGCCTAGAGTAGCACCATCGCGTATCTTATATCCTACTCGAGCGAAGCTGTCTGCAGCGTACGGGTCTGCCTCAAGAATCTTTGTAAGTTCGCCCTTCTTTGCCACATCACATTCGTATGCTCTTTCCATCCTTACGCCCTCCTTTCCTCAATTACGAAAATGATAAGCGCGCTGTAGATTACTGGATAAAGGAAGAAGATAGTAAAAATGTTGATGAGTGGAACAAAGTTGAAAAGCCAAACCATTGCAAACAAAATAAACATAGCTACAAAATAAACATGCTTAGTTTTTATGGTAAGGAATGCGGTGCGAAATGCATCGAATGAGGAAGCACCAAGCGCAGCAGAGATTATAGCAGGTGTTGCGAGAAGATGTATTATAAATATTATGAAAAGAGCGAAGACAAAAAGAATGACGTCCATGTATGCATACTGAGAAAGATACAAAAAGTAGATCGCAGCAACTGGACCTATAAGAAGGAGTGATATGAGGTCGCGCATTAGGAGAATTCCGAACATTACAGGCGCCTTAGAAAGAGCGTAGTGGTAGAAATCCAGCAGGCTTGTCTTTGTACCATTCATTGCATTGTAATATGTTTTTATCAGCGCTGCGTTCAACCCGCCTATTAAATAAAAAAATAATACGGGGATTATCGTTGCTACAAGCAAATTGGGGAGAGCTTCAATCGTAAGCTCCATAGATATGTTGTACGAAAGTGCAGACGCAAGCATAAAATACAGGAGTGCAAGGCCAAATGCTGTAAGAAGAAAAATAACGAACATGAAAAGATACACAAAAGAGCCCCACATAAACATGAAAGGTTTTGCCATATAAGCTGAAAATGTCTTGTTTATGGTAGAAAACAACGAATCACCGAGAATAATTCAAAGATAAAATATTTAAACAAATTTATTGGCATTTTAGGAGCGACCACACTACTATTGCCCACACGATTAAAAAGGGGAGCATCGTTAGGGCTGCGTATTTTAGTGGTTTCTTATTCTTCTCCCACCATTCCTGCAACCTCCCTTTTGGCTTGCCTTTCAACTCCATCATCATCTTTCTGATTTCAGCTTGCGGCATCTTCGCAATCCTTTCTTCCTCTTCTCTCCGTTTTCTATGGAAGACATAGATACTCGCAACAAGACCTAGAAAGAGTATAAGAAGCGTCCAGAGTAAGTCCGGCACTTTACATACAACTATCGGTGGTTGTTTTGCTTCTATTAGGAGAGTGCCGCCGCCGAGAATTCTACCATTTTCGTATAAAACGAATGGTACACGGTAAACATACGACTCAAAACCCTCAGGTATGCTTACTCTATAGTGGATTAAGCCCATCTGACCATTTTCAAGTTTTTCTGTAATACTAACGACATGTACAAATCTACTGTAAACTCCAGTAAATTCCACACTTATGTTTATTGCACTCGAATTTCCTGCACCAACATTGAAGAAGGGTATGGTTCCTTCCTTAGACTCCCCTATAATAACTTCTATGCTTCTATCCTCTGCTGCGAAGGCTGGTTTGTTTATTGTCAGATAAACATTTGCAAGTGCAGATGAGATTAATGTTGGGGAAGAGTAACCGGTGCATTGAAGAGTACCGGTAGTTCCTCTGTTGTAATCTAGGATGTCTATTGGAGGCATCCTGACTATAATAGTCCCCTCTATCGTACCATTTGCTGATGTTCTTGTATCAGATATTTCCACTGTAGTATAATTCTCGAAATCGCCTCTCACAAAGCACGATACGTTTTCAAGAGCAACTGTTGACGAGACTCTGAAGTTTGCCTTTCCCTCTTTTGGATAATCAATTGTTATGTTGATATTCTCTGGTATTATTGTGAAATAAATATACGGAGGTGGGGGTGGAACTATTGGTGGGCGGTAATATGGTGTCCCAGGCGGTCCTCCTCCAGGAGACGGTGGAGCTGCCATACTAACTCTAAACGTAACGCTATCAGAACCAACATTCCCTGAGGTGTCGTTTGCGTATAAGGTGAGCGAATGCGAACCGCTTCCAACATTTAAGATATACGCTGGTCCGCAGGCAGGCATGTCAACCCTTGTGCCATCCAGAACATACCAGCAGCTCACTATATCGTCATCATCAAACATTTGGTATGTAAAAGGAATCGTTCCGCTCGTGTATGTCGTTGGTTCTGGAGTTATAATCTCAACATAGGGCGGGGTGTCTGGGCCTATTCCATTTATAAATATCTTGTAAGGAGCAGTTGGAGAATCAGCAGAGAGAATTATCGAGTCGTTTAACGAGGTAATTCCAGTGTCCATTGTGGTGTAATCATCACGCACGAGACCAACAACGAGATAGTTTACATCAGGGACGATACTAGTGCCTGTGTCCTCTATCGCATCAGTAACTGTTATGTTCACTGCATTGCCAACCTGCGTTTTATTCAGCGTATAGTTTCCTATAAACCATCCTCGCAATCTGGAGAGCTTCCATCTTTCTGCGTTTGATAAAGACGGCGAGTTCGATATAAAAACATATGGAATGGACGGATACCATGCTCTAAAGCTTGAGATTTCGAGTGTTAGGTAGGCGCATCCAGATGGTGTAATGTTTGTTGCACGTGCAGGGAAATGCGTAAGAATTATGTAGTCCCCATCAAAACCATCAGCGTAAGCGAGCCCAACATATTTGTTCTGCAGGTCGCTCACTTGCATGGCACATATACGAAGATTCACGTCTGGGTTCTCTATACTGTTGTCCTTGTATGATGTTGAATTATCATCATAGACAAGGCTTTGCACCACGCTGTCATTCGCGCGCACAATTGCAATGTCGTAGTACTGCGCAAACGATATGCATGCAACAAACAAAAAAAGGAAAATCGCCTTTCTCATCCTATCACGGCACCAGCAACTTCTTCATTATAGAATACATCGTATATAGCCAATCGTAAACTGGTTCGACATAATCCTTGTTTAGCAGTTCCTTATTGTTCACCCATCCTGGGTCTGCGCATGTGGCATCTGTCACATATAGAGTTTTGTTTGCACGGTATGTCCCTCCTTCGTATGCCTCCACCTTCATAGAATAATTTCCTATATTAGAAATCAGAAGCGGTCCTCTTATCGGATCGGCATATAATCTGTTGCATGTTGGAACTGCTGCAAGCATCGCATAACCTGATGAGTTGCTCGTTATCTCCCCAATCGAATAGCTCTTCAAACCGATGAGATTACCAGAATTATTCCATATTTGTGTAGGGGTAAACGGATTAAGACCATTAGTTTCTGTAAAGACGAATTTTACGTTCGGCACAATATTGCCGTCCGAATCGTTCAAATAAACAGTAAGGTTGTATGGTCTTCCTGCAAATGGGAATGTGTCGTTTTCAACTCCATCTATAAGGACGTGAATAGTATATGTTTTTATTACCGTAAGCGTGCCTGAGTTTATGTTGTTAGTTTCGTTACATTCCACTATACCATTGAGTGAGTCTGCATGTGCAGTGAAAACATAGTTTCCGCTTCTCGTCGTGTTTGTGAAGGTAATGTTCCTTGTTGTGCTCTGACCGGGCGCGAGGTTTTCAGTTATCGTCCAGTTTGTTTGGTTGAAGAATCCACCAGGCCCGGTTATGTTAAGCGTGAGTCTGAAATCGGTCGTGATGTTAACATTACCGTCATTTCTTATTGTTATGGTAACGTTGCTGGGCTGCCCTGGATTTACCGGATTTGCTGAAAATACTACAGAGACGAGGTTTAGGTCAGCACCGATACAGAGCGGACCATAGCCCAAACCGTCGACAACGACATACCTATTGTATATCACCTGATCATTTGTTGGAAGTCCAAGCGAGAGCCGCGCTGGAAGGTCTGCTGATCTATTAACAATTACTGCATCTGAGCAACTGTCTCCGAAATCATCTGTGCACAGCGCAAGCAGCATACTTCTCCCTGTCGCATTATTTAGCCCCCATTCAGAATCAGATGGCGATTTTGTTATACTGCCTGCATCTGTCTCAAATGTTATGCTTGTTATATCTGCAGTCACTAATCCGGTTGATTGATTAAACGAGCTAACAGAAAGCGGAACACTGTAGCTTCCTCGAAGCCAGCCGTTTGAGGTTGGGACGCCAACAAAGCTTGGTGAGGAACCATCTGCATTATCAGAATAAAGAACATGGATTCTTCCAGGGAATGCAGAGACATAGACAGGAGGAGTCCTTGTGAAATCGCGAAATTGAGAGAATGCAAATGCATCTATAGGTGTTGCATAGCATCCTCCTCCAAGATTTGTCGAAGTATACACAAGGGTGTTTATTGAGCCAGTAGTTAGATTTTTGCTTATTGTAATGTATCTATAATTCCCGCCACCGAGGTTTGCTGAATAAACTGCTCCAACATACTTCTGCCCAACATTGCACAATCTTATTCCAAAATCAGGATTTACCCCAAATGTATCTACATATACCTTAAAGGCTGATGATGAATAAACATCTTTTACTGTGTTCGTGTTATCTATGATTGCTGCACTCTGCGAAAACGCAAGCCCAAAACAGAATAACAAAAGGATTAATCTTTTCATAATTTACACCGTTGAGATAGATTTTCCAATATTCGAAAGGACCATATTGATGTTCTGAAGAGCAGAAGATATTAAAGTATATGTTGAATCGTCCATGTCTCCCTCACCAGCGCTAGGCTCCTCTAGAACAGAATCTATATCGAATGTGAGCGTTGCGAAGTTGTTTCCTTCGTATGCTAGAACGAGCGTGAGGTTTGCGTTGTTGTTGTATCTTGTTGGTATTACAATTATAGTTTCGTTCGTATAGAAAGGACCAGTGTTGTTGTAGAGCTCCTTGTCTGGCTGGAGGGGAACAAATATAATGAGGCCGCTCTCCTCTGCGCTATAAACAGTCGCATTGATTATGTTGGAGTTATTGTAGGCAGTTATATTCAAAAGGTTCGGCGCCCCTGCCTTTAGTGTTGGCAGCGGGATTGTGTAGCTTCCGTTTGTTGATACATTTATATTTGCTACCCTAATCTTCCTTGCCGTAGCCCATTTGGTTGCCGTGCTTGTAAGTGAGTTCATGCTCTGCACAGAATTTTTTACTTCCCTTCCATAATCATCGTTCACGAGAGATGTTCTGTATGTTGGCGAAAGCGAGCCATAGCTTGCTATAGAAAGATTTTCTGCGCAGTAATACGCAGGATCATCTACTTCTATGTACGCCTGGTAGCCGTAGGCATCTGGTATGTTGTAGCGTGTAGGCTCGAGTGCAAATATCGCACGCCCTGTTGCGTTCGTGCGTGCTTCAGCAAATCCAAGAACAGCCTTTTCTAATTCCATAATCGGATAGAGTATGTTTCTGCCATTTTTTTCGACACTGCGGACTGTTGCGTTCGCTATTGGTGCTAGCGTTGCATTATCCAGTACGAGCACTTCAACCTTATACGGTACGCCGGTCTTTGAGAATGTTGTTGTCTGAACATCATCTATCCATACAGTTAGATTGCACCCCTTTCGTTTGTAGAGGTAGAAGTAGTAGAATTCTTTTACTGGAACGATGTATTCAAAGTCAAAATTCGAACCGTTATACCCTGGAAGATTCACTATAGCTCCTACGAAAAGTGGTTCTACAGTAGTGCCATTGAAGAATTTCAACACAGCCATCGGCGTGCTTGGATTAAGGAGGATGTAAGGGCAGAGAATCGGGACACCATATAAATAACATGTTCCATATACGCATGGCGCGCAGAATGTGTTCAACGGACTATCCGGTGTGGTATTGTAATTCATCCCAACGAACGCAGTAAAATTTTCAAACATTCCACTCTCGTTGAAATCAGACTCGTTTGGAGTGAATATGTATGCTGGATCGGGCTTTTCCGGAAGTCTTGTAATAATCATCGTTGCATTAAAATAAACTGCATAGCTTCCGTTTGGATAATTTGTGTATATCGTTGCATTGGTCGCATTCCTAGTCGATACAGGACCGCTTATGTTTGCTAATCCGCCGCCCATCCATCCAACAATACCCGCCCAATATTCTGTTGGACGGGATGCATTCAAATCGACGGATGATATGTTTCCGCCTTCTGTTGAAACATCGTTTTGGGCATAGCCCACACTAATAAAGATTGCTAATAGTATAGTTGGAAGCAATTTCCGCATAGTGATAGAAAAGAATTAATATATTTAAACTTTCCTTCCTCTTAATCTAATAAAGAACTTTACTTTATAACACGCAAGGGGATGTTTAATGGGTGCTAGACCTAGGAAATGGAAAAAAAAGAACAGGATGCGCTGGAAATGGGTAAAGAAGAAGAGGAGAAGATTGAAAAGAAAGATGAAGAGAAGGGTTGGAGAGCTTTAGCTTCTAGTTTTTCTATTATGTTTTCTTTCCCAACTTCGACGCTTCTATATACTCAAAGATTTTGTGTCCTTTAAAAAGTTTTGAGTAGTTCTTTATAAATGCAAGAAAAATAAGGGGGCGCTCTATAATACATGCTCCTTCGCGCCTCTTTGTATTAAAACCAAGTCTAAGAAGGAGAAGTTCGTCTTCTTTATTTAACTTTTGAATGGAAACTACTCCGTTTTCATCTATATTTCCAACCCCATCGAAAAGACCCGCCAGGTAGTTTGCAGAGTAGTCATTAAGATATTTGAATCTTTCAAGCTGTTCCTTTTCTATATCTTGAAAGAATTTTTTATACGCACCGTGATAAAAATAGACGCGATTTTCTTCTGTTATCATTTTATCTGGTGTAGCAAGATTAAGCTCTATTGCGGTTTTGGCGAATATTTCCAGTAATTCCTTTCTTCCCTTTACTCCAAGACCTTCAAATGTTCTGCACTTCCGCCAAAGACCTATGATGTACGAGAGTTCGGGCGTAAGCTTCATCTTCATAATAAAACCCAATCAGAGTTTTATCTTTTCTTTTCTTTTTAGTTCGGGCCCGGCACCTGTAATTTTCACGGTTTTTTTCTCAGGTACTCCTTCTATCAGTTTCTTTTCTTCAGGCCTTTTCTCTCCTAAAATAAAACTGTTTATCTCCTCAGCTACGAGTTCATCAAGCTGCGTGGAGAACCATCTTGCTGTCTTCTTCGATATGAGTGCCTTCCTAAAAATTTTATTCAATTCTTCTTGTTGCTTTGGTGTGAAAGGTTCTTTTTCTTCAGCAATTCTATGATTTGCCATCTCAAGAAGCTCGCTAAATCTTTTGATGTCTTCTTTGCTTGAACCACCCGCACTAAGTGCTGCGAGTATTCCCTGGGCAAGAACTCTATTTCTCTTACCAGTCTTGCTGAGCAGATGCCTAAGTTTTCTTAGGTCAGACGCCCTTAGTCCTCCATTCCTTGCTGCACTCATTACATTCTTCGCAAATTCGATGAAGCGAGACGAACCAAGAACCATGCTTTGAATAACTTAAATAACATTATTAAATATTTATACTGCGGTAATAGAAACATGAAATATCAGATAGATATAGCGCATGTTAAGAAAATACAGAATTCAATCTGGGAGAGAATAAAATCTACATTTACCTACAGAAAGGGATTCGGAGAACCGCTACCCATATTCGGTCATTATGGCGGCCTTTTCAGATGCGGGAACGAAACGCTTGTTATGCATACGGATGGTGTGGGGACAAAGGTTCTGGTTGCGCAGGCAATGAATAAATATGATACAATTGGTATAGATGCGGTCGCTATGTCTGTTAACGATATCCTCTGCGTAGGTGCAGAGCCCCTTGTTGGCGTTGACTACCTTGCGCTCGCAAAAGAGGACGAAGAATTGGTCGGAGAGATAATGAAAGGACTAGCAAAGGGCGCGGAAGAAAGCGGATGCGCAATAATCGGTGGCGAAACCGCAATAATACCAGATATAATAAAAGGCGGAGAGAGACCGTTCGATCTTGCATTTACAGTAGTGGGTAGGGTGAAAAAACAGACGATAGGGGAGCATATAGTAAAAGGAGATGTTATTGTTGGGCTTGAGAGCTCTGGGTTGCACAGTAATGGGTATACCCTCGCTAGAAAGCTCCTTTCGATAGAGGAATGGGGAGAGGAGATGTTAAAACCAACTAGAATATATGTTCCTGCTGTTTTAGAGATGATGGATGTATGCGATATTCATGGAATCGCTCATATAACTGGTGGTTCTTTTTCGAAAATAATTCGGCTGAATCCGAATGTTGGATATAAAATAGACAATCTCCCAGAACCGAAACCAATATTCGCCGAGCTCATGAAAAAAGTTGAATTTGGCGAGATGTGCAAAACCTTCAATATGGGTATAGGGATGGTGCTAATTCTTCCAGAAGATAGGGTAGGTACTGTTATGAATATAGCAAAGAAATACGAAATAAACGCTGATAGCATAGGAAGAATCACAGAGGAAAAAGGGGTGTGGATTGAAAGTAATGGAAAGAAAGCCAAACTGACTTAACTGTGTCAGAAAGGGTTAAAAGATAATCTGCACATTACCTATATGATGAAAATGCAACGTAGCAAAACCCATACTGCAGTAAATGTAAAAAAATACAATTTTGCAGGAAAAGAGCCAAAAATAGAGATGGCTGTGCTTTTGCCTGAAGACAGGTCTACTGAGTCCGAACTTTTCTATGCGAATAAAAAAATATCTGTTTTCGCGCATGTTAGGAAAGGAATAACAAGGAGAGTATGCCAAGATACCGCAATAGTGTTTCTCTCAAATAAATTCAGCTTGATAGGCGTCTTCGATGGTTTGGGCAATGATGGTGAGGTTCTGTCAGGTGAGGTTGCAAAACAGCTACTGATGCTTTGCCGTACAGAGAGAAAATTAGATGGTGTTGCTCTTCTTGAGAATGCAGTGGCAGCTGCTCTTGATAAAATTCTTATAGATTATTCGTGCGGAACAACTGCGACCATTGCACTTATTTTTCCTGATGGGCGTTATTTAATAGCTGGAATTGGTGATTCTCCGGTTTATCTTATAGACCATGAGGTGCGTAGGCTACTCACATATGAGCGTGTTTTTCCTGACAGCGAAGCAAGCGAGATGATACCAATTACGCAGGCCGCTCTTACTCCGGTCGAATACGCTTCTCTTAGACATCTATTACCAAGTGGTATTACAAAAGCAGGACTGCATAAAGAATTCATAGAAACAGCAGAGGGAAAACTTGCAAAAGACTCTAAACTAATCCTTGCCAGTGATGGTTTAACAAAAAATCTTGAAGTTGGATTAGATGAAAACGGAAAAGTGGTTGATATAAGCGGATGCTCAGACCTTGCAGATACAATAGATGAAGAAAAAGAAAGTAAAGGAATAGGTAAAAGGATTCTTGCAAGAATCGAGCCCCTGATGGCGAGGGCAGTTGCTGAGAAGGGCACCGGCGCTCTTATAGAGGTCTACCCTAACAGAACGGCATTGCTAGCGCAGGATGACGACCTTTCATTGATAGTGTTTGGCTACAAGTAATACATTCTTTATTTTTGCCACCCCCCTAACCCCATCCCATTCCATCTCCCATTCTTTTATTTTTATACGCTTTTTGAAGAATGGCGCATCTGCCACAAATGTTTCACCTTCGCCACCCTCAAGAAATAGGTCTATATTCTTAGGTTTTTTATTCACCATCTCTGCAAGAGGTCTTCCAAGCCATTCCCTCCCTAAACCCTCTGCAGATACTGCTGTTATGTAGATCTCCATATTCTCAAGCATCTCGTGCAGCACTTCTTCTTTCTTATGCCACAATGGAACAAAGGAGGGAACGTTTAATCTCTCACACAAATTCTCAAACCTTCTCCGTTGAAATTCGCTTGCAATAGCGCCGGCAACAAGCCCTTCTGCTCTATTCGCACGAAGAGCTCCTGCGATCTTTTCCTCCCAGTCTTTTTCCGTTGCCTCGATTTTTATGTGCTCGAGCCCAATCGCTTCTGCCTGGAGCTGCGTCCATTCTATATTTGGATGGTGAAACATCATAGAGTACTGCTCTGGTTTTACTGTCAACAGCACGACTTCGAACCCTTGCGACACAGCCCAAAATGCTGCATACGTACTGTCCTTTCCGCCAGAAAAAAGACATGCTACCCGCATAAATATAATTATACATCATGAAATATAAATTATGTTCAATGCGATTTTGTTTGATTTAGATGGTACGATATACAAAGGGAAGAGTGTGATATCTGGAGCTGGTTCGGTCGTAGAGAATCTTCGAAAAAAAGGAATAAAGGTTTTCTTTCTGACCAACGCCGCGACACGCAGCAGGGACGGTGTTGTGAAAAAACTTGCTGAGATGGGAATCCATACGTTCAAAAGCGAGGTTTATACATCTGGATATGCGACCGCGGTGTACATCAAGAAAAATCTTCCAGGCAAGAATGTTTTTTGCTTCGGAGAAAACGGATTGAAAGAGGAGCTGGCGGAGCATGGTATAGAGATAGTAAACAATGAAAGCGCAAAAATAGTAGTGGTAAGCTTGGATAGAAGAATAGATTATGAAAAAATTGCAACGAGTTATAGAGCGATAATGAATGGAGCGACCTTCATAGCAACAAATGATGATGCTGACTTTCCTGTAGAAGACGGCTTCCTTCCTGGCGCTGGCGCTATGGTGGCTGCTGTGGAAAAGTGCACAGGCAAAAAACCTATCGTTATAGGAAAACCAAACCCTTATCTTGCGAGGATCGTCCTTGCTGAGAACGATCTTAAGAAAAACGAAGTGTTGGTGGTAGGCGATAGATTGGAGACAGACATAAAATTTGCTAAGAATGCCAGGATCAAATCCGCTTTAGTTCTTACTGGCGTAGCAAGAAAGAAAGATATTAATATGAGCAGCGAAAAGCCAGATTATATTCTAAATTCTGTGCTTGAACTTCCTTCCCTCATCAATCGCTCATGAGATCTTTAATCAGCTCGCTCGTGTCTTCCTCTCCCCCTTCCAATTCTTCTTTATTCTTCGTTGGAGGCTGGCACGTATTCTCTGCATTTGCAGGCTCAGAAAACATATCAAATGCATTCATGCCTTGCCCCTGTGCTGCGTTTTCTGCAACCAATGCGCCTTCTGGAGGCGTTGCTTTTTCTACGATTGCAAAATCCAATTGAATGAGTGTTTTGCAGTTTTGACATCTTCCAACTGCGCTGAGTTGGGTTAGGTCAAAATTTCCATTCATACAGACAGTAATATCGTTGCCACATCCAGAACATTTTATAGAACGTTTATAATCGGCCATACTGATCGCCATACAGACTACGTAGAGAGAAATTAAAAATGTTTAGTAAAACCCACGGTCTGTTTGTTCTGCTATTTTATTATCTCAATCTTGCCGTTTTCTGAAAAGAATGCTATGCCGTCCTTTCCATTTCTTTTTATGGATTTGATGAGTATATCGCACCTGCTGAACACATATTTTGCAAGGCCGTCTATGGATTGATTATCAGAAACTAACGGCAGTAAATCGCTTATGTTTAGGAGTCCTACGGAGCACGTCACACCGATTTTTTTAATTTCTTTTTCCTTCTCTACCAATACGCTTGCTTTTCTTACGCCGTCATTTATACGTTTTGCAATATTAATGGCATTTTCGCGTGTGATGTCCTCTAAGATAATTACGAACTCCTCTCCGCCCCATCTTGCGATGGTATCTTGTTTTCGGCCGTATTCTGGTCTACGTACAGAATTTTCTATTACTTTTGCAACGCTACTCAGAAGATTATCGCCTGCAATGTAACCATAATTCTCATTTATAGATTTGAAATTATCAAGGTCGATTAAGAGAAGAAAGATATTTTTGCGAATGCCTTTTGATTGCTCTTTTATAATACTGCGAACGCTCGATTTCAAGTCTATTTCGAAATCCTTCTTTCTATGAAAGGATGTTGTAGAGTCATACTTCTGCATCAATATAAAACCAAGCTGAGCGCTGAGGCCCATCACTGTTTTTGCTGAGTAGAACGCCTTCCCAAAACCATTCTTAGCAGAGCCTTTACATCTAAGGTCGCCTTCTAGAATCAAAACCCCACAGGGTCTATTTTTCTCTCTATAGTAGAATGGCGCGATTGCTAAATCCTCCTTTAAGATATTCTTTTCGATTACGTACAGGTCGCCAGCATGACTATCGATATTGAGATTTTTAAAAATCAAATCTATGCCATCTTTATGGTGTATGAAACGCGGCTTCTTTTCTAAATAAACCCTTAAGGCCGGATCTTTCGAATCTATTATCGGTTGTTTCTTATCCATCGATTCTGTCTTTACATCGCCATTCATAGAAATGGTTAGATAGTGCGATAGAATGGTCTTTGAGTGGCTTCCATCCATGTTTCTTTCTGCTAGATAAATAGAACATCTAGATATGTGATCGAATATCTTTTCTAGTATTTCAAAGAGGTAATTTGAAAGGCTACCAAAATCCTCGTTTGCAAATCTAGTAATTTGCCATATAGCATTATAGCTTGCAGTATCTGGTACCAATTCTTCAACCTTAATTTCAAGCGAACCGTGTAATCTTATACCATAGGCTTTTAGCAGTTTAGCACTTTCGTTGCATGTCTTAAGCGGTCCGTCGCACTCGACTGAATATCTGAAGCGATCAAACTTATTTCTCTGCCCTGCCGAATCAAGTTGCACATTTGATTTTTTATCATCCCGACTAAGTCTTCTGAAACTTTTCATTTTCATATCCCTGCTGGTCCCCTCAATTCTGTAATATATTTGGTTTAAAGAGTTTAAAAATGTTTGTCTTTGTTAAACTGCGGCGGGTACGCTTTGTTAATCATGTCAGAATGCCTCAGTAGTATGTTGTGAATACGAGAACCGTACTGCATTGCTTGCTTTCTTCGTTTAATTGCGAGGGATGGTATCCTAAGCAACGCCGCAGCTTCTCGTAAAAGTCCTTTTTTCAGCTCCCTGTCCTCTATTCTTTTCTCTATCGGAATAGAAAAAACAAATTCTGCTAACCTGCTGTTGTAAAATGGAAATCTTGCATCTATAGAGAATTTTCTGCAAATTTTTTTTATCCATTCGATTTCGCGGTAACGAAGCGCATCGAATTCCTTTCTAAGAAGAGCGTCGAGATGTTTTCCTTCATCAAAATAAGTATAGTAGCGGTTATAGCCTACAAAAAGTTCTTCTGCACCGCTACCAAAAAGCATGCAGTTGTGCCCTTTCTCGGATGCCCGCTTTGCAACAGCATATACGGGAATGAGCAATTCTACCTTTAACAGCGAATTTGGCACGATCTGGTAGCATCTTCCATAAAGGTTTATTACATCTTCCTCGTTCAGCAGAACCTTTTCTATAGGAAGATCGAGCTCGGCAGCGATGCTCTCTGCATACCTAATGTCTGGTGAGTTTATCGTTCCTGCAGTATAAAGTTCGACTATAGCCGCATCCTTTGCAACCTTTGCCATGAGTGTCGAGTCTATCCCTCCAGAAAAAGCGATTGCTACATTGTCTTCTAAAACATCTAGAACAGAATCTCTAAGAAGCGTAGATAACTCTGGAATCATAAAAATCGCAGTTTCTAAAATTATATCTGTATTTATTCACTCTATATATTTAAATCTTTCCGAATAAACTCCATACCTATGAGCTCGGAATATGAAAAAATGCTCGATGAGCTTTACGCAAAGCTTCCCGAAAAAATAACACATACAGAGCGATTTGAGATGCCCAAATTCGATTATTTTGTAGAGGGAAATAGGACTATTGTTAAAAATTTCAAAGCTATTTGCGATAAGATTAGAAGAGAACCACAGTTATTGATAAAATATCTAACAAAAGAACTTGCTGTTCCAGCAGAGATGCAAGGGGAGAGACTCATCCTACAGCGAAAGATGTCTGGCGACATCCTTAATAAAAAGCTTGAAGATTTCATAAATACGTATGTAATTTGTAAAGAGTGTAAGAGACCAGATACCCGCATCCAAGAGATAGGGCGTGGGGTAAGAGTACTCATATGTGAGAGTTGTGGAGCAAGAAAAACTGTCAAGGATTAATGGATAATTGACGAATGGTGAGAAATTGAAAGAAGAAGAACGATCGAGCGGAGAGGTTCGTCTCAGAATGCCGTATAAGGGAGAGGTCTTAGGTATCGTAATAGCTCTTGTAGGCGGAAGTAGAATGAAGGTTGCTTGTAAGGATGGAAAAGAACGCATCTGTAGGATTCCTGGAAAATTGAAGAACAAGATATGGGTCAAGGATGGCGATGTAGTAATTGTAAAGCCTTGGGAGATAGAAGGTGACACAAAGGGAGATATAGTCTGGAGATACTATCCCCTTCAAGTTAATCTCCTTAAGGAAAAGGGCTACATATAAAAAATAATTCATATTTATCACATCATGGCAAGTAGGGTATCAAAACGCAAGGCGCCGCCAAAAGAAGAGTACGTTCTTAAAGAGAAGGAGAAACTCGAAAGTTATGTCTTCGATAAGAGAACGCTGCTTCTTCTCTCAGCGATGATAAAAAAGAATATATTGAAAAGCATTGATTATCCGATATCAACAGGAAAAGAGGCGAATGTTTTCAGAGCAACTACTCCAAATGGAGATTTTGTAGCGGTTAAGATATATAAGATAACAACCACTGGATTTGAAAGAAATATTGCATATCTCGAAGGAGACCCAAGGTTTAAAATGATAAAGCACAACAAGCGAGAAATCGTAAAACTTTTTGCAAAAAAGGAATTTAAAAATCTTCGAATATGCGAGAAGATAGGTGTCCATGCACCGAAACCAGTTTTTCTCAGTGAAAATATAGTAGTTATGGGATTTTTAGGTAAAGAAGGAATTCCATACGCAACCATGAACGTAATCGGGCCTAGAGGAAAAGGCGACCTTGATTCGATACTTCTTGATATAAAGAAGATGTACAAGGCAGGTCTTGTACACGCAGATATTAGCGAATATAACATTATGCTTGCAGAAGATGCGCCATACCTCATAGATTTCGGCCAGGGCGTAGTCAGAGAGCATCCAAAGGCTGAGGAATTTCTCAAGCGGGACGTAAGCAACATTCTGAAATACTTTGAAAAATTTGGAATAAAACGCGATTTTGAAAAAACAATGAAATGGATATATGAGTAGCTACATCGCATCTGGCGCTTCTATACCTATTAGGCTGAGTGCTGTACCAAGGACGATGTTTGTTGAAGCAACGATTGCAAGCCTCGTCTCCCTCTCTTCTTCTTTTTCAGCATTTAGAACTCTAGATGTCGTATAAAATCTGTTCAATTCGGTTGCGAGATCAAGAAGATAATTACAAATAATATGGGGAGATAAAGTGGAAGCCGCACTGCTGATAACAATCGGCAAGGAATACAGTCTCTTTATTAATTTCTTCTCGTCTTCTGTAAATTTATAGTCTTTGCTTACCTTTGGTCTGAAGGTTGCCTTTCTAATAATACCAAGTGTGCGAACATACGCGTATTGGAGATACGGACCGGAATCCCCTTCAAGGCTTAAGGCGCGGTCCCAATCAAAGATGATTGTTCTGTTGCTCTCAGTCCGAACCATTGAAAATTTTATCGCACCCAACGCTATCTTCTTTGCGGTCTCCTCTATCCTATTCTCATTCCAGTCTTCATGTCTTTTTCTTACTTCCTCTCGAACTATTCCGAGCATTCTCTGTTTTAAGTCTTCGTAAAGCACCATCGTTCCCTCACGAGATGACATTTTTCCTTCTGGAAGCATGACAAGCTCGTATACTAGATGATAAGATACTTCTGCTTCTTTCTTCATTCCAGCCATTTCTAGTATCTTAAACAACTGCTTGAAGTACAATTCCTGCTCCTTTCCTACTACATAGATATTTCTGTCCAGCTTATACTTCTCAAATTTTAATTTCGTAAGACCAAGGTCCTTTGCGTGATAAAGAGGATAGCCTTCTTTTGTTAAAAGAACCACTACTCCTAAGTTCTCGTTCCTTAGGTCTACTATAATGGCACCTTGATCCTCCTTCGCTATTCCTTTTTTCAAGAGTTCGAGAGAGATTTTCTTTCCTATTCCTTCTGTCTGGCTTTCGAAGTAGAACTCGTCAAATTTTACACCAAATTCTTTATAGAATTCTTCAAAATCATCAAGACACCACTGTCTAGTCTTTTTCCATATCTCTGTAATCTCTCTTTCCTTAGCGTAAAGCCTGAGGTTTATATCCTGTATAGCCTTTTCTACCTCTTCGCTTTCCTCAGCCTTTTTTGATGCCTCTGCATAGACCTTTCCTAGCCAAAGCCCCTTATTTTTTTCAGGTGTCTTGCCATTGTAGAGATTTATGAAGCCCCAGAGACACTTTGCAACATGCGGCCCGATATCTCCCTGATAGTTAGCACGTATAACCTTGTTTCCAGAAAATTCTAGAATCCTAGCAACAGATTCGCCAAGAGAAATGTTTCTAATGTGCCCGATATGAACTCCCTTGTGTGTGTTTGCATCAAAATATTCGACCATTATCCTTTTTCCTGTTTTTTTCCCTCTGCCAAATTTTTCTTTTTTCTTCAGTATTTCTCTCAGCGCATTACAGTAAAAATAATCTGAGAAATAGAAGTTTATGTAAGGACCAACCGCCTCCACCTTTGAGAAGTTTTTGCTCTTTTCTATCTTGGCTACTATCTCTCTCGCAATCTCAGCAGGATTTTTCTTCTGTTCCTTCGCCAACTCGAAAGAGATGGTCGATGATATATCACCGAATCTTTCTGATAATGCTGTTGTTGGCTCTATTTTTTTAACATCGCAACCAGATATTCTTGCTATAAGCCGTACGGCCTCCTCGATAGCCTCTTTCATGGAACCCCCTTCATGTAGGCATTCCTAATATCATCGATATCTTCATTTATTACTATCCTTTCTCCTCGCTTTATTATTAACCGTTTATCTCCTCTCACACGGCCAACTCTTGCAAATATCGCATTTTTCATAGCAAATTCAAATTTTTCAGCATTCTCTGGCTTCACGCTCACTATAAATCGCCCTGCGCTTTCAGAGAATAACAGTGCGTTATCATTCTGTGCTGTAGCAGGCACATGGAGAAGGTCAAGTTCTGCGCCAAAGTCACCTCCTATAGCGGATTCAGCAAATGCAACAGCGAGCCCTCCTTCTGAGAGATCGTGTGCAGATTCTACAAGTCCTTCGGACATTGCGGAGGAGAGAGCCCTATAAACCTGGATATGTTCATCTGGTCTTACCTGAGGTGGATTATTCCCAACACCTCCGAATAAGCGGTAGAACGCGCTTCCCCCCATCTCTTCTCTTGTTTTACCCAGAACGTATATGTAATCTCCGCTTCTTTTGAACTCGGAACTTACAGCCTTCTCTATATTTTCTATCTTTCCTACTACTGTAACAAGAAGCGTTGGCAATATCGAATATTTTTTCTCACCATCGTAGTAATCGTTTTTCATACTGTCCTTTCCGGATATTATTGGTATGCCATAAGCTGTCGTGCATTCGTAAAGTGCAAGACATGCTCTCACAAGTTGACCCAATTTGTATTCGCCGTCGGGAGTTCTTTGAGATTTTATTGGATCTGGCCAAGAAAAATTATCTAAACAAGCCAAATAACCGAATTTCCCGCCGACCGCTACCGCGTTTCTTACTGCCTCATCGAACGCAAGGGCAGCCATCACATAGGAATCCTGAATGTACTGAGGACAAATCCCATGTGAAATTACTATCCCCTCATTCGAATTATAGACAGCCTTGATGACCGCTCCATCGCTCGGTCCTTTCATTATTGGTTTTATGACGCTGTTCCCCTGTACTTCATGATCGTAGCGACGTATTACATTCTCCTTTGTTGTGATATTTAAGGATGAGAGTAATCGCTTAAGCACGTGCCCTGCATCAAAATCATCTATCTTAGGCTCTGGGTATATGAGTTTTTTCCACGAGGCAGTGAGCTCCATTTGAGGAAGACCTTCATGAAGGAATTCCAAATCGAGATAGGCAACAGTTTGATTGTTGTAAAAGACGTGGAATTTTCCGCTGTTTGTGAATTTTCCCACCACACTTATTTCCACGCCATGTTTATTTGCAATTGCACGAAGTTTATCTAGATTTTCTTCAGGCAGTGCGAGGGTCATGCGTTCCTGTGATTCTGAGACAAGTATCTCCCATGGGTCAAGGCCCGGATATTTCAACGGACATTTGTCTAGATAAATTTCACAACCACCAGAAATCCTCGCCAGCTCTCCTATACTGGAAGAAAGCCCGCCTGCACCGTTATCAGTTATTGCTTCATAGAGTAGTTCGTCTCTAGCCTCAAGCAGAAAATCCAGCATTTTTTTCTGCGTTATCGGGTCCCCTATTTGAACTACGCTCTGTGGCACGCTCTCATCTATCTGTTGAGAGGAGAATGTTGCACCGTGTATTCCGTCCTTTCCTATTCTCCCTCCGACCATTACTGCAAGATAGCCTGGTTCTATCTTTTTCTCGCTACTCTTCCTTCCTTTTATTGTCGATGGAATTATTCCAATCGTCCCGCAATAAACCAACGGTCTGCATGTATATTTCTTGTCAAAAATTATAGACCCATTAACAGTAGGGATGCCCATTTTGTTACCGCCATCCTCTATCCCTTTTATAACCCCTTCGTAGATAACACGGGGGTGAAGAACACCTTTTGGTACCTCCGTCTCATCTGGATAGCCAAAGCAGAGGACATCTATATTTGCGATAGGTTTTGCGCCAAGCCCGGTTCCCATAACATCCCTCTGCACACCAAGAATACCAGTAAGGGCACCGCCGTATGGATCGAGTGCAGAAGGCGCGTTGTGAGTCTCTACCTTTACTGCAATATCAAACTCTGGATTAAATTTTATTATCCCACCATTGTCCTTAAAGACGCTGACGACATAAGGTTTCTTTATCTGCTCGGTCGCATTCTTTATGAACGTTCTAAAAAGGGAATTTATCGCATGCTTCTCCCCGTCTTCCTTATAAATAATTTTTGCATTGAAAATCTTGTGCTTGCAGTGCTCGCTCCATGTTTGCGCGATTGCTTCAAGCTCGACATCAGTTATCTTATTGTCAAGACCTAACCTTTTCCTTTCTTCCACTACCCTTTCATTTTTGAAGTATGCTTTTATTGCTTTGAATTCATCTATAGTGAGCGCAAGAAGCCGCTCTCTTGCAAGTTGTTCGAAGCGTGCAGGGCTCATGTGAAGGGATATCCGCTCCACTTTTGGTTCATGTCTTAGTAAAACTTTTGGAAGGTATGGTTTCTGTTCTTCATTCGGTGCGTATATCAATGCTTTTTCAACAAGCGGGTTATGGAGTACCGCAACTATCTTTTCGCATTCCTCCTTGTTTCTTGCGCCGTCTATCGCGTACAACCGGCTATAATATATATCGTAGTCTTTCCCTGTTTTTTCCTTAACGGCCTCCCGAGCAGTCTTTCCGACATTGTCCGTAACGCCTGGAAGAAAACCAATCTCCACTCGCCATTTTTCCTTGAAGAATCCGTCTATCGAATATCTTTGAACTATCGGGTCGAGAAAGACTGTTTTCGCCAGCTCCTCGAGTTCCTCTTTTGAAATTTCGCCATCAAAATTATAAACATCACAAAAATGTACAGCAACATCTATCTCAAGTTCATTTCTTATCTTTTCCGCCATCTTTGTTCCTATAGTGTCTTTTATTCCTTCTTTGGTAGTGATCTCTATTCTTCCTGACATGTTTTAGTTTCCTCAGGAAAAGATTTAATACTGTTTTTCTTCGCGGTTCACTTCTCGACCTTTATTTCCGGTTCTACTCGTCTCCAGGAGCCATTCATGAAATGCCAAAGCTGTTTTGTTGTAGAGTCGTAAACAAGACTGAATTTAGATGCGGCATCTAGCGGCCTGTCTATCTCAATTAAAGGGTATCTCCTCATCCATGGAATCTCATCACGAAATGGATTTCTCTCTATTATGTAAATCCTTCCGCGTTTTTTCTTGACCTCATCGCACCATGAGATTACTTTATCGATTTCTTCCTTCGTAGGCATAAAGATTCATCTAATATTACTATTAAAAACGCTATTAGTGATGGACATTCAGGTTGTTCAACAACCTGTGTATTTTTAATGGATCGCCAAACAGCTTAATAATATCTCTTGAGAAGAAGTCCTATAAACTCTTTTACAACATCAATTTCTTTGATCAGCTCTATGATGTCTTTGCGGTCAATCTCGCCATATTCGTGTGCGATTAGATTTCTCTTTTGGATTATGACCTTCATTTTTGAAGCAAGTTTTTCATCGATGACTTTTTTTTCACGCAACGTGTCAATCATTTCTTTGTAAGAGAGGGGGGCTGGAAGGGTTTTTTTGGCCATGAAAAATTCTGTAAGGAGGATGGACTCGTTAATTATAGTAAACAAAATCATCGAAGCCGCATAGAAATCTTTTTTGTTCTCTAACTTAGATCCTTTGAACTCCTCTAATTCATCAAAATACTTTCTTAACCTGTTTAAGGTTTGCTCAAATTCATCCATCTCAGCACCCCTTTGAATACCCTCTCTCTCATCGGCGCATACATAAGATAAGTATGGACTATCTCCTTCCATTTTTTCGCAAGTTCGTCCTTTTTATTTATGAAAATCGGTTTTCCGTTTCTAAATACATTTATGGCGATGTAATACGGCATGCGCTCCATGAACGATATGTCTATCGGCTTGTTAAATTCCATCGCTATACTTGCCATCTCATCGCTGCTCATACCTTTACTTATTATGCACAAGTCAATGTCCCTTGCTTTTTTTGGATTTTTGACATACGAACCGAAAAGATAGCAAGCTATAATCTTAGTGTTTTTCTTTTTTAATCTCTCTAGTTTTTTAAGCGCGTTGTTGTAAGCATCAGCAAGGGAAGCACTCATGCTTGAAACTTGAAATGTTAAATTTAAATCGTTATGTTCGCTTGCTGCTCTATTACCACATTTTTATATTCCTTTCTTCATAATATTTACGACCGCGCAGATCGCCAAGGCGATTTTTAGTACGAGGTGAGCGCAATGATAAAATTAGAATTAGACAGAAAAAAGAATGAAATGCGAGTGCGAGAACCTGCGGATGTTACATCCTTGCAAAATGGTTTTTACGGATGGATGGAGCACGGGGAGTTAATCCTCGCCCCGGAAGAAGTGCTCTACATAATGGATATAAGGAATGGGAGATGTTTTGACGAAGCTGGAAATACATATACGTTCAACGATGTAGCTTCTCTTTTTTCAAAGAATAAAAAATTTCTCGCGCGCTACCTAACGTATAAAGACTGGAGAGATAAAGGGCTCATAGCAAGATACGCAAACGAGGCTGAAGGTTGCTACGGAAGAAGCAGTGTTAAAAAATACAAGGGAGGAAAACTCGAATTGGATAAGTTTGCAGTAGATGGGGTTTTCTTTGAAGACGATCTTCTTACTATAATCGATGATGAGGCTGCCGGAAGGGGGCTTTATGAGCAATACTGGTTCGGTCAATTTGGAACATACAAAGCGGCGCATAGAGGAAGAATAGCAAAACTAGATATTTTCGAAACAGTTTTTTTAGTAACGCAAGGAAGACTTCACTTAAAGAATGCAACACTCGATGATGTCAAAAAGGCGGCTAGAGAGAGAATAAAATATTTCGACGATATGTATGCTGTTTATGAAGATTGGCGCTTACGCGGTTATGTTGTTAAGACTGGTTTTAAGTTTGGAACACATTTCAGAATTTATTTTCCAGGTGCATCTCCAATAAGAGAGGGGGAGGAATGGGTTCACTCAAGACATGTCGTTCATGTATTCTCTAGAAAGAACAAACTGCTCATCTCAGAATGGGCAAGAGCCATACGCGTCGCGCATAGCGTGAAGAAAACATTTATTCTTGCCATCCCTGGTAAAAAAGAGAAGATAAAGGTTAATCCAAAGAAACCAAGGTTGGATTTTCTTCTTTATCATAGGAAAAAGGATGGAATAGAAACGCCAAAAACCGGCGCGCCAAGGTATCTTATGTATTCGCTTACGGAGGACGAATATATAGGAGGAGAGGAGCTCGCCAAGGCATTGGAGGAATGCAAATATTTTGGCCTTGAAATGATGATGGCAATAAGCGACAGGGAATCGAGTGTTACGTACTACTTGATAAAAGAGATATCCATCCCTGGAAGCGATTATAATTATTATGAAATAGAGTGGACGCAGCCGTAATTTTTAATTGTCGTCTAACCTATATCATTATATTTCTTATCAAACTATATTCAATACACGTCATTTATTTATGTGGTGAAACCATGAATGCAAACATGAGTGCAAAAAGTATTTTTGTTTTGCTCCTGCTTATCGCATTTAGCTGGGGGCTTATCATTTCTGGCGATGCAGGCGAGAAATGGGCAAAGGAAAAATCAGAGGAGATGTGCGGCCGTTCTGATGTAGCTGGTGTTTACATCTGCCTCGGGAATACCGTTGATGTTGTCTGGAAGGATAAAAGCAAGGGCAGCACTTTCTACAGACCGGATGGTCGAGTTGTGGATTGCCCCCCTGACCAGCCTACAAACATGGGAGCGGAATGCATGCAACTTATGATGCCGAATTACTGCACCCTCGACGACAACGTCTGCGGAGAAAGACCACCAGAAGAATTCCCTGGAGGAATTAAAACAGAGGAGCAACAAGAGCCAGTCCAACCGATTCCGCAACCGCCTCAGCAACCTTCTGAACAACCACAGATTCGGCCAAGCCAACAACAAAACATATCTTCAGAGGTTTCTCTTATACCGCCCTCCTTACCTAGTCGAAAAGAAGAAGCCACAACTACAATTGGCGGAACATTGGATAATCTTATAATAGTAATCTTTGTGCTTGGAGTAATAGCATTAGTGGTGCTCTATTTCGCATTCAAAAAGACAACAAAGTATTAGCACTTTTTCCTTCTTTTCCTATTGCTTTTCCGCGTATTAGAAGATGTTTCATCTCCTCCTTCTCATTCCTACCAACGTTCATATTATCTATTTGGCGAAGCCTGTTTGCATAATGCCTATACGCTTTCACGGCTGCTGCATAAGCATCCCTCACATGCGAATCAACGATCCCGCGCCCTATCTCTTTCTTTTCTTCAACAGAAATTACTCTTTGCGGAACAAATAGAGGAGCGTTAAATCTTGCAGCTATTTTATTCACAAATCTCGGGGGCGGATTAACATCTGTTGCGATTACAGAAGGCGTACCCACATCAGATATAATCTTGACGATTCGCTCATGACTTGCCTCCTTTTCAACACCGCATGCGATAAGTTCTCCTTTAAGATTTAGAATGGCATAACCAGTTTTTATTCCGGCATCTATTCCAACAATAACATACAACAAATCAGCCTTGCGTTCCCTGCTTTCTTACGACAAGATTCTGTTTCGCGTATACATGGCTATCTGCACCTATATTCGTATTCACGACAACCCCGGAATTTATCCAGCATCTCGGGCCTATCATTTTTCCAGGCATTGTTGCTGATAGCACCCCGAACTTGACATGGTCGCCTATGACGGCTCCAAATTTCCTTCTTCCTGTATTCACCCATCCCTTTTCTGTAAGAACGTTCACGATGCTTTCGTCGAATCTAAAGTTTGCAATTTGTGTTCCTGAGCCAAAATTCACACCCTCTCCTACTATACTATCCCCTATGTAAGAGAGATGTTTCGCATTTACATTATCAAATATTATACTCTCCTTCACTGTTGTTGCGCCTGAAATATGGCAGTTTTTCCCTATCGAGCTTGGTCCTCTTATATAGGCATGTGGTCCTATTATGCTATTCTCTCCGATATAGACATTTCCTTCAATATAACTGTTTATTATCTTCGCGCCTTTCTCCATCACAACCTTGCCAGCAATTGTAGAGTTTTCTATGTCTCCTGTTTTTGCTTCCATTCTGGATAGGAGATACTCGTTTGCGTCAAGAAGGTGCCATGGATAGCACATGTCGAGCCAGTATCCTTTTACCTCTACTGCTTTGGCCCCAACAAATAAATCAATTATCTCGTATTCTCCCCTTACAGATTTTTTGAGTGATCTTATTTCATTGAAAACAGATGGTTCCATACAGTAGATGGAAAGGTTCGCGAGTTCTGTTTTGGGGTTCTCTGGCTTCTCCTGAAAGAGGCTTACCTTACCATTAGTCACTTCCACGATTCCGTACTCGCGCGGATTCCTAACTTTCTTCACTGCAAGCGTAATCGCTCCGTCGTGTTCGTTTATTACCTGACGGATATTTTCGCTTTCGGTTATTATGTCTCCTGCAATAGCTACGAATGTCTCGCTTATCTCATTTTCAGCTGTGAGAATAGCTGCTGCAGTGCCATTTTCACTTCCCTGTTCGATAAAAGTAAGTTTCATCCCGAGCTCGCTCTCTCTCGTCTTAAAATATTCTATTATTTTATCCTTTTTGTAGCGGACCACGATTATGGCTTCATTTATCCCAGCATCTCGCAACGCCACGAGCACGTGTTCTAGAATTGGTTTTCCTGCGACTGGCAGCATTACCTTTGGTCTAGTTTCCGTAAGGGGCCTCATTCTGGTCCCCTCTCCAGCCGCCATTACAACCGCTTTCATTGTTATTATTTGCTTAGGGTAAATTATTAAAATTTGTCATGCTTTATTCAAATTGTTTTCGAGTTGATTTTATGAAGATTATCAGTCTACTCGCAAGAGAAATATTGGATTCGCGGGGCAATCCGACAGTCGAAGTGGACATAATCGCAGGTAGTTATATAGGAAGCGCCGCAGCGCCAAGTGGGGCATCTACAGGAACGCACGAAGCGCTAGAACTGCGTGATGGCGGGAAGAGATATAGAGGAATGGGGGTAACTAAAGCGATAGAGAATGTAAACGACATCATCGCCCCGGCCATAATTGGAATGGATGTAACAGATCCACAAAGTATAGACCTAAAAATTCGAGAGTTAGATGGTACAAAGGATAAAAGCAGACTAGGTGCGAATGCGATAGTTGCGACCTCAATGGCCGTTTACAGAGCAGCTGCTGCTGCAGCCGGCATGCCTTTGTACGAATATCTCGGAGGAAAAACCCTTCCAAAGGCTATGTTCAATATAATCAATGGAGGGAAGCACGCAGGGAATAAACTCTCTATTCAGGAATTCATGATAATACCTGATGCAGATAAATTTGCAGAAAGGCTTAGGATGGCCAGCGAAATATATCACGTTCTTGGGGGACGTCTCTCCTCAAAATTTGGACCTGGAGCGAGGAATGTTGGGGATGAGGGGGGGTATGCGCCGAACTTGGAGAACACTCGTGATGCGCTCGATGAAATAATTCGTGCGATAGAAGAAGCTGGATATGGTGGCAGATGCAATCTTGCGATAGACGCAGCAGCAAGTTCGTTTTACAATGATGACGTGTATTTTATAGACGGCAAAAAGATGAGTGGCGGAGAAATGCTTGATTTCTATGTTGAACTTGCAAATGCCTATAACAAATTAGTAAGTATAGAAGACCCATTTAACGAAGAGGATTTTGATGCATTTGCAGCATTAAAAAAAAGGCTAAAAGGAAGGGTACAAATAGTAGGTGATGATCTTCTAGTAACAAACATATCAAGAATAAGAAAGGCTGTAGAGCATGACTCCGTAACCGCATTGCTTCTAAAAGTGAATCAGGTTGGAACTGTTTCTGAAGCACTTGAGGCAGCGGACTTCTGCAAAAAAAATAACCTAAACATTGTTGTAAGCCATCGCTCCGGAGAAACTGAAGATTCTTTCATAGCAGACCTGGCTGTCGGAATAAACGCTGGACAAATAAAAGCAGGCGCCCCAGCGAGAGGGGAAAGAACGGCAAAATATAATCAATTGCTTAGAATAGAAGAATCCATAAGCTTTGGGCTATAACCTTTTAAATCACACTACGTTTATTTTATTACCGTTAATGTTGATGTTTTAGACGAAAGAAAATAAATAAAAAAGAAATAAATAAATGTGAGTAGTATGGTAGCAAAAAAGCCAAGTCCAACAGATGCGAGAACGTACTATGAACTAGGTAATGATTATTACGAAAAGGGAGACTACGACCGAGCGATAGAAAATTACAACATGGCCATCCTTCTTAATCCAGTATTTTCAGAAGCGTATTTTAACAGAGCACTTAGCTATTATCAGCTGAAGAATTTCGATAAGTCTGTCGCTGATTACACAAAAGCTATAGAACTCGACCCTCACAATCCAATAATATACAATAATCGCGGCGATGCGTATTACAGAAAACAGGATTTTCAGAGTGCGATAAGGGATTATGATAAGGCCATAAGTTTAAATCCAAACTATCTCAAAGCATTCTATAATCGCGGGCTTTCCTACGCATCCATAGAAGAGTATGAGAAGGCAATTGAAGATTTTTCAAAGGTAATAGAGCTTAAACCTGACTTCGCAGAAGCATACCATCTTAGAGGGCTTGCAAGAGAGTATGCTGGAGAGATAACGAATGCAATCACCGATTACGAGAAGGCATTAGAGCTTAATCCTCAACTTACCGAAGCAAAAACTCACCTGGAGGGTGCAAAGGCAAAAAAAGAGCAGGAAGGAAAGGGGGAGGGAGGTGCTGCTGGCGCTGATATAAGAATGCTCCAAAAGCCAAACATGTCTTTCGATGATGTTGCAGGCATGAAAAAAATGAAGGAAGAGATTAGAGAAGCGATAGTCTATCCGATGATGAACCCTGAGCTAGCGAGGAAATACGGAAAGCTTGGAGGAACAGGAATACTTATGTATGGACCACCGGGATGTGGGAAAACTTTCATAGTAAAAGCAGCTGCTGGAGAATGTAAATCTGGTTTTATAAACGCAAAGTTATCCGACCTTTTGGATATGTATGTTGGTAACACAGAAAAGAACATTCACAAGGTCTTCGAGCTTGCACGTAAGAACACGCCATGCATTCTTTTCTTTGACGAGGTAGACGCAATCGGCGGAAGGAGAGACCAACAGGAAGGGCAGCAATATATGAGGATGGCTGTTAATCAACTTCTCTACGAAATGGACGGTGTCGAGGCGCACAATGAGAATGTACTTGTACTTGCCGCAACCAACGCGCCGTGGGATGTAGACCCAGCGCTTAGAAGAAGCGGGCGTTTCAGCAAGACGATATATATCCCAGAACCAGATTTCTCATCCCGTGCAGAAATCCTTAAGCTACACGCATCGAAAAGACCTCTAGCTCCGTTAATACCATTTAAACTTCTTGCACTCGCCACTATGCATTACGCATCTTCTGACCTTAAGGCAATAGTTGATGACGCCGCTACAATTCCATGGAAGGAGGCTTTCTTCGGCATACAAAAGAAGACTGAAGAACTTATAAAAAGCGGCATGCCGAAAGAGAAGGCAGAAGAGCTAGCAAAGAAGCAGATCAGACAGAGACCGATATCCTTAGGGGATTTTGTTTCTGCTATAGCAAAGAAGCGCTCTTCACTTCCCCCCTGGTATGAACAGGCAAAAAAACAGATAGGAAAACAGGAAGAGATAACAATAATAGATGGTAAGGAACATAAGAAAGTTACAGAGAGCAAGATGGGTCCTGGTGAGAAAGAAGCGTTTAGAGATTTGCTCAACGCTATAAATGCGAAAAACCAATGGTATAACAAGATGTTCTATAGGCTTGTAAAGGAGTCCACACTAATGTTGCTTAGGATAATTGTGCTCATAACAGAGAGGCGAATCGTGTAGTTATGGATACTGTAATAAAAAACGGGAGGGTCTTTTTCAAAGGAAGGTTCTTCGAAGCAGATGTTCTTATCAGCAATGGGATGATAAAAAGAGTTGGGAGGAACCTTTCAGGAGATGAAAAATACGATGCGAAAGGAATGCTCGTCCTTCCAGGATTGATAGATCCACACGTCCATCTTCGAGAGCCAGGCGCGGTGCAAAAGGAGGATTTTCGCACCGGCACTATGGCAGCAGTTGCAGGTGGTTTTACTACTGTTATCGACATGCCGAACAACCAGATCCCAACAACCACAGCAGAACGATTTTTGGAAAAGATAAGGCTTGCAAAGGAAAAAGCAATCTGCGATGTTCTGTTTCACTTCGGAGCAACTGACAACAACTTTGCAGAGGTTAAGAAATCTGGTGCGAAATCGTTGAAGATTTATCTTGGAAAAACAACTGGTGAGCTCTACCTTCGCGATCCCTCTTCTCTCGAGAAACATCTTGCTAACTTTGATGGGAATTTTGTTTTTCACGCATCGGTTTCTGAGGGAAGCGAGTCGGCGCAGATAGAAAAGACGTGCGATAATATCAAAATGGTTGGTTTGTTGAGCGAGAGGTATAAAAGAAAGTCCCATATAGCGCACGCATCTGCAAGGGAAGAGGTTGTCGTAGCAAAGGGGCATGCGCTTACGATCGAGACTGCACCGCATTATCTCTTCCTATCAAAAAAGGACAGCGAGAGACTCGGCAATCTCGGAACAGTCTATCCGAACTTGAGAGAAGAAGGCACGAGAAAAAAATTATGGGAAGAGATAAACAACATAGATTGCATCGCGACGGACCACGCCCCGCATACGCTTGAGGATAAGGAAAAGGGCGCGCACGGCTTTCCTGGCCTCGAGACATCCCTTGCCGTTATGTTGCAGGCATATTGGGAAAGGAGACTTAAGTTAGAATGGATAGTACATGCCATGAGCGAAAATCCAGCGCGAATTTTTGGTATGAAGAATATTGGGAAAATAGAAGAAGGGTATAGGGCTAATATGGCAATACTCGATTTGAAGAGAGAATGGGTTGTTAAGGGAGAGGAACTCTACACAAAATGCAAATGGAGTCCGTTTGAAGGGAAAAAGCTGAAAGGGAAAATTAAGGCTGTCTTTTACAATGGTGCTCTTATCTTTGATGAAGAATTTCTATGATATTTCAATTCAGAATTATGGCTCCCAGTAATATTCCATAACCTTATTGTTGATGCGCACCTTTGGGATGTCGGCGTAGGACGAGATAAGCTTAAGGGATTTGATTTGTTCCCCTATACCGCTCCATATAAATCTGCCTGTTTTTGTGCTTCCAACTGCATATCTCCTGTCCCCTTCCCTTCCAAGGATAAAATATCCCTGTTTCACCTCGAAGAATACCCTTGCATCTGGTTTTACTGGCTTCCCTTCGAACATTATGTAGACACTGTATGGATACCTGTCAAGCGTGGCTACCCTCGCACCATTTTCTCCTACTGCAATAAAGGTATCGTGCTCCTTGTCTAATGTAGCGTATTTTAATTTTCCTATAGAGGGTTCGTCCTTCTCTATTTCTGGATTGCTGGTATTGAGGGTCATTATCCTCCAAATAATAATGGAAGCGTGAGTTATGCTAGCCTCATAAAAGTTTTCTGGACTGCCTCCATGAAACACACAATCGTTCGCTACAAGCATGGTGCGTTTTTCCGAGCAAAAGAGATGCTTCCATTCTATGTACTTTGGCAACTTCAGATATGCTATGTGATTGTTTTTTGTTATTCGAAGAATACCGTCTTTCATTATGCATCTTCCCCCTGACCAGGAATCCTCGAGTATGTTATCAGCTGCAACCATCGCCTTAGGTTTCTCCTCTTTCTTTTCTACAACGATCTCTTTCTTCTGAACGCTCTGGATTTTATTTTGGATTTGTACAGAAGAGCGTGGCTTCTCTGCAAGAGGCTCTTTCAAACCGCTGCAGCTGCAGTAAAGAAATGCAGAAAGCGCAACAGCACCGGCGATATACCTCATCCTATTTATTTGCGGCAATCTTCTCTCCCTCTTCTTCTTCTATTATTGAAATTATTCGCGTTACTATGATCTTCTTTGCGTCCTTGAATGCTAGAGGAGCACCTGGTATTTCGGAAGTTGGCCCGCAATCAAAAGAGGTGTAGAGTTTGTACGTATTCATGTACTTCTGGTCTGTCAGGAATTTTTTGCTTTCCTCTTTATTTGTGAGCACGGCCGCTTCCTTATATGTCAAACCATCTAGAAAAAACAGGTACCCTTCCTTTTCTTCTCCTTTTGAAGTTACATAAGAAACGTGGAATTTCTTGTTCGCTACTCTTTGTTTATCCTCTGCAATCTTTGCAATCTCAGCAACGTATTGCATGTTATCGAGATACTGGTTTATAAAGTATTTCAGGGTTGGACTTGCAGGACTTCCGCTCTCCTCAAGCAGGTAGGAAAGATATTTTGGCGGAATATAGATCTGACTAAAATTTTTGATCGGTTTTCCTTCCACTATCACAACAGTACGATTTGCCAACATGATTGCAATTTCGTTTATGAGGGATTCTCTTACCTTCTCTTTTTGCTCATCAAAATCGATCGCAGCGCTTGGTTCTATCATACTTTTTCTCCATCTGTATGGCTGGTACTCTCCTTCCTTTCCTTTCATCCAATACTCTTTCATTATCTTCTCGTATCTTGCATATATCTCGTTTGCCATTCTCTTTCCAAAAAAAGTCTCAAGACTTTTCATTATCGCTTTTTTGTTCTCATCATGCAGGGTTTGCATTTCCTTTGGACTCATTCTTTTTTCAACAGCCGCTTCTATATTCTTCATGGCCTGCCCCATATGCTCACCTTCATTTTTTTTCTACATCACTACCACTCAGCATTTATAACTATGAACAAAAGGGTATATAAAACTAGACCTTGCAGCAGTACTCTTCGATAATTCCTGGCCAGCAACAGGTAGTGATCTCCTTCACCAGCTCGTTGAGCCTGGTTGTAATCTCTCCAGGAGATTATCACCGTCTAATCTATATCGATAATTGTTTTTACTCCTTTCTACGGTGGACGAGATAGTTTTATAACTATTTCGCAATAGTATACCATCCAACACATATGGGAGGAGATATGTTTGCACAGAAAAGAATGCTTTTCTATAAAGCGTGCACTTGCTTATTTTACACTCACTACAACTTTACTACTAAATTCATTCGTGCCTCAAAGATCTTTCTCTGCTCGACCTAACTCTCCATTGGCAGAATCGATCCAAACAACGCTATCAGCGAAATGGAGTGGCGGAATGTGCAGCCTGAACCAAAAAACAGGCATGGTTATTTACGAATCAAAGAACAAGAACGAAAGGGCCGTGTCCTTTCGTCTATCCTCTGC
>Ga0185342_1000068_pt1 | contig 62413 bp, 55 predicted proteins | sample ConPoolayeEmetaG_FD_128045 | JGI IMG/M metagenome (GOLD analysis project Ga0185342, IMG submission 128045) | Hot spring microbial mat communities from California, USA to study Microbial Dark Matter (Phase II) - Cone Pool mat layer E metaG... ... | reverse complement strand
TTTACCCGAAAAAAGGGGGGAGGGCTATAAAAACATATAAAACCATTGAAATACAAAGAAAAAGACTACTTAAAACATAGCCAAATTTGGCAGAACCAAAACTGATTTCGGGAGGAATTATGAAAGAGGCTGTTTTATGGGAGAAAGAAAAAGAGCAGGCTGTCAGGTGTAATCTCTGCCATCAAAACTGTTTCATCAGGGAGGGGAAGACAGGTTTTTGCGGGGTAAGAATAAATCATGGCGGACAGCTTTACACGCTGGTGTACGGAAGGCTGATTGCAGAAAACGTTGACCCGATTGAGAAAAAACCTTTTTTCCATTTTTACCCGGGTTCTCTTTCCTTCTCCATTGCCACGGTTGGTTGCAACTTTGCCTGTGTTTTCTGTCAGAATGCTGACATTTCCCAGGCGCCTAAAGAAGAAAGGTATTTAGCATTACCAGCCGAGGTACCACCGGAAAAGGTAATTCAGCAGGCAGAAAGGACTGGTTGTCTGAGTATTTCCTATACCTATACAGAACCAACCGTTTTTTTTGAATATGCTCTCGATGTAGCCAGATTAGCAAGAAGCGCTGGACTGAAGAATAACTTTGTCACCAATGGCTATTTCAGTACCCGGGCTCTAAAAATGATAGCACCTTTTCTGGATGCAGCTAATGTGGACTTAAAAGGAGATGATGCTTTCTACCGCAGATTGTGCCAGGCAAGACAAAAACCAGTTGTGGAAAACATCAGTGTCATGAAATCTCTTGGTATCTGGGTGGAAGTGACGACGCTTATAATCCCGGGTGAAAACGACAGGGAAAATATTATTAAAAGCCTGGCAGAAACTATTGCTTCTATTAGTCCGGATATTCCCTGGCATCTCAGTCGTTTCTTCCCCAGATATAAAATGGAGGATAGAACTCCCACCTCCTGCCCGGTAATAAGAAAGGCCAGGCAGATAGGTCTGGAGTGCGGTCTAAAATATGTGTACACTGGAAATATGCCTGGAGATGAAGGAGAAAATACCTACTGCTCTAAATGTCATCAACTTCTTATCAGGCGTCAGGGTTATGCTACAGGAATAGTTGGTCTCACTGGCAACCGGTGTGCCAGCTGCGGAACTTTACTTCCAGGACTTTTCTGAATAAACAGTTTCAAACCAGCTTCTGTCTTCAGGTACAGGTTTAACTGCTACCAGCTGGCATTTCCCTTCTTTATCTGTAAGAATCTTGAACTTTCTATCAGCTAGACGTTCTTTCCGGCAACGCAAAATTTCACCTTTTTTATTGAAGACAGAGAAGGTTTCCTGCCTGTCACATTTATCTTCAGCAATCACCAGATAAGAGCCACGGCTACCACCACCATTTTGAAGATAGAAGTCTATGGAAGCTAAAAATGCCAGCTGTGTAAGCACCAGGTTTTTACTTTCCCATGCCCGGACCAGGTCAGTTCTTCCTGCTGAAAGTTTTCTTTCTTCTGTTTCTTTCATCAGCTTTTTCGTTTGATGAAGTGCCCTTTTTACTGCTGAGGGATAACGAATAAACCCGGCAACATCACTCATCGTTTTCTGAATTTCTTTTCTCACCGCGTAGTGGTTTCTGCCGCCACCGGAAAGCATCAACCGACTTTCTGCTAAGACTTCTCTGGCTGCCTGCTGCAGTAATTTAACCTGCGTGTGAGCACCGCTTATTTTTTTCTCCAGCAGGTAACCAGCCACCCGCCGACCCCCAACCTGTCCAGAATTTAAGGCTGCACCACCAGGCCGTTTCACCCCGTGAGTACCTGCTAGTTCACCAACAGCAAAAAGCCCCTGGATACTGGTCTGCCAGTGATTATCTACTGCCAGCCCGCCATTATTATGCTGAAAACAAACACTCACCGGAAGTGGTTGCTTCAAATCAATCCCGGCTTCTTCATAGATTTCTATGGCTTGCGGATTCATATGGTAAAGTCGTTGATAGGGTGTTTTTTGTAAAGCCCCGGAACGTTTCAGGTAAGAAGCTGCTTCTGGCCAGAGAACAGATATACTGAATTTTTCTCCGGGATAATCAGGATTTCTGGTAAAATCAACCAGCACCTGGTGACTGTTTTTCTCCTCAAAAAATACTGCTAAATCAATCAAGGAAGAACCATAGTTTTCAACTCTCTCCGCAGAGAAGGGCCACTGATATCCTTTTAAGAAAATGTTGCTGGCTAACTCTGGAAGATTCCTGTACCATTCGCTCAAAAAATTATGCCGGTGACAATAGCCAGCAGTACTGAAGTAGGAAGGAATGACCTGTTGATATGTTCCGGAAAGGTTCCAGCGAAAACTGGTGGAAGCAAGACCAAACTGGGATTCGCCCAGGTTTACTGTCAGCGCACCGGCTTCCAGAGCTACACCGTGCAAGCTCACCTGTCCAGCAGGATAAACACTTTTTCCATAGAGTTCACCTGGACCACCAGTGGCTAAAATTACAGCACAAGCCTGGAAGACCGTAACTCCCAGATTTCCTGTTTCTACCTTTTTTTCTTCCAGAGCAACAACACCAAAAATCTTCCTTCTACCAGTATCCGTAACCAGCCTTACTACTGTGATGCCTTTCAGGATTGGTACTTTTAACCTTTTTACTTCCCTCAGAAGAACCTCCACCATAAAACGAGAAGTTTTCGGTCCGGCACTGGTAGCTCTCTGTCTGGGGTCATGATCGGTTTTATAACCAACAAAGGCCCCGTACTCATTGACCGGGAAAGGAACACCTTTCTCTACCAGGCGGTAAAAACAGGGAAGACTTTCCACACTCTCTATATAGGCAATATCACCATCCATCCCTCCACCGGCAAACAGTGCCTGAGCCATAGACACTGGAGAGTCCTGAGTATCACCAAAAACACTCAGCTTATAATATGTCTGTTTGTCTGAACCAGAACTAAAAGAGGTTCCACCTAAAAGACGGCTGGTAACAATAACCACATCTTTTCCTGCCTGCGCCAGATATAAAGCACAGTTTAAACCAGCCGCACCGCTGCCAACGATAAGAATCTCACAGCAGTAGGCATCTACACTTACTCCTGCTCCTATCCGCAGCTTAAATTTCTCCATTCCCTTTCACAGTCTTCGCAGATGAAAACCACCATCCACATCAAAAACCATTCCGGTAGAATAATCAAAATAACCTTCACTAATAGCTAACACCGCGGCTGCTACATCCTGAGGTTTTCCCCAGCGTGATATCGGCAAAAGGTCTTCCTGGAAAATAAGCCGGTCATACTTTTCTTTTACTGAAGCAGTCATTGGCGTTGCTATGATACCCGGTCTGATTTCGTAGACAGAGATACCGTATCTGGCAAGACGGTCAGCAAAAAGTTTAGTCAGCATACTGATACCAGCTTTGGAAAGACAGTATTCTGCTCTGTTGACAGAAGAAGCGTAGGCGGAAATAGAAGAAATATTAATAATCTTTGGCTGCTGAATTATCCCTGATTCCACCAGGCTTATAAGGTAACGAGCCAGAGACTGTGTCAGGAAAAATGTCCCTTTCAGATTGATATTCATGACACGGTCATAACTTTCTTCTGTTGTCTCCAGTAGATCCATCCTCTGTAAAGGTGCGACACCTGCGTTGTTAACCAGTAAATCCAGTCTTTTTGTCTCTTTCCGGAGAAACTCTTCAATTTTTTTTCTTCCTTCTGAAGAACCTATGTCAGCCTTAAGGTAAATATGTCCTTCCCCTTTTAACCCTGAAATCAGATTTTTCCCTTTTTCTTCCTCTGCCAGGTCTACTGAGACCACTAAAAAATTCTTCTGTGCCAGACAATTACAGATTTCCTGGCCGATACCTCCAGCCGCACCAGTAACACAGGCAACCTTTCTTTCCCCGCTCATTGTCCATCCTTTTTTAAGGAGGAAAGAATGGAGAAAAGATTTTCCCTGATCGTAGCCAAGGAAGGAGAGTTATCAGGAAGGTCTAACAGTCCGCGGCCTTCTTCACTCCGAAGAAGTAATTCCCGGTCAAAAGGCAAATAAAAACGCGGCAGGGAAAGATTATCTCCAAATGATTCTGCTGCCTGACCAGCCATTTCATTGACAAGCAGATAGATTTTTCCTACCTGGATATCCAGGTTTTTGTCTTTTACCATTGCCAGAATACGGCTGGCACTGAGAAGAGAAGTTTTGGTAGGAATGGTTGTAAGAAAAAGAATATCCAGTTTTCTGGTGGTCCGACGGGAAAGATGTTCCAGCCCGGCCTCATTGTCCATTACCACGAAGGGATAGTTTTTTTCCAGGCGGTCAAGATGCTCGCGCAGAAGATGATTGGCGTAGCAGTAACAACCTGGTCCCTCTGTTCTACCCATAACCAGTACATCATAATCCTTATTTTCGCTAATAGCCTGACGAATACGGTACTCTAAAAACCTTTCCTTATCCATACCTGCTGGAACAGAACCAGTTTTTTTGGTCACTTCATCCACAATATCCACCAGTGTCTGCGGGCAACTGACGCCTAAGACTTCACATAGCATACTGCCGGGGTCAGCATCAACCGCCAGAATCGGAACCAGGTTTGCCCTTTTCAAAGTTAGAATCGTCAGAGCGCAGACTGTGGTTTTACCTGTCCCGCCTTTACCAGCAACGCCAATGCTTATCATTTTCTCAGTGAAGGAAAAAGATTTAAATCTGTATGAGGGATGAAAAGAGCCGGGAGATACTCTTCCATATAGCCTGAATCAAGAGAAAGTTCCAGTGGTGTCATCAGGTTAACAATCTCCCTGCTCAGTTGCCGGGCATAGCGGCTTAAAAGAAAATAACAGGCTCCCTGCAGGGAGGTATTACCGACAAATCTAAACCTGTTCTCCGGCAAATCAGGCAACAACCCTATTTCCATAGCACTCCTGATATTCATTCTGGTACCAAAACCTCCGCCAATGTAAATTGTTTCGATGTCGTTAAGGCTGACCCCAGCCCGACGAATGAGACAGGATAATCCGGCAAAGACTGCAGCCTTTGCCCGGAGTAAATTCTCAATATCCAGCTGGGTAAGAACAATAGCCTGGCCATGTCCTGAAAATTCCGGTTCTACAACCAGATAGGCTTTCTCCTCAGACTGCCCACATATTCTTCCACTTTTTTCTGTAAAACGGCCCGCCCGGTCAATTATACCATGTTTAAAAAGAGCAGCCAGAAGTTCCATATATCCGGAGCCGCAAATACCCATCGGTGGCCTTCCTCCTATAGTTTCCACCAGCACCTTCTCTTTACTTCCTTCCTGGATAATCTCAACGGAATCAATGGCTCCCGGAATAGCTCTCATTCCATCTTTCACTCCGCTTCCTTCAAAAGCAGGACCGGCAGAAGCAGAACAACAAACTAACCAGTTCTTGTTACCTAAAACCATTTCCCCGTTAGTTCCTATATCGACAAGCAAACCAAGAGAACTTCTTGTAGCCAGCCCTGTAGCCAGAACACCAGCAGTAATATCACCACCAACATAAGAGGAAACACCGCCCACTGTTGCCAGTATCCCTGCTGGATTAATTCTGATACCCACTTCAGCCGCATTAATAACCGGGAAAAAATTGCTCGTGGGGACATACGGCTCTCGTCGGAGGAAAGAAGGGTTTATCTTCAAGAGAAGGTGTATCATGGTCATATTACCGGAACAGGCCATTGCCAGCACATCAGTCAGGTTTACCCCGCAAGATTCTACTAAAGCTTTCACCAGCTCGTTAACTGTATCCACGACTGCATGGTGAAGCTTCTCCAGGCCTTCAGCTTTTTCCGCCAGAATTATTCTGCTGATGATATCTTCTCCAAAGGAAAGCTGCCGGTTAAAAGCCATTTCCGTTCCTAAAAGTTCCCCGGTACCCAGATGGAACAAACTGGCAGAAACAGTAGTAGTCCCGATATCCACAGCCACACCAAAGTGAGACAAACTGGTATCACCGGATTCAATCAAAATTGCTTCTTCCACCCCTTCTTTTTCAGCCACAGTCACAGTAATTGTGTTTTTGTTTTCCTGCAGTACAAGAGGTAAGTGCCGTAAGGTGGAAAGACTGACTGAAAGATGCTTGATGTCGTATGTTTTCAGAAAACTCTCAATCCGGCCGAAATCGCTACCGGGCTGGCGACCGGCCGCGCTGGAAGAAAGAGAAACTACGAATTTTCTGGTCAGGGGCAGCAACGGAAAGGTAGAAAGACTGAACATCTTTTTCACTTCTTCCCCTTGTTTTCGCTCAATAATTTCCACCTGGGGTCTGGCGGAAACTCTTGTCTGGGGAAGAATTTCTACCTCCACATCTCCTCGTACCAGAGTGCGGCAGGCCAGACAAATACCTGCTTTTCTTTCTTCTGGAGATATTTTTCCTGTGGATTCATCTTCTATCTCACCCCTGACAACCTTTATCCGGCAACGTCCGCATACTCCTTTTCCCCCGCAGGAAGAAGAAAGAAATAATCCTGCTTTCAGCGCGGCAGTCAACAAATCTGTACCGACAGGAACAGATATACTAATTCCATCCGGATGAAAACTTACTTTTACTTCTCTCATCAGTTAAAAAGTTCTGCCAGACGAATATTCTCCTCTACCAGTCGCCTGGCCCTTTCTATCTTTTCTGTATCTTCAGGTCTGATTTTCACCTCCAGGGAATGAACCAGTGAGGCAATCTCATAGGTTCCTTCTCCGGAAATCATGGTCGGAATATTTCCTTTCGCCAGAAGTTCCAGAATAGCTTTATGAGGATAAAGTCCACCTGTAAGCAAAATTCCAGAAATCATGCAACTGTTTTCCGAAGTTGTACTGGAGTGAGTAAGGGCAGCCAGAATAATATCCTCCCTGTCGCCCGGAGTGATTAACAGGGAACCAGAACGGAAATAGTCCAGGGCATGTCTTGGTGTCATAGCACCAACCACCACATTACAAACCTGTCGCTTCATTCTTTCGCCGCCAACAATTAACTTGCCTTTCACTGCTTCAAAAATCTGGCTGACAGTGGGATGGGCTAAAAAGGGCAGATAAGGTATCACTCCTAAGAGGGAAAGATTAAGACGCGCCAGACCAATCCCTACATATCTTTCTACCACTGTCTTTTTCTCAGGAATAACCTTGTTAATCAATACACCTCTAATAGACACGTTAAATCGGGAAAAGAAAGCACTGTTTAACGCGATCTCGTCAATAGGACGACCAATCCCACCAATAGAAATCAGTATCACCGGTGTCTTCAACAAATCAGCCACAGCTGCGTTACTTAAATCAAAAACCGTTCCCACTCCGCCATGGCCGGTTCCTTCAATTACTACAACTTCTTTACCATCAGCCACCCGGATATAACTTTCCTTGATTTTCTGAAGGAGTGGTGCAGGGTCGGGTTTTTCCAGGTAGCTTCTGGTGAAACCTTCTTCTACTGCTATCGGATTGATATCCTTCAGATTTTCTTTTAAACCGCATACTTTCTTCATCAAAATAGCATCTTTGTCCACTTTTTCACCTTCTATTAGCACATATTTTTGTCCCACTGGTTTGATAAAACCGACAGAGCGATATTTTTTCTGTAAAGCCAGCATTAACCCTAAACTTAATACTGTTTTGCCGTCATTCTGCCGGGTGGCAGCCACAAAAATGGATAAAGGAGTGCTTTTATTCATGCCTGTATTTTAACACTCTGCTATCTTACTTGACAACCACCAACCTGATAATTTACACTCAATGCAAATGAAGATTGCGGTCAGTGGTAAGGGTGGAACAGGAAAAACAACACTGACGGCAGCGATAGCCACAATACTCTGCCAGAAAGGGTATCGGGTTATTCTTATTGACGCTGACCCGGATATGAATCTGCAGATAACCCTCGGACTGAAGGGAAAAATAACGCCTCTGGCAGAAATGAAGGAACTTATCCAGGAACGTACAGAGACCAGAAACGGTGAGCCTGCCTTTGTTTTCAAGCTAAATCCTAAAGTTGACGATATACCGGAGAAATACTTTCTCAAACAGGATAACCTTCTTCTTGGCGTGATGGGCACTATCCGCGGGGGCGGGTTAGGATGCAGCTGTCCGGAAAATGCCTTTCTCAAAGCCTTACTGCGACATCTGATTCTTCTGCGAAAAGAATTTGTTATCTTGGACATGGAGGCAGGTATTGAACATCTCGGTCGGGGTACCACAGCCGGGATTGATTGGTTGCTGGTAACAGTAGAACCAGGGGAGAAAAGCGTCCAGACGGCAAGGAGGATTGAGTTTTTAGCCAGTCAGTTAGGAACCAGACAGATTGGGCTGGTAGGTAATTTTATCAAGAACAAAGAGGAGGAAACTTTTCTCCGGCAGAAACTACCCGACGGAAAGTGGCTGGGTTTTCTTCCTTATGAGGAGACAATCAGGCAGTCAGAGATGGACGGCTTGCCTTTCTGGAAGAAGGCACCCTGTTTTCTCAAGGCAGTGGAAGAAGTGATCAATAGATTGGGGGTAACCGATGGAAAAGAAAAAGAATAACGAAAGTAACATTTTTCAGCCCGGCAAACCAGAAAAACCACTCTCCTGGCTGAAAAATGTTACTGACCGTGAGCAGATGCTGAGCTATTTGAAAACAGCTGAACGCTACTGGTTCGGAGAAGGGTTTGGAAGTGAAAGCAGAAAAACACCGGCTTAAAAAAGAATGGGGAGAAAGATGGACCTGAAAATTCCTTTACCTGCCTATTCCGGGTTTATCAAGGAAGTTACCATTGGTGCTGGTGAAAAAGCTGTTACTGTGGGAGGTCAGAAAGTTTTAAATTATCATTGTTTTGATGGAGAATTTCCGAGACTGCCGCTGGTGGCTCTGGAAATATGGGATAGCAAACCGGAAAACTGGCCAGCAGGCTGTCAATCTCCTTACCAGGATGTTTTGGACCAGCCTGCAGCCTGGGCAAAAAAATGCCTTCAGGAATACCACGCACAGGCTATTGCCATCCAGCTGGTAGGCACAGACCCTATGGGTCAAAACCGCTCCGCTGCTGAGACCTGCAAGATAGTGGAAAAAGTTCTGGAGACTGTAGATGTACCTGTTTTTATCTTTGGCTGTGAGCACATGGAGAAGGATGCTGAAGTTCTGAAGGCTGTCGCTGAGGTAGCAGCTGGTCGCAATGTTGCTCTTGGTCCGGTCCAGGAAAAAAACTATAAAGCCATTGGTGCTGCTGCCATTGCTTATAAACATACGGTGATGGCCTGTACACCTATTGATGTGAACCTCGCTAAACAATTAAATATTCTTTTACTGGAATTAGGCGTTCCGGAAAACAAAATTTTGATTGACCCTACTTCAGCCAGTCTGGGATATGGTCTGGAGTACACCTATTCTGTCATGGAAAGAGATAGACTGGCAGCTCTCACCCAACAGGATGATAAATTAGCTTTCCCTTTAATCTGCAACCTGGGTAAGGAAGTATGGAAAACAAAAGAAGCAAGTCTACCCCGGGTGGAAAACCCTGCCATGGGCGATGAACTTAACAGGGGTATCATGATGGAGGCAATCACGGCTGCACTGCTTTCTTTAGCCGGTGCTGATATTGTAGTGATGAGACATCCTCAGGCAGCAGAATTGTTTAAAAACTGGAGCCAGCAACTCATCAAATGAAAAGAATCTATTTTGACCAGGAAAGGTGTCTGGCCTGCAAAAACTGTGTCCTGGCTTGCCTTTTGAAACATTCACAAACAAAAAACCTTCTTTCTGCCTTACAGGAAAGACCGATACCCAGGGCCAGAATCAGTTTATTAAACCAGGCAGGAAAACCACTGGCAGTTCAATGTCGGCACTGTGCAGACCCTTACTGTGTTTTTGCCTGTATCTCAGGAGCTCTTAAAAGGCAGGCAGGCACACTTATCCTGGATAGCAAAAAATGTGTCCACTGTTATTCCTGTATCATGGTTTGCCCCTACGGTGCTATCAGGATGCTTCACGAATTGAATCAAGCAGCAAAATGCGATCTGTGTGCAGACCAGGAAACTTTAGCCTGCGTGGAAAGTTGTCCCACAGGTGCACTTTTTTACGGAGAGCAGGAAGAGTTTGAAAAGTTAATCCGGAAAAGGAGAAAGACTTGCACTACGTAATTGTGGGCGGATGTGCCGCTGGTCTTAACGCTGTAGAAGGAATCAGAGAAGTTGATGGTGATGGCGAAATTACCCTGATTTCTGCTGAACCGTATCTGCCTTATGCGCGCTGCCTGATTACCAATTTTCTTGCCGGTACCCATAACCGGCAGGATTTAATCCTGCAACAGAAAGAATACTTTGAGAAGAAAAAGGTCCATCTGCTTACCGGTGAACCGGTCACGGAAATCTCTTACCCGGAAAAAAAGGTAAAAACTTCCTCAGGGAAAAAATTTTCCTATGACAGACTTTTGCTGGCAACCGGTTCTAAACCAAAGAGCCTCGGTATCCCTGGCGAGGAGAAGGAAGGAGTTTATCATTTCTGGACACTGGAAGATGCCAGAAAAATTTCGGAAAGAGCAACAGGAAGCCAGCAGGCACTGGTTTTTGGAGGAGGGCTTGTGGGAATAAAAGCAGCCTGTGCCTTAAAGAAAAGAGGCATTGACGTTCAGCTGCTTGTCAAATCAGGACAGATTCTTTCCCAGCTAATCAACCCGGAAGCAGCCACTCTTATAGCAGCCTGTCTTCAGGCTAACGGAATAAAGATAAGGACAGGAGTGGGTCCACAAGAAATCATTGGCAATAAAGAAATGAATGGTGCCAGACTGGATAACGGGGAAACAGTTCCGGCACAGATAGCTATCATAGGCAAGGGTGTCAGCCCTGATAAAAAGTTAGCCTGCCACGAGAAGATAAACTGCCAGCACGGAATCACCGTAGATGAATATCTGCAAACAGGGCTGTCTGATGTTTTTGCTGCCGGGGACGTAGCAGAAACTAAAGACTTTATAACCGGTGAACCTGCCGTTCATGGTCTGTGGCTGACTGCCCAGGAACAGGGTAGAATCGCCGGACTTAACATGGCAGCAGCAAGGAAAAAATATCCTGGTTCTCTGGCAGCCAACGCTACAGAATTTTTTGGGCTGCCGCTGGTAACAGTCGGTATCGTCAGACCAGAGAAGACTGATCAGATTATAGAATGGCAGGATAGGGAAACCTGGCACTACCGCCGGTTTATCCTGCGCAACGATACACTGGTCGGATTTGTAATGATTGCTGGCCAGGAAATAAATCATGCTGGCTTTTATACGGCGTTAATTCGCAGCAGAGTTAACCTGAAAAACTACAGGCACCTTCTGGGTAAGGATTACTTTGACTATGCTGACTTGAGGGAGAAAATTGAAAAAAATACAGGTTTCAGAGAATCTCTCTCACCTGAGGGGAAACAAATCTTTTTCATTTAGGAGGTAAAAAGTGAACCAGAAATTGCCATCTGAGGCTAAGACAGAAAATCTGGAATTAGCCTGGGAAAGACTGGAAAGACAAAAACCTCAATGTGGTTTTGGACTGTTAGGACTCTGTTGTCGTAACTGCGCTATGGGTCCCTGCCGGATTGACCCTTTTGGTGAAGGAGCTTCACTTGGTGTCTGTGGTGCTAATGCTGAGACGATTGCTGCCCGTAACTTTCTGCGCATGGTCGCTACAGGTGCTTCCGCCCATTCTGACCACGGCCGGGCCGTGGCGGAAACCCTTATTAAAGTCGCTAAAAAACAGGCACCCGGCTATCAGATTAAGGATGAGTATAAACTGGTAAAGATAGCCCTGGAATCAGGACTGGACCCGACAGGAAAATCTGTGGAAGAACTTGCTCTTAAGGTTGGAGAGTGGGCACTGGGTCAGTTTGGCCAGCAGGAAGGAAAACTTTTCTTCCTCAGAAGGGCTCCTCTGAAAAGGCAACAGTTGTGGGAGAAGTATGGACTGCTGCCCCGTGGTGTGGACCGGGAAGTGGTAGAGGCGTTACACCGCACTCATGCAGGAACTGACCAGGACTATCAGAGTTTAATGAGACAGGCCAGTCGTTGTGCTCTGGCTGATGGCTGGGGTGGTTCCATGATTGCCACAGAGCTTCAGGATATTTTGTTCGGTATTCCTCAACCGGTAGTCGGCCGGGTTAACTTTGGTGCGTTAAAGAAAGATTATGTCAATATCATTGTCCATGGCCACGAACCCCTTCTTTCCGAAATGATTGTGGTGGCTGCTGAAGACCCGGAACTCATCCAGAAGGCAAAAGAAAAAGGAGCCAGAGGAATTAACATCGGCGGTATCTGTTGCACAGCCAATGAACTTCTCATGCGTCACGGTATACCACTGGTAGGTAATTTCCTCAACCAGGAACTGGCTATTACTACAGGGCTGGTGGAAGTTATGGCTGTGGATATCCAGTGTATTATGCAGTCTTTACCCACCGTAGCGGCCTGCTATCATACCAGAATAGTAACTACTTCCGAAAAAGCAAGAATACAGGGTGCCACCCACATCGAGTTTACTGAAGAGACTGCTCTGGAAAAAGCAAAAGAAATTGTTCTGCTGGCTATTGAAAATTTTACTAAAAGGAAGAAACAGGATGTCGGTTTACCGGAAGTAGTTGACCTGGTGGCTGGTTTTTCCCACGAAACCATTGCCTACCTTTTAGGAGGGATGTTCCGTTCCTCCTATCGTCCGCTCAATGACAATATTATTGGCGGGAGAATCCGGGGAGTGGCTGGTGTCGTCGGTTGCAACAATTGCAAGGTGGAGCTGGACGAAAACCATTTAACTCTGGTGAAGGAATTACTGGCTAACGATATCCTGGTGCTACAAACAGGTTGCTCTGCTATTGCCTGCGCCAGAGAGGGACTGATGGATTCCGTGAAGGGCCTGGATTACTGCGGAAAGGGATTGAGGGAAGTCTGCGAAGCCGTGGGTATTCCGCCGGTTCTTCATCTGGGCTCCTGCGTTGATAATTCCCGGATACTGGTAGCAGCAACAGCGATGGTAAAGGAAGGCGGGCTGGGTGATGACCTTTCTGAACTCCCTGTCGCCGGTGCGGCACCGGAATGGATGAGCGAGAAAGCTATCAGTATTGGTCAGTATTTCGTTGCCTCCGGTGTCTTCACTGTTTTTGGAGTAACTTTCCCCACCCTGGGCAGTAACATCCTGAGTGATTACCTCTTCAGAGAAATAGGAAACCAGCTTGGTGGCAGATGGGCTTTTGAACCTGACCCTGAAAAAATGGCTACACTTATCATCAGCCATATTGATAACCAGCGTAAAAAGTTAGGCATTGATAAAGCAAGAGAAAGGGTACTTTATGATATGGCTATGAGAAGAGAGTTATGAAAGATTTTACAGGCTACTTTTCCCGGAGGAAAGGATGTCAAAGATAATAGCAGCATCAGCTATCAGAGGTGCACACCAGATTGTCAGCGACTGTGAAGAAAAATGGAAGAAGGCAGTAGAAAAATATGGAGTGGGGGCTCAGGTAGGCTTTCCTGAAACTGCTTATTTTCTACCCATCACTTACGGTCTTCTCGGGTTACCTGTTAAGACGCTGGGAGATATGGAAAAGGTTTTTGGCATCTGCCGGAGACTACTGCCACAACCGGTTTACGAGAAAGTTCATCTTCCTTACCTTGGACCTGTCCTGGATGCCGGGATGGCTACACTTTTTGCGGAGGAAATGGTAGAGGCTATCACCTATCTGGAAAATCCTGATTTCTATGTTACTGAGGAAGAGGCACCTGAGGGAAAAATGTGGCTGGGTGCTGCCAGCGATATCATTCTCAGAAAAAGGGGAATTGAATTTGTGGATGGAACTGCACCCGGGTTTGCTGCGGTAGTGGGAGCAGCTCCAGACCAGCAGACAGCCTGCAAAATAGCCCAGGAGCTTCAAGAAAAAAATCTTTACGTCTTTATGTGTGGCGGCCATCAGGGTGTTACCTTTGCCCAGCAACTGAAAAATGCTGGTATGCAGTTAGGATGGCCAGTGCGCCTGGTGCCATTTGGTCCAGAAATTAACCAGGCGGTCTTTGCCTTAGGATTTGCTGTAAGGGCAGCCATGAGTTTTGGTGGTATCCAGCCAGGTGATTTCAGAAAAATTCTTATCTATAACAAGGACCGCATTTTCGCTTTTGTCCTGGCCCTGGGAAAGGTCACTGACGCCTGGTATGCCAATGCTGCGGGCGCAATCAATTTCGGCTTTCCTACAATTGCAGATTCTGATATTCCCCAGATTCTACCTACAGGTATCTGCACTTATGAACATGTTGTTTCCGGTGTTGCCCATAACGAAATGGTAGCAAAAGCTGTGGAGGTTAGAGGATTGAAGGTAGCGGTCAGCAAGATACCTATTCCCGTTTCCTATGGACCGGCGTTTGAAGGAGAAAGAATCAGGAAAGAGGACCTTTATATAGAGGCTGGTGGTACAAAAACTTTAGCCTGCGAATGGGTTTCTTCCCTACCCATGGGAGAAGTAGAAGATGGAAGGATTGAAGTCTGTGGCCCTGACCTGGATAATATTGCAGAAGGTAGCCAGATACCACTGGCGGTGGTAGTACAGGTAGCTGGCAGAGAAATGCAGGAAGATTTTGAACCTATTCTGGAAAGACATATCCACGATTACCTCAATTACATCAATGGTGTCATGCACATTGGACAGAGAGATATAGTCTGGCTGAGAATCAGCAAAAAATCTCGCGAAAAGGGACTTCTTCTGAAACACCTCGGAGTTGTTCTTCATGCTAAATACCACGAAATTTTCGGCAACATTGTCGACAAGGTCCAGGTAAAAATCTACACCGAGCAGGAGTCAGTAAACAAAATTCACCAGCAGGCAAAACCTGTCTGGGCAAAACGCGACGAACGACTCTCCGGAATGACCGATGAAGATGTAGATACTTTTTATTCCTGCACTCTGTGCCAGTCATTTGCCCCCAGTCATGTGTGTATCGTCACCCCGGAGAGGACGGGGCTGTGCGGAGCATTCTCCTGGCTGGACTGTCGTGGTTCCCATCGTATCAATCCGAAAGGTCCCAACCAGCCTGTGAAAAAGAGTCTTGTGCTTGATGCCCGTCTGGGACAGTTTGATGGCTGTAACAATTTTGTCCGGCAGGCCAGCCGGGGAGCAATTGAAAAGATTAGCATTTACAGTCTGATGGTGGACCCTATGACTACCTGCGGTTGCTGCGAATGTATTGCGGTCGTCCTTCCTCTGTGTAATGGTGTGATGACTGTTCATCGGGACTACAAAGGAGAAACACCCTGCGGTATGAAGTTTACCACTCTGGCAGGAACAATCGGCGGTGGCAGACAAACACCCGGCTTCCTTGGTCACTCCAAGTTCAACATTACCCAGAAAAAATTTCTTTCTGCTGAGGGAGGTATTAAGAGACTGGTGTGGATGCCCTCATCCCTGAAACAGGAGATTATGGACAGACTGAAAATAAGGTGTGAGGAAATAGGATTACCTGATTTACCGGAAAAAATTGCCGATGAAACAATAGGGGTAACAGAAGAATCAATACTACCTTTTCTTCAGGAAAAGAAGCACCCGGCTCTGGAAATGGAACCTATAATGTAGAATGAAAGGAAGGCGGATATGGCTCTGAAACCACTGGATATTTTCAAGTTTTTGCCAAAGACAAATTGCAAGGAATGCGGGTTTCCTACCTGCCTGGCATTTGCCATGCAGCTGGCACTGGGAAAGACGGAACTGGCAAAATGCCCCCATATCTCTGAAGAAGCCAGAAAACAGCTGGCACAGGCTTCAGCACCCCCCATCAGGACAGTGATTGCTGGACCAGAGAAAAACAGAATCAGCCTGGGAGGAGAAACTGTTCTTTTCCGACACGAGAAGACCTTCTATAACCCACCCGGGATAGGAGTCCATATTCAGGAAAAAATGCCTGAGGAAAAAATAGAAAAAAGCCTGCAAGACATCTGTCAGCTTTCTTACAACAGGGTAGGGCTGCAGCTTACTGCTGAAGTGATAGCCATTCAGGACCAGGGACAGGGCAAATTTCTGCAGCTGGTAGAGAAAGCAAAACCTACCGGCAAAATCCTTCTTTTGATGAGTCAGGATACCAAAGTCCTTAGAAAAGCTGTAGAAATCTGCCGGGAAACAAGACCCATCCTTTTTGCTGCTGAAGCATCAAACTGGCAGGAGTTCGGGAATCTGGCCAAAGAATTTTCTTTACCTCTGGTCATCAAGGCTGGAGACCTTGAATCTTTAGTTGATTTGTCAGCAAAACTTTCTGCTGCTGGCTGGGAAGAGCTTATCCTTTATCCGGAAGTTAATTCCCCCGGGCAATTGTTGCGATATCTGGTGCTTATCCGCCGGGCTGCTATTTCAGGCAGAATCAAGGAATTAGGGTATCCAGTTCTTACCATCCCAGGTACTTTTTGTCAGGATTCTTTTCAGGAAGGACTTTCTGCCGCTCTGGCTATTGCTAAATATGGCAGCCTGATCCTGCTCTCAGAACTGAAGGGAGAAATACTTTTTCCCCTTCTTCTGGAGCGACTCAACATTTTCACTGACCCGCAGAGACCAATGGCTACACCGCAGGGAATTTATAAAATCGGTCAACCTGGACCAGAATCACCGGTTCTGATTACCAGCAATTTTTCCCTGACCTATTTCATTGTTTCTGGTGAGATTGAAAATTCACGGGTACCTGCGTACCTTCTGGTGCTGGATACAGAAGGACTTTCAGTTCTGACGGCCTGGGCTGCTGATAAGTTTAACGCAGAAAAAATTGGTGAACTGATTAAACAGACGAAAATAGAAGAAAAAATTTCTCATCGTAATCTTATTCTTCCAGGTGTGGTTACAGCCATCGTGGGAGAACTGGAAGAAGAGTTACCAGGATGGAAAATCATCCTTGGACCAAGAGAGGCTGTTTACATTCCAGTTTTTCTGAGGAACTGGAAATCGGTTTAAATAAAAGGAGGCGGAGGTTAATATGTTGCTGATTGCTGAAAACATCAACGTGATGAATAAGAAGTTACAGGCTGCCATGAAGGAAAGAAAGAAAGAACCAATTCAACAACTGGCTGTTAAAAGTGAGCAAGCAGGAGTAGATTATCTTGACATCAACATAGGTCCAGCAAAAAAAAATGGACCTTCCCTGATAGAATGGATCATCCAGACTATCCGGGAGGTGAGCTCCTTACCACTTTCCCTGGATACAACCAATATAGAGGCAATCAAGGTTGGGCTGGAAATGGAAGGTAGCAGTGCTTTAATTAACTCCATCCAGGCTATTCCGGAACGGATGGAGGAACTCTTTCCTCTGGTACAAAAATATAAATGCAGTTTTATTGCTCTTCTTTTGGGAAAAGAAGGTATGCCACGTGATGCCAACGAACGCGGGGCACTGGCAGCAGAAGTAGCAGCCTGGGTTGACCAGGCAGGGATTAGCCATGAAAATGTTTACTTTGACCCGATAGTTCTTCCTGTGGCTTTTCAGCAGGAACAGGTTGTTGCGGTGCTGGATTTCATGAAGATGCTGCCAGAGTTGTTACCTGATTTCAAAAGCACCTGCGGGCTCTCTAATGTCTCCAACGGAATTGAAGAGAAACTCCGCGGACTGGTAAACCGGACATACCTGATTATGTTAAGTCAGTACGGGCTTTCCAGTGCTATCGTTGACGCCCAGGATAAAGAACTGATGGCTATCGCCAGAAGGCAGCGACCAGAACTCTCTGATATCGTCAGACGTGCGATGGAAGAAAAAATTGATGCCAGCAATCTTGATGAGGAAAGGCGCAACCTGGTAAAAACAGCAGAAGTTCTCTGTGGACGTTCCATCTACTCCCATTCCTGGCTGAGAATCTAATGAGAGAAAAATCAAAAACTTTTGACTTATTACGACAGGAATTTTGTGGGAAAGATTATGGTAAATTAGCAGACCAGGCCGGGGCTTTATGGGATGCTGATTCTGGCGTGCTGACCATTTCCTACCTTACCCATGGCTGTAAAATAACCCTACCAGATTTAATCTTCAGAGACGACCAGTGGCTTACGGAAAAGGAAAAAGTTCTCATCTGCCACTATCTTCTTGATAGCCGGGGTTTGCCCTCTACGTCCCTGGTTAGTTTTAAGGAAATGGAAGCAGGTAACTTCTATTTTCCTTCCTTTCAGAACAGAGTGATTAATCCGCTACTGGAATGGTTTGGTGGAAAACCGGAAATGTTTCTGCCAGCGACAGAAAAAATCGGAGGCAAGAGATTTGAGGATGCGCCTCTGGGCGTTGTAATCCCTGCCTTTCCAAAAGTCTCGGTTTATTTTTTACTTTACCCTGCTGATGAGGAATTCCCGCCTGAACTGAAAGTCCTTTTCAGTGGCAGCATCAAAAAGTATCTGGACACGGAAGACGCTGTGGTGCTGTGTGAAGAGATTGTTGCCAGATTAATGGGAGAAAAATAGCTGTTGTTAACAGGAAGCATCTACCTTTATCTGCCAGAGATCTTTCCAGCCCCTCTGAAGCAAGAGTGGAAGTATTCCTTCCCCAGGGTCAAAATAAAGTTGGTAAAGAACTTTTTCTAATTTATTTCCACACTTTCTCAGCCAAGGTGACCGGACTTTTCCCATCAGAAAACTTAACAGTTGAATATTACTGGCACCTGCCTGTAAATAATCAAGAACATCCCTTCCGCAGTAGACCCCACCGGTACCAGATATACTTAAACCCGGAAAAGAACGAGAAATTTCCTTCACCTGAATCAGATTCCGTTCTCGCAGTTTTCTACCACCATAAGCACATTGTATCTTTTCATCGTAAATGCGGTTAGCCACAACCAGACCATCAGCACCGCCCTTCCAGGCAGCTTCTGCCATCTCCAGTTGAAAGTCCAGCCCCCAGTTTAAATTAAGCAGCTTGGGGAAAACAGCAATCTCTCGCTCCACACTTTTGATTATCTCCGGTACCTGGCGATACCAGCGCAAGATATTTTTTTTCTCCATTAAGTTGTGTTCTTTTACCAGGGAAGGACAGAAATCTACTTCCAGAGTAGAAAAACCAATCTGACTCAGTTTCTGGACTGTAAACTGCCACTCTTCTCTTTGGAAGTCCTCGGAAGGAGCCGGCAGGTGGCAGAGGAAAGAACCTGCTACAAAAAAGTTTTTCCCCTCCAACTGTCTTGCCTGAGCAGCAAAGGTGAGATACTCCTTCAAATTCCTTGTGTCAGCCCGTCCATCCCAGTGAATAATGGGATACCGACCAGACTGGTCTTGTTCTTCATAAACAGTTTTTATGTATGTTGCCTTCTGACGCTGGAAGCCCATACTACAGGACCCCAGACTATTTTCTCCGACCAGAGACTTGAGAACACATCCGGCATAACCTGCCTTCTTAATCTCCGCTATCTGTTCTGGTCTTAGAGTGAGTTGACCGGGAGCCACAAGAACCGGGTGTTTGAGCCATCGCTTTCCATAGTAACAGTCAAGTTCTATACCCAGGTATTCTTTCACCAGCTCTGGAAAATTTTCGGGCCAGTTTCCCTGGCAACATTGCTGCCTCAATTGCTCCAGTTTTTTCTTCATAGTTATTTCTCATTTTAGCACAATCACCTGAAGTGGTAGCAATTCCTCGTGTCTTTCAGCCGGCAACTTGACGGAACTTTCTGAATGGTTAAAATATAGGCTAATGGCTGAAGAAATTTTTTTGGGCATAGATTTAGGTGCAGAGAGCGGTCGGATTATGGCAGGAATTTTTGACGGCCACAAGTTATCCCTGCAAGAAGTGAGCCGCTTTCCCACCCAGAATGTTTTTCTCCTTTCTCATCTTCACTGGGATGTTTTATCCATATTTGCCTGTATCAAGCAGGGAATTGTTCAGGCTTTTCGTCAGTACAAAAATATCTCCGGGCTAGGAGTAACAACCTGGGGAGTGGACTACGGTTTGATAGGTCCCGGAGATATTCTTCTCGGCAATCCTTTCCATTATCGGGACAGGAGAACTGAAGGAATTATGGAGGAAGCCTTTCTGAAAGTCCCCCGGGAAGAAATTTTTAAGGAAACAGGTATTCAGTTCATGCCCCTTAATACTCTTTTCCAGCTTCTGGCCACTCAGCGGGACCATCCCCAGCTTCTTCACACTGCCAGACATCTTCTTTTCATGCCCAACCTCTTCTCTTTCTGGCTGACCGGAGAAAAGGTGGCAGAATACACCATTGCCAGTACTTCCCAGATGTATAACAGTTCAGCTCAGACACAGCAACAGGCACCCCGCGGTAACTGGTGCTTTTCCCTTCTGGAAAAACTTGGCCTGCCCACCCATTTTCTCCCTGAGGTTATCTCCCCGGGTCGCCAGTTAGCATCTCTACATCCTTCAGTGAGAGAAGAACTATCCCTTCCTGAAATTCCAGTTTATGCGGTCTGCAGCCACGACACTGCTTCTGCGGTAGTCAGCGTCCCGGCCACGGCCGAAGAGGGCAACTGGGCTTATCTGTCTTCGGGTACCTGGTCCCTTTTAGGGGTAGAAATACCAGAACCAATCATCAACGAGAAAACTTACCATTACAATTTCACCAATGAGGGCGGGTTTGCCGGCAGTATCAGACTTTTGAAAAATATCATGGGTCTATGGATTTTACAGGAGTGCCGGCGCAACTGGGAAAAGGCAGGAAAATTTTATTCTTATGATGACTTAACCCGCCTGGCATCCGAAGCCAGGCCTTTTACTGCCTTTATCAACGTGGAAGATACCCGCTTTCTTTTTCCGGGAAACATGGTGGAACGTATCTGTCAGTACTGTCAGTCTACCGGCCAGAATGTTCCTCAAACTGAGGGAGAAATAACAAGAGTGATACTGGAGAGTCTAGCTATGGAATACCGTTATGTGTTCTCACAACTGGAAGATATACTGGCTCGTAAGATAGATGTTTTGCATATTGTAGGGGGTGGTTGCCAGAACAAACTCTTATGCCAGCTGGCGTCTTCTGCTACCAAAAAGACTGTCATCAGCGGTCCTGTGGAAGCTACCGCTACCGGTAACGTTCTGATTCAGGCTTTAGCCAGGAAAGAAATTGCAGAGTTGTCAGAGCTGCGGACAGTAAGCAGGAGTTCTTTCCCGCTGATAATTTTTCAACCGAAAGAGACTTCAGCCTGGGACGAAAAGTACCTCAGTTACCAGGCCCTTAAATCCACAAAGTGACAGAAAAACGTAAGAAGGAGGATATGAATGCTGTCAGATTTAGAAATTGCTCAGCAGGCAAAATTGAAACCTATCAGAGAGATTGCAGAAAACTGTGGTATCAGTGAAAAATTTCTGGAGCTTTATGGAAACTATAAAGCCAAGGTTTCTTTAGAACTGGAAAAAGAGTTAAAAGATAGACCTGTTGGCAAATATATAGATGTTACTGCTATTACGCCTACACCTCTGGGGGAAGGTAAAACTGTTACTACTATAGGACTTTCCCAGGCTATAGGGAAACTGGGCAAAAAGGTTTTCACCTGTATCCGCCAGCCCTCTCTCGGCCCGGTCTTTGGCATCAAGGGAGGAGCAGCTGGTGGAGGGTATTCCCAGGTTGTGCCGATGGAAGATTTCAATCTGCACTTAACCGGAGATGTCCACGCGGTAGGATTAGCACATAACCTTCTGGCTGCCTTCATTGATAATTCTCTAACTAAAGGTAACCCGCTGGGAATTGATTTGCATGCTATCACCTGGCCCAGGGTGGTTGATGTTAGTGACAGGGCTTTAAGACATATTGTCATTGGTCTGGGAACTAAAGATGACGGCGTACCCAGAGAAACGGGATTTGACATTACTGTTGCTTCCGAGGTCATGGCAATTTTAGCATTGACCAGTGACCTTTTTGATTTACGGAAGCGTCTGGGACGAATCATTGTGGGTCAGACGATTTCTAAGAAACCTGTCACTGCTGAAGAGTTGAAGGCTGCTGGAGCCATGACTGTAATTATGCGTGATGCCATCAAGCCCACACTTCTGCAAACACTGGAATATACACCTGTTTTTGTCCATGCAGGACCATTTGCTAATATTGCTCACGGTAACAGTTCCATTATCGCTGACCGCCTGGCTTTAAGACTGGCTGAGTATGTTGTCACGGAAAGTGGCTTTGGGGCTGACTGTGGTATGGAAAAATTTATGAATATCAAATGTCGTGTGAGTGGGTTGAAACCTGATTGTGTAGTCATCGTAGTCTCTGTAAGAGCATTGAAAATGCATAGTGGTCGGTTTAAGGTAATCCCGGGAAAACCACTGGACCGCTCCCTCATTGAGGAAAATATCCCCGCAATTAAAGAGGGCTGTGGAAATCTAATCAAACATATTGAAAATGCTCATCTTTTTGGAGTACCTGTGGTCGTCGCCATCAACAGGTTTACCACTGACACAGAGAAAGAAATTAATACTGTTGCTGAAATTTCTTTGCAGGCAGGTGCTGAAAATGTGGCTGTCAGTGAAGTCTGGGCTAAAGGTGGGCAGGGTGGACTGGAACTGGCAGAAAAGGTTTTAAAAGCCTGTGAGAAAGAAAAATCTTTCCGTTTCCTTTATCCGGATGACTGGCCCATTAAGAAAAAAATAGAAACCATCGCCACTAAAATTTATGGAGCGGCAAAAGTGGACTACCAGCCTTTAGCCGAAGAGAAAATCGCTCTGTACACAAAATGGGGTTTTAGCCATCTTCCAGTATGTATGGCTAAAACCCATCTTTCACTCTCTCACGACCCGGCTTTGAAAGGAAGGCCGGAAGGTTTTACTCTGCCTATCCGGGATGTCAGGCTTTCCGCTGGTGCTGGTTTTCTTTACCCCCTGTGCGGAGAGATGAGAACCATGCCGGGACTTCCTTCGGTTCCTGCTGGAACCAAGGTAGACATTGACAGCCAGGGCAGGGTAGTGGGGCTTTTCTAAGAAGAGTGCAGAGACCCTTTTGTGCCATAAGAACGTACCAGCTTTGTCAGTTTTCTCAAGGTATCCGGGCTAACCACATGCTCAATGAGACAGGCATCATTTTCTGCAGTCCCTTTGTCAAGACCGAGAATATCCCGCAAAAAAACAAAAAGCGCCGAATGTTTCCTGATAATTGATTGTGCCTGCCGATATCCTTTACCGGTCAACAGAACCTTTCCGTAAGGTGCGTGCTTAACAAGACCATTACGCACCAATGTGTTAAGTGCTGAAACAACCGAGGAATTTCTCACCTTTAGCAGCCGGCCGATGTCTTTTACCCGTGTGCCTTTCCCTGTACGGTCAAGAAGAGAAATAGTCTCCAGGTAATCTTCCAGCCTGGCAGTTAAACTTCCTTTTTTTCTGCCAGGTGGAAATTTCCTCAACTTTTTTTTCATAAAAATTCCTCCACGAAACTCAGATTCTGTCAAAAACTTCGCCCCACCATTTCTTACCCTACCAAGAACTCAACCAGCTACATCAAACTGGCCAGCTGATAAAAAATAGTCGCTGCTGACCAGCCCACCAGTAGCGACCAGATAGCGCTTACGGCTGCCCATTTTACTCCTGCTTCCTGCTTGATGGCAGCAATCGTTGCCAGACACGGAAGATATAGAAGTGTCATCAGGAGAAAAGAATATGCAGAAACAGGGGTGAAAACCGTACCAAGAACCTGATTGAGACCTGCTGCACCACCATAAAGAGTCCCCAGGACACCGATTACTGCTTCCTTGGCAACCAGCCCACAGGTAAGCGCTACTGCTGCTTCCCAGAAACCAAAGCCAGCAGGTTTTAAGACCGGAGCCAGAAAAGCGCCAAAACGACCAAGAAAACTGTGGCGACTGGCATACTCACTCCCGGAGGGAAACCAGGCCAGTAACCATACTACCAGCATAGATATCAGAATTACTGTTCCCGCCTTGCGTAAAAAAAGAAGCGTCCTGTACCAGGCAGAATTCAGCATATTGCGTAAAACCGGCACATTATACGGTGGCAGTTCCATAATCAGGGGGGCAGTTTCTTCCTTAAAACATAGCCAGGAAAAAATCCTTGCTGTCAGTACTGCCATAACGACACCTATCAGGTACAGCGAAATAACAATAGCCCCCTGATAACGAGGGAAAAAAACACCGCAGAAGAGCAGGTAAACCGGTAACCTGGCAGAACAACTCATAAAGGGATTGATGAGGATGGTTAAATATCTATCTCTTGTTGATTCCAGGGTGCGGGTAGATAAAATAGCCGGAACATTACAGCCAAAACCTAAAACCATAGGAATGGCACTACGGCCGTGGAGACCAAGACGATGCATCACCGGGTCAGTGATAAAAGCCACCCGTGCCATGTAACCTGAATCTTCTAAAGCAGCGAAGAAAAGAAAAAGCAAAAAGATATTGGGAAGGAAAGAAACGACAGAACCTACCCCATTAAAAAAGCCATCCGTAAAAAAAGAGATGAGCCAGTCCGGGGCGTTCACGCTTTTCAGCAGAAACCCAGCCGAACGTGCCATTAGATGGAAAACTCTTGCCAGAAAAATCTGAAAAGGTGAGCTCCATTGAAAAACAACCTCAAAAACCAGAGCCATCAAAAACATGAAAACTACCAGTCCTGCCCACGGATGTGTAAGTATCCTGTCCAGCCGATTGGTGAAATCCACCCTGGCCTGTCTGTTACTTTCCAGACTGGTACATTCCATAACCAGGCCGTGGCTGAATCCGTACCTTTTCTCCCAGAAAAATTTTTCCGGGTCCTGCACAATCTCCTTCAGAGAATCCAGCAGCATCTTTACCCGGCCGGAAGCATCATGCTGTTTGAGCCATTCCTTCATCTCTCCATCATTCTCTGCCAGTCTTAAAGCTACCTGACGGGTAGGGTAGGGCAGACGAAAATGTTTCACTGCCTCTTCCACTTCCGCAAGTAAACCTTCCACCTTTTCCCCATAGTTAACAGGAGGAAGAGGAAGTGGCTGGTTAAAAGCAAGGGTGATGCTTTTCTTCAATTCCTCAATACCGATAAGTCTGGTAGCCACTGTAGGCACAACAATTACCTTCAGAATGGAACCAAGACGTTTATAGTCAATTTTCAGTCCCTGTTCACAGGCTTTGTCATACATATTAAGTGCCACTACCACCCTCAGCCCCATTTCCAGAACAAGAATTAAAAGGTACAGGTTTGTCTCTAAGTTGCAACTGTTAAGCACAACCACTACCACATCCGGTTTCTCCTTGAGCAGATAATCCCGGGCAATTTTTTCATCAAGAGTGTGCGCACAGAAATCATAAGTACCAGGCAAGTCCACCACCTGATAGGTGACCCCCTCCCATTCGTAGGAACCCTCCATTTTCTCCACTGTCACACCAGGCCAGTTACCAATTCGTTGATGACTGCCGGTTAAAGCATTAAAAATGGTTGACTTGCCTGTATTGGGGCTGCCAGCAAGAGCCACTTTCACGACCTTCATTAGAGATTCTCCCTGTTTTCCTCCACCGGCTTGACCAGAATCCTGCACGCCAGTCCCCATCCTATTCCTATGCGCATATTTCCTTTTAGAAAAATTACTGGCCCAGGACCGGGTTTGATTACCTGTACCGTGTCTCCCGCTTTCACTCCCAATCTTCTCAAACGGCCACAGATAAAATCAGGCTCCAGTGCAACAATACAGTAGCGACCAGCTGGTACCTCCGCCAGAGATAAAAGTTGCCCGTTACTTTTTTTCTCCTGCACTTATCATTCCCCGAAAGTTAGATACATCTAACTTTTATCATAGCCTTTTGTTTTCTCTCCGTCAACCCGCCAGGTCTAACAACTGTGGTATAATATAAAAGGAGTTTTTTGCCATGAACCCATTCAATACAGTTTCTAACTGGCTGGTGAAAAAATCCCGACTGGAGAAAAAACCATCCTCCTTCTATGGTTATCTGGAAGGGTGGCTCAGTATTGTGGTGAACCTTTTGGTCTTTGCAGGGAAATTTATTCTCGGAAACAAGACCGGAAGTATCGCCTTGAAAGCTGATTCTTTCCATACTCTCAGCGATGTAGCCACCTCAGCGCTTATTATTGTTGGTTTTTTCCTGTCTTCCCGGCCTGCTGATAGCAGACATCCTTTTGGTCATGGAAGAGTAGAAAAAATAGTGGGTATCATCATGGCCACACTTTTGTGTGTGGCAGGATACGAATTTTTCGTGACTTCTGTGCGAAGATTTCTCCATCCCTATCCGGTGAGACTAAGTCTGGCAGTTATTGTTATTCCTGTTTTGCTAATTTCTATTCTCCTGAAGGAATTTTTGGCAATTTTCGCTCTGACTCTTTACCAAATTTCTGGTTACCAGTCCCTCAAAGCAGACGCCTGGCACCATAGAAGTGATTCCTTAGCCACCGTCCTTGTCCTGATCAGTTTTCTTCTTCTTCCTTTTGGTGTGGTAAAGATTGACGGTTTGCTGGGGATGTTTGTCTCTCTTTTGATTGTTGTTACAGGTATTCAATTGATTTTTGAAAGTGGGAGTGTATTGTTGGGAGAAGCACCCCATCCTGAGCTGGAAAAAAATATTCGCGCTATTCTTTCCGCAATGGGCATCCAGGACGTGCACCATATCCATGTCCATGATTATTCAGGCAGACTGGAAATTACCATGCATGTACGTCGTGCTGGAGGTAGTAGCCTGAAAGAAGCCCATGCTGAAGCCAGCCGGATAGAAGAGGCTATCAAAAAGGAAATTCCTGACTGTGAAGTTACCGTCCACTCAGAACCGCTGAGATAGAAAATTCCGTATTCTGGGTGTAGAAAAAAGAAAAGGGCAGAGCGTTAAGCTCTGCCCGAAAAATTTGAATTTATGGTCAAGCCTCACGGTTATTAGTACCCCTCAGCTTAAACCCTTACGGGTCTTACACACGGGGCCTATCAACCCTGTAGTCTTCAGGGAACCTTCAGTCCGCCTTGCGGCGGAGGGAGGTCTCATCTTGAGGCAGGCTTCGCACTTAGATGCTTTCAGCGCTTATCCTTTCCGGACATGGCTACCCAGCGCCTACTCCGGGCGGAATAGCTGGTACACCAGAGGTCCGTCCATCCCGGTCCTCTCGTACTAGGGACAGCTCCTCTTCAAACCTCCTGCGCCCACGGCAGATAGAGACCGAACTGTCTCACGACGTTCTGAACCCAGCTCACGTACCGCTTTAATGGGCGAACAGACCAACCCTTGGGACCTACTCCAGCCCCAGGATGCGATGAGCCGACATCGAGGTGCCAAACCCTGCCGTCGATGTGAACTCTTGGGCAGGATCAGCCTGTTATCCCCGGAGTACCTTTTATCCGTTGAGCGATGGCCCTTCCACTCGGTACCATCGGATCACTAAGCCCGACTTTCGTCTCTGCTCGACCCGTCAGTCTCGCAGTCAGGCCCCCTTTTGCCTTTATACTCAACGGCTGATTGCCAACCAGCCTGAGGAGACCTTTGGACGCCTCCGTTACTCTTTAGGAGGCAACCGCCCCAGTCAAACTGCCCCCCTGCCACTGTCCCTGGCCTGGTTGTACAGGTTCAGGTTAGAATTTCAAATCAATAAGAGTGGTATTTCACTGACGGCTCCTCCCGAACCGGAATCCGGGATTCACAGCCTCCCACCTATACTACGCATATTGAGTTAAAACCCAATAGCAGGGTACAGTAAAGGTTCCGGGGTCTTTTCGTCTTGCCGCGGGTAAATCGAGTCTTCACGAGTATCACAATTTCGCCGAACCCCTCACCGAGACAGCGCTCCCGTGGTTACAAGATTCGTGCGGGTCGGAACTCACCCGACAAGGAATTTCGCTCTACTCTGTTACCTTCCCCTGACTGAACAGGGACGAGCCGGTCATTTCTGCCGGCCTCCTCACGTTGCCGTGAGGTACGGACTGTATCTTATCCATCTGTGGACTCTGGCGTACAGTCTCTGAGGATTTTTCTAACCTCTGGAGTATTTCTTCTTCCGGGTATTTTCTCTTACCGCCTTCGTTCATTTCTCTCCGTATTTCGAGAATTTTCTCTATTCCGTCCCTGGTAAGATGAAGATTTTGTTTCATCATCTCAGCCACCTGACAGAACTTTGAAAAGTCTCTTTTTTTCTTAGCAGAGAGAAAGCGGTATTTCTTGAAGAAAGGGATAACCTTTTCCAAGAGCGCGTTGAGATTATTCACTTCATAATACCACACGCCATCCGGTCTGCTTCTTATCGTTCCGCAACCCAGATAGCGTTTGAAAAGACAAAGGATAACCCGCTCTTTCTGTGATATATTGAAGCAAAGTGATACCTTCCAGGGTATCTGAAAATCCACTCTTGGACTGAAGGATATGTTGAAACTTCCCTCTCCATCGGCAAAACCAGCCAGATAATACCCAATTTTCTCCGGCACATTATTCATACCAATCTCCTCTGGTTAGAAATCTTTCCTGCTGATTATCCCTATTCAACGGATTGTTACAACTCACTACTTCGAGTTTGTACCGCTGACTTTGCGGGATTTCCCAGCATATAGCCAGATTTTACTAAGGCATGTTCATACCTTAGGACCGTTCATAATGTTACTGTTCGCCTGGAGCGAACGGTGGGATTGTTACCCACTCTGTCTGTCACCAGACAGGTCGGACTATCTCTTCCCCGACAAATCGGGGTCTGGCGTATAGTCTCTGAGGATTATCACCAGACGGTGATTCTTTCCTGCTGATTGTCTCTACCTGACCTTTGTTACTGCCAATGCATACTGCAGCTGGCGAGTAGGTCAGGACTGACGAGATTTCCCAGCATATAGCCAGATTTGTTAACGAAACTACAGCGGTCCACTCTATAGTTACGGCCGCCGCTTGCCAGGGCTTAGGTTTGTTGCTTCCCCATCTTGCGATGGTTGACAACTCCCCTTAACCTTCCGGCGCCGGGCACTTGTCAGACCCTATACTTCCTCTTACGAGTTAGCAGAGTCCTGTGTTTTTGGTAAACAGTCCCGGGAGCCATTTCACTGCGGCCCTTTCAGATGATATTGTGGTTAAACATCACCTTACTCAGGCACCCCTTCTCCCGAAGTTACGGGGCTATTTTGCCGAGTTCCTTAGTGAGGGTTCTTTCGCGCGCCTTAGGGTACTCCCCCAGCCTACCTGTGTCGGATTGCAGTACGGACACCTGACAGACTCCCTACGAGGCTTTTCTTGGGAGCATGATTCGACCACTCACCCTTCCTTGCGGTCGGGCTCGTACTCCTCCTTTGGCCCTTGTGCCCATGGATTTGCCACAGGCGAACCTCCAGAGTTGAATCGGCCTTCGCCGTCTGGTCTATCCTGCTCCGTCCCCCCTTCAGTGATAACGTCTATCAGGTGGGGCCGGAATATTAACCGGCTGTGCATCACCTACGCCTTTCGGCCTCGGCTTAGCTCCGCCTAACCCTGGGTGGACGAACCTTCCCCAGGAAACCTTAGGCTTTCGGCGTTCCGGATTCTCACCGGAATTTTCGCTACTTATGCCGGCATTCTCTCTTCCCTTGGCTCCATCCCTCCTCACGGAGAAACTTCGCTGCCAGGGAATGCTCCCCTACCGCTGTCTTACCGGAGTAAGACAACCCATAGCTTCGGCTTCAGGCTTGAGCCCCGTTGAATTGTTGGCGCAGGATCACATCGACCAGTGAGCTGTTACGCTTTCTTTAAAGGATGGCTGCTTCTAAGCCAACCTCCTGGTTGTCTATGCAACCCCACCTCCTTTACCACTTAGCCTGAAATTAGGGGCCTTAGCTGATGGTCTGGGCTGAATCCCTTTTGAGCATGAAGCTTAGCCCTCACACTCTCACTCCTGCGTATTCAACGATGGTATTCGGAGTTTGAAAGAACTTGGTTTACCTATGGCAAACCTTGCCCTATCAGTGCTCTACCCCCACCGTTGTTCGCGCAAGGCTGACCCTAAAGTCATTTCGGGGAGAACCAGCTATCACTGAGCTTGATTAGCCTTTCACTCCTACCCACAACTCATCCGAGGTTTTTGCAACAGCCACCGGTTCGGGCCTCCCCCATCCGTTAAGATGGGTTCACCCTGGCCATGGGTAGATCGCTCAGCTTCGGGTCTACTGACTGCGACTGATGGGCCCGGTTAGGACCACTCGCTTTCGCTTCGGCTCCTCCGCTTGGGCGGATTAACCTTGCCACAGCCAGTAACTCGCCGGCTCATTCTTCAATAGGCACGCCGTCATCTGCCTTGCGGCAGACTCCGACTGCTTGTAGGCATACGATTTCAGGTTCTATTTCACTCCCCTCCCGGGGTTCTTTTCACCTTTCCCTCGCGGTACTTGTGCACTATCGGTCGAGACCGTGTATTTAGCCTTACCCCGTGGTCAGGGTGGATTCCCACGAAGTTCCTCGGTTTCTTCGTGGTACTTAGGTACCTGACTCAGGCTCTCCAGAATTTTCGTTTACGGGACTTTCACCCTCTCTGGTTGACCTTTCCAGGTCATTCAACTAATTCTGAAGACTTTTGCACCTGATGAGAGAGTAGGCTCCCTCGTGCCAGGCCCTGCAACCCCGGATACCAAACGCGCCTACGCTATCACTGCTATCCGGTTTAGGCTCTTCCCGTTTCGCTCGCCGCTACTCAGGGAATCAAATACTCTTTTTCTTTTCCTCGGGGTACTGAGATGGTTCACTTCCCCCGGTTCGCCTTCCGTCACTATGGATTCATGGCGGAATACTCTGAATTACTTCAGAGTAGGTTACCCCATTCGGGAATCCCCGGATCAAAGGTTGTTCGCACCTCCCCGGGGCTTATCGCAGCCTACCACGCCCTTCATCGCCAGGTCTCGCCAAGGCATCCGTCGTATGCCCTTCGTAGCTTGACCATAAATTCAAATTGTCAAAGAACAAGTTTTTATTCTGCAGTATATTATAACAACCTGAGACATCCAGTGTCAAGAGATTAAGGATACACCTTCTGACAGCAGAGCTCAAGACTGCATTTTACACTGCTTATTTTACCCCTTCCGGACTCCCCTGTCAAGCCTTGCTGACTGTACCTCCAGCAACTCTCTGGTGATAGTCTTCTCGTAGGCTCCACACTTTTCCGCAAGAAAACTGATTATTTCGTTTACTGCCTTCCTTGGGCCCCGGATCATAATAACAGCATTTTCTACACTCAGCGTTTCCCGAATATCAGGAATCGCTATAGCCAGTTCAATCGCACTTTTCAGATTATATTTGTTACGGTTAAAAAAAAGATAGCTGTCAGTATTATATCTGCTTGCAATCTGCGTTAAAGGCATAATTGGCCGGATATGGAAATCCTCAATCCTGTATCCAGGAATAACTAAAGCCTTTGTTTCCAGAATATATTCCTCAGGATCACTGCCCATTGACCTGAAGATAATACTGCTAACTTCTCTCCCTATGGAAACGAATTTAACCGCTTTCTTGAGTATGAAGTTTTTGACATTGTCCCTTATTTCAGTTTTATCAACCAGATGCGCGATTTTTGAGGAGAAATAATCAAGTCTAATCCTGTTGCTATGTCTCTCATAAAAATGGACTAAGGCTCTCCCTATTTCCAGCAGATGCAGGGGAACAGAAACATGGCCACGTACTTTTTTTAATTCTGGTAGCTGATTTTCCGCCCGTGTATTCTTAAGAAAAGAATCATAAAGTGACTGGATACGGTTGAAACCCGAGCGGAAATTTTCCAGCCCTTCCTCCGTAATATCGTCCGGGGTGCGGATGGAGTCTGTGTAAAAGGAAAAATCTTCTACTATCTCCAGGAACTTTTTAAGAATTTCAATAACTGCCTGCTGTTGATTGCCCACGGATTCTTCTCCCAAATCAGCCGGTAAGCTCTTCCTTTCCAGTCCTAAAGCGTGGCTTCCCTGGTAGGAACCTTCAGGAAGGGTCAGGTTCAGTTTTCTGGCTTCCTCCTGTAAAGCTTTCCCGAGACGAAGTAAACTGGAAACATAAAAGGATGTTGCCTGTTGAAGTTCGGATAGAAACTGCTTTTTCTCTTTAGCGGTCAAAGCCAGCTCATAACTGTCAATCCGGGCTTGAATGTGCACCGCATGAAAAATAGCGATGTCCATCCAGCGAACAGAAGCAACCAGTTCTCGGAAATAAAAAAACTTTTTGTTGTGGGTAGCACCGTAGTCATCAAGAAAAGTTTCTACTCTGTCCACTTCCTTGCTTAAAGCAAAGCATAACTCCCTTCCCAGGTTATCTTTCCTTAGTGACAATGCCTTCAGAATGCTGAACAAATTGGAACTGACAGCCTGCAATTCTGGAAGAAACTGTTTTTCAATCTCTTCTGGTGTCATAATTCTCACCAGAGAATGGACTTCTTTTTTCCTGCTCACCTTAGTTTTATCCAGAACTTTATCTTTTTCCACTCAGTACTCCTGTCTAATTCCGGTGGAGATAGCGGGAGTCGAACCCGCAACCTTCCGCGTGCAAGGCGGACGCTCTCCCATTGAGCTATATCCCCTTTGGCTGTGTCTCCTTAATATTATACAAGTTTTGCGCCTGCAGGCAAGTGCTGATAAACCCAGAGCAAAATTGCCAGACAGCTGAAATCTTGAATTTTCCCTGACCTGCGGTATAATAAAATTAAGAAAATACAGGAGAAAAAGATGAAAACATCTCTCAGTTTCGGTTGGCTGCCGGATTATCCTGATTATCGCGACTATACAGAACAAACAAAACAAATCCAGGGACTTTTCCAGAATATCACCAGGCCAGTGAAAATTTCAAAAAAAGTTGATTTACGTTTGTGGTGTTCCCCGGTAGAAAACCAGGGTAGATTAGGTTCCTGTACTGCGCACGCCGGGGCAGGTGTCATTGAATATTACGAAAGGAAATCCTTTGGTAAGCACCTTGATGCCTCCAGACTTTTCCTTTATAAAGTCACCCGCAATTTGATGAAGGTTAAAGGAGATACAGGGGCTTTCTTAAGAAGCACGATTGGCGCGATGGTTCTCTTTGGTGTACCTCCTGAAGATTACTGGCCATATACAGATGACCCTGATTCTTTTGATAAGGAACCCCCTGCTTTCTGCTATGCTTTTGCGCAGAACTATCAGACTATTCTTTACTTCCGACATGACGCCACCGGGTTATCAACTACGGCAGTATTAAACAGTTTGAAATCATACCTGAACCAGGGGCACCCGGTTATCTTCGGCTTTACCGTTTATAGTTCCATAGACCAGGCAGAAAAAACCGGCCAGATCCCTTTCCCTTCTCCGGGAGAGAAAATTCTGGGCGGGCATGCAGTAATGGCTGTCGGCTACCACGATAACGTCCGCATCAGGAATAGCTACAGCGGAGAGGAAACTGAAGGTGCATTGTTAATCCGCAACTCCTGGGGAAAAAACTGGGGCGAAGAAGGTTACGGATGGTTACCTTACCAGTATGTTTTAAAGGAACTGGCAATGGATTTCTGGTCCGTGCTGAAAAAAGAATGGATTGATACCGGCCAGTTCCAGTAGTCCTTATTATCCCTGCGGTGGCGGCAAAAAAGGGCAAAACGATGAAGCATTTTGAAAGAAATACGCAGGAAGAGAAAATAAGGCGCTGGCTTGAATTGTGTGATTTTTCTTTCGAATTATCAAAAGGAGGACCTGGAGAAAAACCCTCTGTTGCTCAAAGAAAGGCCTTTTATAAGTCGAATAGTTTAATAAAGAAAAAATCCAAACTTAATCGCCGGGTTTTTTCTCAACTATCATGATTTCCCTTTCTCTTGTGGAGATCATCAGGAAGATTCTGAAAATATCAGAAACAAAACAGCTAAATTTGGCTTTTATGGGAGGAATTGCCTGCAGCACCCGGGGAAATCCCAGGGCCACTTATGATATTGATATTCTTTTAGGGATTGAGACGAGGGATGTGAATCAATTTTTGAAGAAAGTTGCAGGGGAAAACTTTAAGTATGACAAAAGAAAGCCAGTGCGTTCTCTTAAATGAATATCCGACAGGGAAGGGAGGAATTTATATAGATGTTTTTATCGCAAGGGGAGAATTCTCTCATTCAGTTCTTTTTAGGAAAAGAAAAATAAAGGTATGGGATTTGGAACTTCCACTTATTTCTCCAGAGGATTTGATACTTTATAAACTGATTTCAAGAAGACACAGGGATTTGGAGGATGTAAGAGATATACTAGAGGCACAAAAAGGTAAGCTTGATATTAGACACATGAAAAAATGGGGGGAAATTGGGGGTTCAGGTATTTCTTGAGGATGAATTGAAAGCCATTTGTTCAACTCAAATAAGTAAAAAAACGCCGGGAGTGGAATTTGAAGGTATAAGAACAAAAGTAATGACGCCAGAATATCTCTTAGCATTGCTTTTGAAAGCGGGCAGGGACAGAGAGAAGATAAAAAGAGAGATGTTTCCGAAACAAGCAGTATAGATACAAAGAAACTACGGGGAAGCTCAGCTAAGTATGTTTTAGCTGGAGAATTTAGTCGTTGCATAAGGAAAAAGTGAAAGATGGATGAGAGCAAAATAAAACTCCGGGTAATCGGCAATAAGACAATGACCTTGAAAAAATCATTTGCAGGAAAAGAGAAAACAAGAAAACAGCAGTCCAGACTCCTTTTGAGGGAAAAATGAAAACTTTAGTTTCGCTCCAGAAAACTGCTTTCCGGACGCGGTAAGAAGGAGGCGATAGTCTGGAAGATATGATATTTCGCCTTTGACGTTTTGAGGAGACTGTTTAACCTGATTAAATTTAGATGGCCAGAAGATGTGATGCCAGAAATAACTTCAAGAACCAGCGTTATGGTTGTTACCCGACTGAATTTCTGTTGTCAGGAGGTTGAAGAATTGAAGAGTATCCTTGCCCGAAACCAATAAGGTGAAAAATATTAATTGCTCCAGCAAAACACAAAATCACCGGTACTAAAACTATGGGGTAAAATTCTCCTTCCGAAATAGCATATGTAAAAAAATAGTTTTTCACCGATGTCATTCTGGTTTTAAAAAGTATCTGGCCAACACCTCATGGCTGTTCCTGGGCAAAATAGCTGAATCTGCAGTGGGGCTTCTCTTTGGAATCTGGCTGGCGAGATATCTTGGCCCTCAACAGTTCGGCTTATTCAGTTATTCCCAAAGTTTTGCTGGACTATTCACGGCAATAGCTGTTCTCGGCCTTGACTCCATTGTTGTTCGGGAAATCGTGAGGGGTGTTACCAAAACAGAGACAATCCTTGGCACATGTTTCTGGTTGAGAATCTGTGGTAGCTTGCTGATGCTTCTAATACTGGCTTTTGGTGTTAACCTTACTTCTGATGATACTTACACCAGGATACTCATTTTTGTCATTGCTTGCGGAATGATATTTCAATCCTTCAATGTAATTGATTTTTATTTCCAGGCTAAGGTTCTAAGCCGCTATGTTGTTTTTGCGCAGCTTAGCGGATTACTTCTCTCCTCTATTATTAAAGCAGTACTAATCCTAACTAAGGCGCCGCTCATGTTGTTCGCGTTAGCTCTGTTAGTAGACTCCATTATTCTGGCACTTGGGTTAGTTTACTTTTATTTAAAAGTTGACAACACTTTCCAGGGATGGTATTTTGATATAAAGGTAGCTAAAAAAGTTTTGAAAGAATCTCTTCCTGTTATGGTATCCTTCCTGGCCACTACTGTTAGCCTTAGAGTAAATGAAATAATAATCAAACAGCTGCTTGATACCAGAGCTGTCGGCCTTTATGCTGCTTCTCTGAAACTTGTGGAATTGTGGTATTTCATTCCGGTATTACTTTCCCAGTCCGTTTTCCCGGCCTTAGTACGAGCAAGGGAAGAAGCAGATTATCAGCAGAAGGTTGAGGCTGTTGCTAGTCTGCTGTTGGTATTTTCCTTCTGCATAGTAATCATTCTTGCAGTTGTGAAAAACTTTGTTATCATTCGACTTCTTGGCGCAAAATATGCTGCGTCCACAGAGCTGATTCCCATCCTTATGGTGGCAATTATTTTCGTCTTTTTTGCTTCGCTTAGGAAAAAAATCCTTCTGGCAGAAGGAAAAACCTGCTTTATTATGTATTATTCGATATTAACGGCAATTATTATGTCCGGGACAGGTTACTTTCTCACAAAAAGTTATGGCCTGGTGGGCGCATCTTTGGCTTACGTGCTTACCTGGGGCTCATCGATTCTGATCTTGCCTCTGTTTTTGGGAAGATTCAAAGCTGAAACATTTATTTTTGTGAGAGCTTTCAATCCTTGTAATCTGCGTACTCTGTATAAGCTTACTGTGAGAGAACAGTATGAAGATAAAAAACGAGGAAATTAATTATCTGCAGATAAGAAGAAGGGATAAGATTGGCGAATTATTCGAGTATCAAGGCAAAATATTAAGAGGCATTTTCCCCCAGGCCGCAAATATGGTTAGGGGATTTTTTACAAGTGGATTTGTCCCGGAACTCATAGAAAAAAATCTATTTCCGGATACCTGGATCACAGACTACACCTGTGGCAACTACGATTTGATAGTGGAACATAAGAGGATCTGGCCAATTATCTACCCTCAGGAGTGGAGTTTCAGTATGTTGAAGGACGCGGCTCTTACAGTTATTAAGGTTGCTCAAGTAGCGAGAAGGTATAACTATAACATGAGCGATTGCCACGGGTATAATATCCTCATAGATAGGAACAATCCTAAATTTATTGACCTGGGGAGTTTCCACACCTGTCAAAATGGTGTGACCGGCTGGGAAGCTTATGAGGAATTCCTCAGATTTTATTACTACCCTCTTTGCACCTGGAAAGATGGCCTTGAATATACTTCCAAGTTAAGCATTTTCTCAGCAAACCTGACGCCCCACGTGGAACATCTGATGTATCACTATCCATTTTTAAGACCCTTCTCACCTGAACTGTTGTCCAGATTCATCAAGGTGAGGTTCCTGCTTTCTAACCTGTGTTGCCGCTCACCAGATGAACTAAAACAGAAACAAAGGCAAAAAAGTACTATCGGCAGATCAGGGCTGAAATTGCTAAAATTCTTAGCCGACCATACAAATTTAGCTGGTAGCAAAAATCTTGCCTGTCTGGAAAAAAGAATAAAGAGTATAAAAAGAAAGCATACCTCCTCCCCGTGGAAGAACTACTACACAGGTACTTCCCAAAAAATGGCAAGGTTTGACAGGATTATCCACCTGGTAAATAAATTTTGTCCGGATATAAAAACGGCAATTGATATGGGCGGAAATTGTGGTTTCTTTGCAGAAAAAATACTGGAAATGACGCCGGTAGAGAAAATAATCTGCCAGGATATGGACGAACAGGCAATTGATTCCGGCTATAATGCCCACAAAAATTCACGTGCCAGTATTTCTTATGTTCATTTCAATGCCATTGCCCCGATTGTGAAAATAACATATCCCATGCCCTGGGAGAGATTCTGTTCCGATATCGTGTTTGCTCTGGCGCTTTTGCATCATCTTATACTGACACAGGGCTTTGCGCTAAAAACCATTCTTCAAGAACTGGCTAAGTATACCAACAAGTATATATGTGTAGAATTCATGCCAAAAGGACTCTGGGTGCACAGTGACGGAAGCAAAATTACTGTTCCTGGCTGGTACACTACTGACTGGTTCAGACAGAATTTTACTAAATACTTCACACTCCTGACAGAGGAAATTGTTGGAGAAAACTACATTGTTTTTCTTGGCCGAAAGAAAGGAATTTGAATTGCTGCTGGAAATCTGGAGCAAAATAGTTCGTGAAACCTTGCACTTTCAGATAGAGGTTGGAGATAAAAAGGGATTAATTAGAAATCCTGTAATCAACGATTTTTATCCCCGGGAAACAGCTTTTGCTGCCAAGATATTTGCCACAGAATATCACCGGAGTAAAAACGTCGTCTACCTGCAAAGAGCCATCCAGGCAATGGATGCCCTTCAGTCCCTCTGGAACTCCTGTCCCGCTCATTCTGGACTGAATGAACCTGTATGGACTCCGGAAGGAGTTAGATTTCGCACCGGAAGCATTCCAGCCAGCATCTTATTTCTCTATGCAATTGACGAAACCTGCCGGTTGATTCCCTATAACTTCACTTACTCCATAGAAGAAGTCTTGAAATTCATAAAACTTTGTTATTTAGGGGCAGGGAAATTTACCCATGACCGGAAAAATTCCACGATAAAGAACCCCAAAAGTATAGTAAATACTACCTCCATGGCTTACTTTTTTCTTCAACTTGCCAAATCCAAAGGAGTGGAATCCACTTTCTACAGAGAGGAAATTGATAAGGTGGAAATGGCTATCAGAAGTGCGCAGAGGGCCGATGGTTTCTTTCCTTATATACATCCAGATAGGTTTCAAAAAACTATTTTCCAGATGAGGTTTTTTTTGCCTCCCTTCTTTACAAAAACATATAACAAAATACTTGGTGACAGTTCTATCTTTTTTGGCGATGCTGTTCACCATACAATAGTTGTTTACTACTTTCTTCTTGGGAAAGCTAAACTATCCCTTTCTCTCAATCCGGATGAAAAATGGATGGTTACTGCCGCATTCAATTTTCTGAAAAATAATTTTGTCACACTAAAAGATAATAGCATCATGTTTGACTTCTCCTGGGAACCAAAACCAGAACGATTGCGTTACTGTAACTTTATAGACACTTCTACCTATTTTTACCTCTTAGCTCTTCTAAAACATCTCCAGGATTTCAGCATATTAACAAAGGAGGAAAGAGAAAAATACACTATCGGTCTTCTGAGCTATATTAGAAATTATTTACTGGTGGACTCGGTGCCATGCATAAAGCCATATCAAGGTGGAGAAACATTCCGCAAGAAAATTATACGTCGTGCTTCGGAAACTGTCTTTGACAAGGGATTTTTGCTTTCAGGAATTGTGGACGAATTAATATTTGCATGAAAAGAGAAAATATTACATTTGTTACAGAAAACAGCCTGTGCTTCGGGTGTGGAGCGTGCGCAGCAATTTGTCCGGAGCGCTGTATATCCTTTTCTATGACGAATGCGGGTCGCCTCCATCCGTCTATTAATTTCCATCGGTGCACCGGCTGTGGTAACTGTTACGCAGTCTGCCCGGGATACAGCAGCAATAATTACATAACAGCGGAGGATTTATCCCGTGGATGGGAAGGGAAAGTACTTGGTTGCTATATGGGTAGAAGTCAGGACGAAAGAACCTACAGAAATTCGCAGAGTGGTGGTTTAGTAACGCAAAGTCTGGCTTACCTGTTTGAAAACCACCTGATCCAGTATGCTCTCGTTACAAGGACAGACTATGCCTTAAGACCACATCCACATTATTTCTGGGCAAGGTCCATTAACGACCTCCACAGTTCTCAAAAATCTATCTACGCTCCGGTCTCTTTACTTTCAGCGCTGAGGGATATCGAAGAGATAAAAGGCGACATAGCAGTTGTAGGTCTTCCCTGTCATATTGAGGGAATTATTTCTCTTGAAAAGTTTCATCCTCAAAAATTTCAGAGAATTAGATACAAACTGGGATTAATATGCGAAGGAAATTTGTCACTTTTGGCCACAGATTATCTATCAAAGAAAGCAAATGGCGAGCACAAAATAACGTATAAAAACAAGCAGTGTCCAGACTACCTGAACGCAAATATAACCATAGAACAGAAAAATGGCAATTTCCTGGTTGTTCCTGCTGAGGAAAGATTTTTGTTGAAGGAATTTTTGACTCTGCCCCGGTGTTTCCTCTGTCCTGATAAAATGAATGCTTATGCGGACCTGGTTTTTGGTGATCCCTGGGGAGTACCCGGCTATGATAAAATCCATGGTAACTCTATAGTGGTAAGCAGAAGTGCACCTGGCCAGGATATTTTGGCGAATATGATAAAAACCAGCAGCGTGGAACTTAAGGCAATAGATTACCAACAAGTTCTTCAAGGACAGCAAGTTTCTGAAAAAATGAAGAAGGTTTCCTCGTCTGCCCTGGTTTACAAGAGTCTGGATCTGAAACTGCCGACCTATCTTTCTCCATTTCTAACAGAGAAAAAAATTTATTCTGCTGACAAAAAAAGAATAGTTAACTTTCTCAGAATGGAAGCCAATTCTGCGGAGAAAAACATCAACAGTGTTGTAAAAATCATGTCCAGAAAACTTTTCCAGAAAAAATGGCAACGTTTCGTTAAGAAAATCATAGGGGGGAACTATTGACAAACGGGTGGTAGTGGAAATCAGGGGAGTCGGGTCTCACAATAAAGGCTCGGAAATGATGCTTCTGGCGATTCTGCAGGAGTTAAAATCAGAAAAGGTAAAATTCACTGTTGCGCCGCAAAAAGATATTTGTGAGTATGGCTTTTACTCCAAACTGGGACTATATCCAAAACTCTGGTGCACATATAAGAAAATTCAGCTGGGGAGACTTGGCAGGTATCTACCGGTAAAGATAAGGAATCTGTACGGTCTGGTAACCGAGGAAGAAGTGAACCTGATTCTGGACGCCTCTGGATTTGCCTATAGCAGTCAATGGGGAGAGCAACCAACCGCAAACCTGGCAGTAAGCGCCAGCCGCTGGAAACTGGCGGGAAAAACACTGGTCCTTTTGCCTCAGGCATTCGGCCCCTTTAACACTGAAAAAATTAAGCGCTATATGAAAATTATTATTGAAAATTCTTCCCTCATTTATGCCAGGGACGAATTCTCCTGTACAGCACTGAAAAATATAAAAGAGGACAAAAAAATAAAAATGTGCCCGGACTTCACAGTGTTGTTACAGGGAGTTAAACCACCATATGTTGATGCTTGGAAGCATAAAGTCTGTATTGTCCCCAATCAAAGAATGATAGATAAGTCAGAACAGTCTCCCAATTACGAAAGGTTTCTTGTCAAAGTTATTAAAACCTGCCAGTCAAAAAATATAACGCCGTTTTTCCTCATCTTCGGGGGAAAAGAGGATAAAAACCTGGCAAGCAGAATAAACTCTTTGCTGGAAAATAAAGTTGAAATCATTGATGAAGAGAATGTTTTTCATATAAAGGGAATAATTGAAAACTCCCTGCTGCTGGTTGGCTCCAGATATCACAGTCTGGCTACCGGTCTTTACAGTGGAATCCCTACTTTCGGGACAGGCTGGAGCCATAAATATCAGTATTTGTTCAAGGAATTCGACTTTGAGGAAGGGTTGATAAACATTGACACACCAGAGACACAAATTCATCGGATTTTCTCCCTGGGGTTGAATGAGACCAGCCGAGCTGATTTACGGCAGAGGTTTTTGAAGAAAGCTGAGGATATGAAAGTTGCTGTTAAGGAAATGTTCCGAGAGGTCAATCAACTAATTAAAAAAAACTATGAAAGTCTTACATCTTATCGGCGGTGAGCTCACCGGTGGTGCTGCCAGAGGCGCCTACTGCCTGCACTGCGGATTGAAAAAGCTGGGTGTGGAAAGTAAGATACTAACTAACAGCAGAACAACATTTACCGACGAAGACATTATCAGCATTGCGAAAACTGCCAGAGAAAGAATCATCAACAGTATCCGCATTACCCTTGACCAGCATCTTGCTTTCTTCTATCCAAACAGGAAAAGTGGTCTCTTTAGCAGTGGTTTATTTGGTTTTGACTTCACCCGTACAAAGGCTTACAGGGAAACCGATATTGTTCATCTGCATTGGATAAATGCTGGTTTCGTCAATATTAAACACTTAAAAAAAATAAATAAGCCTGTTATCTGGACCCTGAGAGATATGTGGCCTATGACGGGTGGCTGTCATTATTCTCTGGAATGCAGTAATTATAAGACCGGCTGCGGAAATTGCGTCTATCTGGCCAGCCACTCTAAATATGACCTGTCCCGCTGGATTCTATGGAGAAAGAAAAAATATTTCCCCAGGCATATGAAAATAGTGGGCGTTAGTCACTGGTTAACACAGGCAGCCAGAGAAAGCCAGATTTTCAGAGAATTTGACGTCAGGACAATTTTTAACAATATTGATACCACAGAATTTTTTCCAGTTGACAAACCTTTAGCCAGGAAAATTCTCGGCATTGTAACAGGCAAAAAAATTATCCTGGCTGGCTCTATTGACCTGGCTGATGCGTACAAGGGATTTGATAAATTTCTAACAGCCCTGAACCTGTTAGATAAATCAAAGTATCTGGTATGTTCATTTGGAAATCTTGACAGTAAAAACAGAAAGATAATTAGTGATTCCGGTTTCCAGCACAGACACTTTGGTTACCTGTATGATAACATTTCCCTGAGATTAATCTATAGCTGCGCAGATGTCTTTGTAGCACCAAGCCTGGCAGAAGCATTTGGCAAAACATTAATTGAAGCGATGGCCTGTGGTACACCGGTGGTAAGTTTTGATGCTACCGGCCCCAGAGATATCATCAGCCACAGAGTTGATGGATATAAGGCAAGACCTTTTGACCCCGTTGACCTAGCCCGGGGCATTGAGTGGATTGTTGATTTGCCAGACTATGATATCGTGGCAAAAAGTGCCACGGAGAAAGTAAAGAGGGAATTTGATAGCCCGGTAATTGCACAAAAATACATAGAACTTTACCGGTCGGTTCTCAATACTGGATAACGTTTTTATGTTACCATTAAGAAATAAAAAAACTTCTTGTAATACCAGACAGGCGGGGTAGGGGACATGAACAAAATAGCGCTTATTACCGGAATTACCGGGCAGGATGGAAGTTACCTGACAGAGTTTCTTCTTTCTATGGGATATCAGGTTCACGGCGTTATCAGGAGAGCCAGTACATTTAATACGGAAAGGATTGACCATCTTTACGAGGACCCGCACCAGCCAGGGAGAAAACTTTTTCTGCATTATGGCGATATTTCTGATACAGAGCAGCTGAGTAATTTGATTTATAATATTAAGCCAGCAGAGATTTACCACCTGGCTGCCCAGAGTCATGTCCGCGTCTCGTTTGACATACCTGAATATACCGGCAATGTTACCGGTTTAGGCACCACCAGACTGCTAGAAGCAGTGAGAAGAAGTGGCATAAAAACTAAATTCTATCAGGCTTCTTCCTCGGAAATGTTCGGTTCTGCCCCGCCTCCGCAGAATGAGAACACACCATTCCAGCCACAGAGTCCTTATGCCTGCGCTAAAGTTTACTCCTTCTGGATGGTGAAAAATTACCGGCAGGCGTATAAAATTTTTGCCTGTAATGGCATCTTCTTCAACCATGAATCACCCCGCCGCGGAGAAACATTTGTAAGCCGAAAAATCACCATGGCTGTGGCACGTATCCTGGCAGGAAAACAAACTGCACTTTACCTTGGCAACTTAAAGGCAAAAAGAGACTGGGGATTTGCTCCGGAGTATGTACAGATGATGTGGAAAATGCTACAGCAAGAAAAACCGGATGATTACGTCATCGGTACCGGTGAAAGTCATTCAGTTGAAGAGTTTGTGAAAGAAGCTTTCAGTTACGTCGGACTGAACTGGAAAAAATATGTTCAGATAGATAAAAGATACTTTCGTCCCCTGGAAGTAAATAACCTTATTGCGGATTCTTCCAGAGCCAGGCAGAAACTTGGCTGGTCGCCAAAGATTAGTTTTTCTCAGCTGGTAAAAATCATGGTTGATTATGACCTGCTGAAAGCCGGATTGAAACCCATCGGTGAGGGCATTAAAATATTAGAAAAAGCTAATTTTTCCTGGAGTAAAATATCATGACTGCAGATGACAGAATTTTTGTCGCCGGACATACCGGTCTGGTGGGAAGCAACCTTGTCAGGAAACTGCAGGAGAAAGGTTACCAGAACCTTATCCTGAGGAAAAGAACGCAGCTGGACCTCAGGTGCCAGCAGCAGGTTGAAAAGTTTTTCCAGAAGGAAAAACCAGACTATGTCTTTCTGGCTGCTGCCAGGGTAGGGGGTATTTTAGCCAACCGCGATTATCCAGCCGAGTTTATTTATGATAATTTAGCCATCCAGACCAATGTCATCCACGCCTGCTATCGGTATCATGTGAAAAAACTTCTGTTTCTCGGGAGTTCCTGTATCTACCCCAAGCATTGCCCCCAGCCAATGAAAGAAGAATATCTGCTCAGCGGTGACTTAGAAGAAACCAATAAACCTTATGCTGTGGCTAAAATAGCCGGAATAATAATGTGTCAGTCTTACAATCAACAGTATGGAACAAACTTCATCTGTGCCATGCCCACCAACCTTTACGGTCCTGGAGATAGATTTCATCCCGAAACATCCCATGTGATACCAGGACTAATCTACAAATTTCATCAGGCACGGATTACCAGAAAACAGTTTGTGGAACTGTGGGGAACCGGAAGACCTTTGCGGGAGTTTCTTTTTGTTGAAGACCTGACTGAGGCTCTAATTTTTCTGATGGAAAAATATGATTCCTCAGAAATTATTAATGTGGGAACAGGCGAGGAAATTTCCATCAGAGGCCTTGCTGAGCTGGTAAAGGAGGTGGTAGGCTATAAGGGAAAAATTAAATTTGATACTTCTAAACCCGATGGTACTCCAAGAAAATTGCTGGATATCTCGAAAATAAAAGCCCTGGGCTGGCAACCGGCAACAACACTAAAACAAGGGCTACAGATTACTTACCACTGGTTTCTGCATCACTATGGTAAATAATGAAAACTCTATTGCTGTCTTTCTGGCAAAAATCATTCCGGAAAGACAATTCCTGCCTTTTCTCCAGAAACTTCAGGAAAGATACACCGGCTGCGAAATATGGCTGGTGAAAGACAATGCATTCTTGAATTTGAAAGATGTAGCATGCCGGGACAAAGACACCACTGAAGGAAATTTATTGACAGCCCTAAAACGAGCAGAACAGACTTCCTTCTGGAAAACTGTTTTTCTCCTGAGAAAACAGCAGTTTGTCAAAGGTATCATTCCTCTGGACACCTCAAAGTATCAGTTTCCCCAGTTTTACCGTAAGCCGTTATGTTTTGCCTTTCTCAGCAAAGCAAAGAAAATAAGAGTTTACCATCTGGATACCAGTAAGTGTTCATGCCTCACCAGACACAAAATCTTCAAAACCCTTTTCCTTCCTGAATTTTATCTTCTGGGATTAGCCTGCCTGACCTTTCCGCTAAGTGTCTTTTTTCTGGCAGTCTTTGCTTACACCCTGATACAATCTAACCAGAGTAGAAAGTATCTGAAAACTGCCGGGGACTGAGTTATGGTCACCATTTTTTCCACTCCCAAAAAATTTGCAGGCCACATCCAGGTCATCCAGACCAACGCTATTACCAGCTGGACACATCTGGAACCATCCTGCGAGGTTATCCTTTTAGGCAATGAACCAGGCACAGCAGAGATAGCCAGAAGGCTTAACATAAAACATATTCCCCTGGTACCCACAAACAGATCTGGTACCCCTCTGGTTAACCATCTTTTTCACCTGGCAGAAGAGAACGCCAGGTATCAGATTCTGACATATGTAAATGCTGACATTATCCTGATGAATGATTTCCTTGCTGCCTTAAGGAAGGTGAAAATTCCTCGTTTCCTTCTCACGGGAAGAAGAAGGAGTTTGTGGTTGAAAGAATATCTTGATTTTTCTGATGCTTTATGGCAGGAAAAACTCAAAAAACAGGTGAGAAAATCAGGATATCTGGAGTCAGCCCGTGCAATTGATTATTTTGTGTTTCCTAAGGGATTGTGGAAAAATCTTCCTCCCTATACTATTGGCAGGGCAGGTTATGACAATGGACTTCTTTACGATGCGTACAGCAGAAACATACCGGTAATAAATGCCACCAGGCTTATCTGGGCTATTCATCAAAACCACACTTATTTCCATCACCCGCAAGGAAGAAATGGCGTGTATTGTGGCCAGGAAGCAGAAGAAAATCTCAGTTTCACCGGCTACGGGCTGTACGGTCTAAATATCAATAATGCCTCGTTTATTCTGACAGAGTATGGTTTGCTTCCTGCCTGTACTTTCGGACATCTGCGCACAGTCTTCAGAGTAACTACAAAAAGATTTTCGTATCCACAATTCTGGCTTAACCTGATAAGAAACATAGGAGAAAACAGCAGTCTGTTAAAATGTCTGGAGGAAAAAGAAGCAGATTAATTGTCCTATGCCAGGAAAAATTTCTGTTATCATCAGGACTTATCGCCGTGTGGAATATCTCAGACAGGCAGTAAGTTCTCTGCTGCGCCAGACTCTTCCACTTCAGGAGTATGAGATTATTGTAGTGGATAACGACCCGGAGGGTTCTGCCAGAAAGCCGGTCCAGGAAGTTATTTCCTGCTACAGGGTAAGCAATGTCAGATACATCCAGGAACGTAAGATTTCGGCTTCCAGAGCCGCCAATACTGGAGTGAAAAACAGCACCACCGATTTAATAGCCTTTCTTGATGATGATGCTATTGCAGAAAAAGACTGGCTGGCAAAAATACTGAAGAATTTTTCCCGTAAAAGGGTTGACCTTCTTGCGGGAAAGATTGTTTTAAAAATTTCACGAAAAAAGTTACCAGCCTGGGTTAATGGGGAGCTGAAAATTCTTCTGGGTGAGTTTGATTTAGGCAGTAGCGCCAGGGAAATAAAAAAAAGAGAATTTCCCCTGCTATCGAACATGGCTTTGCGAAAGGACGTTTTCTTTTCTGTGGGTGCATTCCCTGAACATATTGGCTTTCAGGAAGGAAAACCTTACGGCGGTGAAGAAAATGCTTTAGTCCTGGCTGCTAGAAAGAAAAAATACCGTGTCTTTTATGACCCGGAAGTTGTTGTCTATCACCTGGTGACACCAGACAAATTCAAAAGGATGTTTTTCTTGAAAAGAAAATCCTGGGAGGGAAGAGCCAGATTCAGAATAGACCGCATGTTTGAACCGCTGCCTTTTATTCTGGGGATAGTTTTCTTTCGTCTTTTTATTTACGTTCCGGTACTTTCCCTGTTGCTCTTGTTTTGCCTTCTTTCCAACCTGCCTTATGATGTTTTACTGCTGGGTAAAATTTTTAGAAATATTAACTACTTTTTGGAAACCTTTTCTCTGATGCAAAATATCCTGCGGAAAAATGGACAGAAAAATTCTGGTCGGCATTGATGCTCATGCCATTGGCAGAAAACAGGGTGGAAACGAAACCTACGCCCTCGGACTGCTCCACGGTCTGGTGGAGATAAGTCCCTCTGATTTTCGTTTCCTTGTTTTCCTTTCCCGGTACACAGATGTTCCTCGTTTTCTCCAGGCTCACCCTCTTTTTGATTTTGATTTTGTTTCTACGTACGCAGGAATGAGAATCTTTCAGTTATCCAGGAAGGCAGCAGAAAGAAAGGTAGCTTTACTGCACACACAATACCATATCCCTTTTTTCTGTCCCTGCCCCTCGGTTATAACCTTTCATGATGTATCCTTTTTGCGCCATCCAGAATTCTTCCCGCGTTTTCTTTATTGCAGATTAAAATTTTCTTTGCCTTATGCCGTACACAGGGCAAAAAAGATTATCACGGTTTCAGAATTTTCCCGAAAGGAGATTCTGACATTTTATAACATCCCGGCAAACAAAGTCAGGAAAATTTACAACGGGTATTCTGCTGTTTTTAAACCAGTCACTGAAGAGAGAAAGCCGCAGCTTAAGAAATTTGGTATCAGCAGGCCTTATATTTTAAGTGTATCCAACCTTCAGCCGAGAAAGAACATAACGCGGCTGATTCAAGCTTTTCTCTCTCTGGCTAAAAGCGATAAAACTTTCCTTCACGACCTTGTTATCGTGGGAAGGAAGTTGTGGCTTTATGATTCTATCTTTAATGAAGTAAGAAAGTCAGGGTACGAAAACCGTATCATTTTTACAGACTATGTTCCTGAAGAAGACCTGGTGGTTCTCTACAATTTTGCTGACTGCCTGGTCTATCCTTCACTGTACGAAGGTTTCGGGCTACCTGTGCTGGAGGCGATGGCCTGTGGCTGCCCGGTGATTACGTCCAGCACCTCTTCCCTGCCTGAAATTGCTGGTAGTGCAGGTATCCTTGTTGATCCCTACCGCAGCGAGGAAATTGCCCATGCTATACGCAAACTGGTAGCTGACCCGCAACTGAGGAAAAAATTAAGAGATGCCGGGTTAAAACAGGCAGAACAATTTTCCTGGAGAATAGCGGCCAAGCAGACAATGGAGATTTATAGAGAAGTTCTTTCCTTGAAAGGCGGAAATTCAGGTGAGGCTAACGCGGTACAACTCCATCAGTCCATGAAGAAATGAAATAGATTTTGTACCTTTAGAACTTACCCGGAGTCTTATACAGTGGTAAAGTCTTCCTTTATAAATTTTTTATAGAAGTTCTCATACTCTTTTGTTGTCGCCAGATGAATCTGGAACGGATGGAAAGGAGGAAGGACTGATTTAATTTCATGTTTTATTAGTCGCAATTTTTCCCACTCTTCAGGTATGCTTTCCGAAACTACAAGAATATCTATATCACTATTCAAAGCATGCCAGTCTCCCTTTACAATTGAACCGAAAACAATAACCTTTGCCTCTTTCAGAATCTTTTCTGCCTGGTTTTTAATCTTTAAAGCATAGTCTAAGTAATTTTCAAAGAATTTCTCCCTTTCTTCTTTTATTTCTTTTAAAATCTGAATATGACTTTTGTTCACAGGAATTTCTCACCGATCGTTTTTTCTAAAAAATTTAAAAACCTATTACAATTTTCCGCTATCTTTTTAATATGATTTTCACTGAACAGTTTGGAAAAATATCTGGAAGTGAAATAGGCATCTTCCAGGTCGCTGAAAAAAATCTCATTTTCATTATAAAATTTCATTATCTCCTTACTATTATAAGAATTAGCCAGTTCTTTCATAAGAACAGGGAAGTAATGCGTCTTGGGCCAGTCTCCTACTTTCTTCCCGATTAGATATTTAATCCACATCTGGATTGCCTGCTCAAAATCAAATGCGGAAAGATTAAGTCGTTTTTTTTCCAGGTCTTCAAAACCTCTTTCCCAGAATTCCTTAGCCCTTTCTTTCATAAACTCAAAGTTACTCATAGCTTTATTATATCAGAATTGGGAAAACTGACAAACGATTGATTCTTCCCCCCTTACAGTAGTTTACCACCGCAGGAGTGGTAACTGGGTTTTACATTGTGGTAGAAGAAAAGTTGACTGAAAAGAGCGGGTGGAAGTAAAATAGGGTATGATTAAGAAGAAGAAAATAGACCATGAAATTCCGCCCCTTTTAGAGAAATTAAAACTATCGTTGGAAAATGACCCTGATATTATTTTCTGCTTTCTTTTTGGGTCTTACGGGAAAAACCAGATTTCTCCGCTCAGCGATGTGGATTTAGCCTTTTATCTCCGGGAAGATGTTAATACCTTTGAGAAGAAACTTGATTTAATAGAAATTACAGGTAGATTGCTTGGGACCGATGAAATAGATCTGGTAATTCTTAATGAGGCGCCGGCAACACTGGTTAGAGAAATAATAAATACAGGGAAGGTTCTTATCTGCAAAGACGAAAACAAAATGATAGAATTTGAGATTAGAAAACTCAGAGAATTTTTTGACACACAGTTTTTGAGAGAATTTTCAGAGAAGCAGCTTATTAGAAGAATAAAGAAAGGGCAATATGGTTCTTCCTGTCCCTGTTAAAAGCCGGCTGGAGCGGTTGGAAAAAACTTTAGGAAAACTTGAGGAAATTGCCAAGATACCTGAGACTGTTTTTCTTGAGGATTGGAAATCACAGGATGTTGCCTTAAGAAATTTCCAGGTGGCAGTAGAAATATGTGGAGATATTGGGGCTTTTATCCTTGCATTCAAGAATATACCTGTTCCTGAAACTTATGTTGGAGTTGTTGAAACTTTGAGAAAGAACGGAGTTTTTACTACTGAATTGGAGGAGAACCTTAAGCAACTGGTGAAATTCCGAAATATAATTGTGCATGAATATCTGGATCTGGATTTCAGAAAGGTTTATCGCAATTTGCAAAATCTAGGTCCCTTTAAGAAATTTAAGGAATATCCGTGAAAAAAAGGTAAAGTTCTGAATAAGTCTCCAGCAACGCTTCAGGAACAGTCTTCACAACTACAGCCACATCTAAATCTGGCTACAGGCCAGCACACCTCGAAATGAACCATAGACAAAAACCAGAGAAATTCCTCTGGTATCAAGTTGCCTTTTTATAGTATGAGAATATGTTAGGCTAAATCCTGTAAACAGTCAATTCTGTGATTCACTAATGGAAAAAAGAATTCGGAGATACGGATTTTAAATGCCAGAATGAAGATGCGCTTTCTGCAGGCAGTTTTCCAGCCCATTTCTAATATAGGAGAAATCAATTCTTTATGATAAGATTTAATGTGAATATGAAGATAGCAATTGTGGGTACCAGAGGAATCCCTGCCCGGTATGGAGGATTTGAGACCTGCGCTGAAGAACTGGCTCTGGGACTTGTCAGAAAAGGACACCAGGTTCTGGTTAGCTGCCGCAGGTATCTTTATCCAGAAAGACCCACATCATACAGAGGAGTAAAGCTATGTTATCCAGCAAGCCTTCCCGGGAAAATCACTGATACCTTTTCACATACATTTTTCAGTTTTCTGACGGTACTCTGCTGGAACCCTGACGTAATTTTAGTTTTCAATTCGGCTAACAGTCCTCTGTGTGTTTTGCCCAGATTACTGCGAAAACCTTTTATTATCAACGTAGATGGTCTGGAGTGGAAAAGAGCCAAATGGGGATGGTCAGCCAGAACTTATTACCGGTTTGCAGAATTTTTCTCCTGTGTGATAGCTAACCAGATTGTTGCTGACGCCAGAGCTATCCAGGATTATTACCGAAAAAAATATAATCGGGATACGACCTTCATCCCCTATGGAGCTCATCTTTTTTACAGCAAAACACCAGAAATTATTCAGGAGTATGGACTGAAAGAAAGGGAATATTTTTTCATCGGTAGCCGTCTGGAACCAGAGAATCACCAGGATTTAGCAGTGGAAGCCTTCAGAAGGGTACAGACAAACAAACTTCTGGTAATCGCTGGTGCCGCTAACTGGAACAGTCCCTATGTTCGCAAACTCCGCCAGGTGTCTGATGAAAGAATCCGTTTTCTTGGCCCTGTATATAAATCAGGGCACATAGAAGAACTTCACTGCCATGCTTATGCCTACATCCATGGGAATGAGGTTGGCGGGACAAATCCTGCTTTGTTAAAAGCTATGGGTTGCGGTAACTGTATTCTGGCTCTGGATGTTCCCTTTAATCGTGAGGTGCTTGGTGAAGCAGGTATTTACTTCTCTCTTTCCCCATCTGATTTGAAAGAGAAGATAGAACATGTCCTGAAAAATCCACAACTAACCTATCCCCTGGGAGAAAAAGCCCGACAACGGGTCAGTGAGTGCTACCAGTGGAAAGACGTCATAAACTGTTATGAAAGACTCTGCCAGAAAGTCAAACGCCATTAAACATGTCAAACAAAAGAACGCTTCTTTTTGTTGACTCAGTGGGTATCTTCTCCTTTTTCCTCCTCGGTTACTGGCTGCGATTTACCTTAAAAGTATTTCCTGAAAAAACTATGGCTCCTCTTACTCCCTACCTGCAAATAGCCATCTTTGCAGCATTAGCCTGGGTTCTTATGCTTTCCATCCTCGGTCTTTACCGCCATCAGCTTTTCTCCAATTTTTGCTCGGAACTGGCGACAATTCTCCAGGCCAGTTTCTGGGCTATGGTTTTCATTATGGCAGGAACTGCTCTTTACCGTGGTTTCTCCTATTCCAGACTGGCGCTGGGATTAGCCGGATTACTTTCGCTTGCTGGAATATCATTCTTCCATTTTCTGTGGCATTGCCGCTTAAAAACTGAAAGGAAAAATGTCCTTTTTGTAGGCAGTAAAATCAACTCCGAAAAAATTCTTAAACGGTTTCGTTTACATCATCCTTATTTTTCAATTTATTTACTACCGGAGGAAACTTCAGGCATAGAAGAGAAAATCAAAAAAATTATGCCAGATTTTCTCATTTACTGTGGTACCAGTCCGGAGACAAACCGTGCAGTCCAGGAAATAGCTGAACAATTATCCACTGGTCTCTATCTTCTTCCTCCATTCGGTCATTATCTTTTTTCTGGACAGGTAGAAAATATTGATGGTTTGCCCCTTCTTACCTCAGGGCAGTTACCCTTAGAGCGCTGGTCATCTTCCTTTTTAAAACGTTGCACAGATTTAATTTTGGGCATAATCCTCTGTCTCGTTTTCTGTATCATTCTACCACTAATTGCTTTTGCCATCCGCCTGGATTCTCCCGGACCACTTTTTTTTACTCAGATACGTGTGGGGAAAAATCGTCAGCTCTTTAAAATGTTTAAATTTAGAACAATGAAGTATCCTTATTCTTCTTTTCCCCCTTTTACCCGGGAAGAAGACCCGAGAATCACCAGGCTGGGACGTTTTCTCCGACGTTATAACCTGGATGAGCTTCCCCAGATTTTCAATGTTTTAAGTGGACAAATGTCTCTGGTGGGGCCAAGACCTATTTCTCTTGACGATACATTCTTCTTTACTCTTCCAGATTTTCCCCGACGCCTGCGGATTAAACCGGGCCTTACTGGATGGGCTCAGATTCATGGATTGAGAGGAAGTCATACGGAACCTGAAGAGCGGGTTTACTATGACCTTTATTATCTTGCGAACTGGAGCTGGTGGCTGGACCTGGCTATTATTCTCTGTTCTCCCTTTTCCTTCAAAAATGCGTATTGAAAAATTTCTTCTTTGCTTTTATAAACTGCGATAGACAAAGAAGAACGTCTTCTGTATAATCTTGAGTTATGAATGAAACTCAAATGCGGTATTACCGGTTAGGGTGTCTTCTCCTTTTTTTTGCAGGTGGCATTCTTGGCCTTTTCAAACCAGCCTACGACTATACTCTTATTAAAAATGTTGTTGGCTTTGTCTTCTGTCTTTTAGCCTCTTTAGGCTACGTTTTTGAAGGCAAACGGTTTTCTTTTTCCCCGCTCGTTTTTTCAGCCTTCACTCTTCTGGCTGTCTGGAATCTTGTCTCTGCCTTTCTCGCACCGTGTGGCTATGCTGCTGCGGCTATTCTGGAGCAGTTGCTACTTTATTATATGATTTTTCTCCTGGCTACCCAGCTGGTAGTAGAGAAACTCTGGATATATTTCTGGCTCGGTTCTGCTTTCCTTGCCACAGTCATTGCCCTTGTGCAGGATGCAATGCCTTCCCACTACGGCATTAGCACCTTCGGTAATCCTAACTTTTTTGCCGGTCATATTATAATGCCATTACTGCTGGCAGTGGCACTTCTCCGGCAAAAACAGATGGAGTCAGTGGAAAAATTTTTCCTCGCTATCTTTATCTTATCAGGAGTATCAGCCTTAATCTTGAGTAAGTCCAGAGCAGCCATCAGTGGTTTTGCTTTTGGTTTAGCCAGTCTGGCTTTCTTCATTTATCCCAGGAAGGGAAAATCTGCCTGGAAAGCCTATGCAGGTATGATTGTTTTTTTTCTGGCCACCTGGCTACTCTGGCCTAAAATTCACACCTGGTTTCTCTCCAACATCAGGTATTACATCTGGCAGGGAACCTGGAGAATGGTTCGCCTGAGGCCAGTTTTGGGCTGGGGACTGGGTAATTTCCAGATTTACTATCCGTGGTTCCGTTTTCGGGAATATTTCCGGCAGGCTGAATCCACTCCAGTTACCAACAATCCACATAACCGCTATCTGGAAACATGGTGTGAAACAGGATTGATAGGCTTAATCCTGTTTTTAGGTTTCATCATTCTTCTTTTGTACTTAACTGCAAAAAGAAAGCCATCCCGGACAGAACAGTCTTCTCATTTAAACACGGCAAATCTCAAAAAATCAAAAAAGACGTATACGGATAAAAAGAAAAAAACTTCCGGAGAGGAAGATTCTCTGGACGAGATAGTCTGCTATGGTCTGGCTTGTGGTATGCTGGCAGTGCTGGCTGATAATTTTTTCTCTACCAACCTGGGAAATGCTTCCACTGCTATGTACTTCTGGTTTTCTCTGGGCATTCTGGCCAAACAGGAAACAGTCAAAACAGATAGTGGAGCTATCTTTTCCAAAATCTTCTGGATTGTTCTGGCAATAGTCTCCTATACCATGACAGTTTTTGTTTCTTACTTTCGTATAACTTCACAGGTTTATCTGAAGAGAGGCATCTGGGCAAAAGAAGCCAGACAATACCAGGCAGCCATTGAGTACTATTCCACTGCTTGCCGCATCTGTCCCAGCGACTTTGTCACCTGGTATAAACTGGCTTATGTCTATGGGGAGACAAATCAGTTAGAGCAGGCAAGAAGGATTTATCTTCACATCAATGATTATCTTTTGCCTCATTTTGCCAAAACGGATATGAACCTTGGTACGATTGCTCTCAAACAAGGGAAAATAGCAGATGCTCTCTACCACTATCGCTGGGCTGAATGGATTAACCCCTATGATAAAGATGTACTGTGCAGTATTGCCTCTATCTATTTGATATATTACAGAGACGTGGAGAAAGCCGCCTCTTACCTGAAGAAAGTCTTGACATTGGACCCACAAAACGAGTATGCTAATACTATCTTAAAAAGATTGAGTAGTGAAAATAAACCTGTACCTGTAAGGTAAGCCAAAAAAAGGAGAAAAATGTCTAACATCTGTCAGCTATGTGGAAAACAGGGAACTTCTGGTAACCGCGTGAGCCATTCCAACAGGAAAACAAGAAGACGCTGGAAAGTAAATCTGCAAAGAGTTGCCGTGGAATTTAAAGGCACCAGGCAAAGAATGTTAATCTGCACCAGATGTCTCCGTTCTGGAAAGGTACGTAAAGTTCTGCCCTCAACTACCGGGGTTACTGCAGTCCAGCCAGCAGAAACAGGCAATCAAGATACAGTCTGAAGTGCGATTAAGAACTGTATTTATTTTTTTCCGGAACAACCATTTTGACATCCAGCCAGAGTTTGCGCAAGGTAGTTGCCTCTGAGATTCTTGGTGTATAGACCAGACCAACACTTTTCCCTGGAATAATTTTATCGCTGTCTTCTTTTTTCTCTAAAAAACACTGGAAGTAGGAGGATTCTGTCCCTACCCAGAACTGGAGTCTATTTTTTCCCTTAAAGAAAATCTCCTGAATAGTAACTTCCGGTTCCAGAAAAAGCGGCCTGGGATTACCGGGGCCACATGGTTCCAGAAGACTCAACTCAGCCACAGTTTCTGCAGTCAGTTCCTTTAACCGAACAGTAGCCTCAGGAACCAGTAAAGACGTAGAAGGCTGGAAATCAGAAATGGCTTCCTTCCATATCTCTTCTATTTCCTCCAGACACTCAGCAGCAAAAGTAAAACCTATTGCCCGGCTATGGCCACCGAAAGAAATAAACTTCTCCCTGTATTTCCACAAACGCCAGTAAAGGTCAAAACCACCAGCACTTCTTCCTGAACCCCTGATTCTTTCCCCGGTTCTGGAACAAACCAGGACCGGGCGGCCTGTTTTCTCCACCAGACGGGAAGCAATAATCCCGCATAAACCAGGCGGAAAATCTCTCATCACTACCAGCTGGTTTGTCTCAGGCTCCTGATTCAACATTTTCATTGCCCTGACTACTATGGTTGACCTTTTGCGGTCATATTCTTCAATGTCGCGCCATAGTCCTGGTAGATCTTGCTCCCTGTTTTCCAGTAATATCTTCAAAGCTACTTCCGGACGACCAAACCGACCTGGAGCATTCAGCCGGGGATTGATTTTAAACGTAACATCACGACATTTAATCTCACCAGCTATACCAGAATTTTCCAGAAAGTATCGCAGACCCGGAACCCGGGTAGTTGTTAATCTTCTTAAACCTTCTTTCACCAAAATCCTGTTATCTCCTTTAAGAACAACACCGTCCCCCAGGATACCCAACCCTGCCAGTTCCACTAAATCACATGTCGCTTTTTCTCTCAGTCCTGGAGTTAACGCTTCCATCCCTTGAAGAAACATAAAGCTGATACCCGCAGAAGATAAATTCCTGCTACCTTCAGGCCAGTCGCACATACTGGGGTTAAGATAAATATGCTGCCGGGGCAAATCAGCCCTGCCGCAGAGGTGATGGTCCAGGATAATCACATCCATTCCCAAGCTGGCAGCTTTCTCCAGTGCCTGCCAGGAAGAGGTACCACAGTCAGCAACTAACAGAAGAGTGTAACCTTCACTTGCCAGATTTTCCATTAAACTCTCTGCAATCTCAAACTCTTCCAGACGGTGGGTAAGATAGAAATCACAGGGAAGTTCCAACGCTTCTGTCAGCCGCCACAGGAGAGCCACAGAGCAAAGACCGTCAACATCTCCGTCCCCATAAATAAAAACTTTCTCTCTGCGTTCCACTGCCTTCAAAAGACGCAGACAGGCCTTTTCCATCTGCGGGATAAGAAAAGGAGGCGTCAGGTAAGAAAGGTCAGCGTGGAGAAATCTAATCTGCTCTTCGGGCTGAATTATACCGCGCCTTTTTAAAATTTCTGAAAGGAAAGGAGAGATAGCCACCATTCTGTAAACTCACAAACAACTCTTCTGCTTGCTTTCTTTTAAGGGTAAACTTACAAAGCGCACCAGAATCCGGCTTTCTTTAATAAGTTCTTGTGCCATAGGGTCAGGATAACCTTCCATGGTGACAACTTCGCTGATACCTGCATTGATAATCATTTTGGCACAGACACTGCAGGGATAACAGGTGACATAAAGACAAGCACCTTTGATGGAAACTCCATAACAGGCAGCCTGAATAATGGCATTCTGTTCCGCGTGCAGTCCCCGACATAATTCATGTCTCTGGCCAGAAGGAATTTTCAGTTTCTCCCTCAGGCAGCCTTTCTCCAGACAGTGAGCCAGCCCGGATGGCGCTCCGTTATAGCCTGTAGCCAGCACCTTTTTTTCCTTGACTATAACGGCACCAACCTTCCGCCTGAGACAGGTGGAACGGCTGCTGGCTAAAAGTGCCATTCTCATAAAATATTCATCCCACGAAGGCCTTTTATTCTCCTGGCCACAGGGGGAAGCCACGAGCAAACCTCCTGATTGTTCTTTCCAGTTTTTTAAGATGCTTTTCGTTATCCTTATTTTTTAACGCCATGTCAATCCATTCAGCAATTTGCTCCATCTCCTTCTCTTTCATACCCCTGGTGGTAACCGCAGGTGTGCCCAGTCTGATACCACTGGTTACTGCCGGAGGCAACGGATCGTAAGGGATGGTATTATGATTTACAATGATACCAACCCTTTCTAAAATCTTCTCTGCCTGCAGTCCTGTCAATCCCTTTCCCCTGAGGTCTATCAAAAATAAATGGTTGTCGGTTCCACCGCTAACGACTCTGTATCCCCGGAGAGATAGACCTTTACATAGCACGGCCGCATTAGCAAGGACCTGTTTTTGATATAAGTTAAACTCAGGTTCCATTGCCTCCCGGAAACATACTGCTTTCCCGGCAATCACATGGACCAAAGGTCCACCCTGCAGTCCTGGAAAAATAGCATTATCAATTGCCTTACCGTATCTGCGCTGACAGAGAATCAACCCTCCTCTGGGACCGCGGAGGGTTTTATGGGTAGTACCGGTAACAAAGTCTGACCAGGGCACCGGTGTGGGGTGTAAGCCGGCAGCAACCAGGCCGGCAATATGGGCAATATCAGCCATCAGGAAACTACCCACTTCTCTGGCTATCTGAGAAAAGGCTTGAAAATCAATTGTTCGGGAGTAAGCACTGGCTCCGCAAATGATGAGATGAGGACGCACCTGCCTTGCTATTCTGGCTATTTCCTCACAGTCAATCATTTCCGTATCCCGATTCACGCTGTAAAAATAACATCTGTAAAAATGACCCGAGAAATTACTTCCCCGGCCATGAGTGAGGTGACCACCCGCTCTCAAACTCATTGCCAGAATGCGATCACCAGGCTTCAGCATGGCAAAGTAAACAGCCATATTAGCCTGACTTCCCGCATGCGGCTGAACATTAGCATACTCTGCCTGAAAAAGACGGCAGGCACGTTCCAGAGCTATTTTCTCCACCTCATCAACGTACTGGCAACCACCGTAACAACGTTCTCCTGGATAGCCTTCTGCGTATTTGTTGGTAAGAACCGAACCAACAGCCTGTAAAACTGCCTTGCTCACATAATTTTCCGAGGCTATCAGGTTTATCATTGAACGCTGTTTTTCTTGCTCCCACCTGATCGCCTGGTATATTTGCTTATCAGTTCTTTTCAACATTTCCTTTAAGGTCCTCCACGGCGATATGAGAAAAGTCCGCCATAAGTAAGAAAACATCGTTAATGGCTTTCAGTAATCCCAATCTATTCTCACGTAAAGATTCCCGGGGACACATCACCAAAACTTCATCAAAAAAAGTATCAATCGGCTGCCGCCATTTCTTCAGGGTGTCCAGAAATCCTCTGTAATCACCATGAGAATAAATTTTTTTAAGCTCTCCACTTTCTTTCTGCCAGATACGAAAAAGATTTTGTTCCGCCTCCTCCACCAATCTATCCTCTTGCACTAAACCGGCAACCAGTCCTTTCTTCCGCGCCTGCTGAAGAATGTTCGCCACCCTGGTGAAACCCACCAAAATTGCCTCACCTTCCCCGGAAGACAAAAATTCTCTTAAGGCTTCAATCTTCTCTCTGAGGACAAGCATATTTTCCTTTTCCACCGCCAGCACTGCTCGCCTTATACCCGCACTGATTCCTTCGGCAGAAAGAAGACTGTCAACACGCTGGATTATAAAACCCACGATTTTCTCTTTCACTGATTCCCCGGGTCCCACCTGGAAGCTTTTCAGGGCAGATTCAACCAGACGGGATAACGAAAATGACAGTCTTTTTTTCCAGATAATTTCAATCATTCCGTTCGCGGTCCGTTTCAATCCAAAGGGGTCTCCTGCTCCAGAAACCTCTTCTGCTTCGAGGAAAAAGCAACAGAGAGTCTCCAGCCGGTCAATAACAGAAATAACGGCGCCAGTTAAGGTTTCCGGAATTTTGTCTCCCGGTCCTTTTGGCCAGTAGTGCTGTTCAATTGCCAGGGCTATTTCTTCCGGATATCCCTCTTTCCGGGCATAAATCCGACCAATAACTCCCTGTAAAGCAGGAAATTCTGTTACCATCTGCGTGGCTAAATCATTCTTACACAATTTAATAGCTGTCAGTAAATTTTCTTCCTCCATTTTGCCCAGATGTATCTGCTCGGTCACAGCACCTGCTATAGCAAGAAATCTTTTCACCCGGTCCAGAACCGAACCCCAGCGTGGATGGTAAACAATCCTTTCTAAATCCTGACTGTATTGTAACAAGGATTTCTTTGCATCCTGGGAAAGGAAAAAACAAGCATCCTGAAGCCTGTCAGAAAGAACCTTCTGGTAATTTTCCTTTATCTGCCAGTTACCCACTCCGTCCAGGACTATCCCGAAATGAACGCAGGCACCTTTCTCATAAACAGGTATTCCTTTCAATTTGTTGATTACCGCCTCTATCACTTCCACCGCAAGATGCTGAAATTGCTCGCTCACCTTACCCACCGTTACTACCGGATATTCTACCAGCCGGCAGACTCTTTCCACAGCTACAGTATCAAAGTAACTGTCTGGACTTATCTGCTGACTCAGGGCAACAGTTATCATCTCCTGCCTCTTTTTCCAATCCAGGACTACAGAGAATTGATCCAGTTTCTGTAAGTAATCCTGGATGGAAGATACGGAAAAGGATTCAGGTGCCAGCACCCTGTGTCCATAACTTTTCCTGCCTGTTCTCACCCCCAAAAGTTCACCCCTGACAACACGCCCGTTTAACAGAAGGACTACCCACCTTACCGGTCGAATGAAACGAACTGGTTTATCATTCCACCCCATAGCTCGTGGAATCTCCAGTTTTTCCAGGCACCCGCGTATGACATCAATAATTACGCTGGCAGTAGGCTTTCCTGGTAAATGTTTTATCGCGACCAGTACTTTCCGGCCTTTCTTTTCCCGGGAACAGAGTTCTTCCACCTTCACCCCATGGGCAGCAGCAAAACCTCTGGCTACTTCCGTGGGACAACCTGAAGAATCAAAAGCCACTGAGACAGGTGGACCGGTCACTTCTTGCTGAATTTCTTCCTGTTGCAGAGCCATTTCGTGACAGAGAATTACAATCCTTCTGGGAGAGATAAAAAGTTCCAACTGCCCGTAAGAGACCCGGTTTTTTTCCAGTTCTTTCCCCAGAAGAGGAGGCAGCTGCTCTAAAAAGGCAGCTGTCCATTCCGGAAGGTCCTCACACCCAATCTCCAGAAGAAATTCTCCTTTATCCATCGGCGAGATTATATCCAATTTTTACTTTTTCATCAATTCCTCCTGCTGCTGTCATGAGGGAATAAACTCCTGCCATAACTACTACCAGAATATGAACCATCCAGACACCGAAAACAACTGGAAGTTGCCCATTTTTTGCCAGGGCAATTCCCGTCGAGTATAAAAAATAGCAGCAGAAAGAAAAAAGAAAGGAGAAACTAATCACAAAAAATCTACTCAGCTTTTGCCTCCAGAAAAAAAAGGGAAGACTTGCCAGAATGAAGAACAAATTCAACAAAGGATAGGCAAATCTTTCCTGAATCAGTGCATTTAGAACCTGCGCAGAAAGACCAATCTTCACCAGCTGCCTCCTGATAGTCAGCAATTCTTTTATCTTACAACCTTCCAGAGATTGCCCCAGAAATGCCAGCATCTGGGCAGTTACCGGTAAATTAAGCCGCATGCTCCGGAAAAAGGCCTCTTCTGTAAGCCGTCCCTCAGGATTGAATTTCCAGGTGTGCCCATCCCCAAGTAACCAGAAATCCTGGCGAAACCATGCCTTTTTCGCAGTGAGGGCAAAAATATCACCCTCTGGTAAGACCTGAGAAACCTGGATATTCTCCACGTAATCAGGAGGGAAAAAGTGTTCACAGTAAAGGAAAAGAGTAGGTGAACACAGCTGTACACTTTTCATGGCAGTCAGAGGTTTTATACGACGGTAAGCCACAGGACTAACAGTTTCGTTCACCAGAAAGACCACCAGGGTAGAGAAGAGACCTCCTGCCAGCAGCATGTCGTAAATACGTAGCGGGAAAATACCTGATAGTTCCAGGACCCTGATTTCGTTTCTTTTCATCATCTCTGTCAGCAGAAAAAGGCTGGCTAAAAAAGTGAGAACCGGAGATAACTGCACAAAAATTAAAGGCATCTGCCAGAGGTAATTTTCCCAGTTTAACGCACTTTTTGCCTGAAGTTTTTCCGGCAAATCACTCACAATCTGAACAACCAGAAAAAGAGCCAGAAAACTGAGATTGACTGCCAGCAGAAGAAAAAAGAATTCTCCCAGCATATATCTTTTTCTAATCATGGTTATTCCTGGCTACTTCCACAAAATCCAAGAAAGTCCTGCAAAAATTGCCACCGGCAGGTAAAGTGAAAAACAAAAGCCTGCCTTTTGGGCGAGGATTTCTCCCAGACTCATAATCTCAAAAAAAAGAAGTCCGGACAAGGCTCCCACCCCGATGTGAAAACTACGATTCTTATGCTTCAACCGCAGTCCCAGTCCTGCCCCAAAGAAAACGAAGACCACAGGTGCAAGAGCAAAAACATTCCTTCTTGTTAATTCCAGACTCTTCTGTAAATTTTGTTTCTCCTTTTTCAACTGGTGAAAGGTCATCTCTGCTACCTTTAAAGGAATGGCCTGCTGATAGTATCCCGGTAATGGTATCTGCAGCCGATAACGCACAAATTCCATCCTGCTTACCTGGTCATGTTTTAACCCCGAGGTAGCCAGCAACCATCCATTTTTTAAATCAAACTCCAGGTATCCATTGCTTCCCTTGAAGTTAACAACAGCCGTTTCCGCTCGCAGGAAATGGGTTTGTTTACTGGTATTCTGAAAAGAGATAAAAACATTTTCCAGAAGTTTGCCTTTTTTCTTACCTACATAGATAGAAAAACCAGGTATATCGGTGACAGCCATACCCTCACGCAAAAGGTTGAGGGGATTTCCTGAACGAATCTGGTAAAGCATTTCCCTTCTGGCGTGTCGTGTCCCGGGCAAAATAAACTGATTGAAATAGAACAAAAAAAGAGAAAGGATAAAACTGGAGACTACCAGCAGAGGAAGGAGTCGGGTCGGTTTGATACCGGCACTCATAAGAGCTATTATTTCTCTGTCTGCAGATAAACGAGTAAAGAGTGTGATAGCTGCACATAAAAAAGCCAGAGGAAGGACATACGGAACTGTGGCACTGACGGTAAGAAGAAAAAATTTTAAAAAGGCAGGAAGCGTAAAAGTTTTTCCTATCACAAGGTCCACTATGCGCAAAAGACTTTCCAGACAGAAGAGAAAAAGAAGAATTGCCAGGGAAACAATTAAGTTTGTTCCGAATTCCTTTGTGATATACTTATTCTTTAGTTTTTCCATCTGTTTTAAGGATTAAACCCGGTGGAAAAAGTTCCTTAGAACCCAGCACCATTGTAGATTAAAGCGATGAGACTGTCCAGACTTGGTACCTTCTGGAGCAAATGTCTGGATACTTTCTGGCCAGAAAGATGCGCTGGCTGCGGCAAGTACGCTGAACTTTCTCGTTATGGATTCTGCCAGACTTGCCAGTCCACGATTGTCTTCTGGCACAACCAGCCTGACAGTACACTACTGCACGGCGCCCGTTATGAAGGGGTAGTAAAAAACATAA